>Ga0065711_1007995_pt1 | contig 25406 bp, 10 predicted proteins | sample Hoacrofraction12_FD_59098 | JGI IMG/M metagenome (GOLD analysis project Ga0065711, IMG submission 59098) | Hoatzin crop microbial communities from Cojedes, Venezuela - Epithelial fraction 12 v2 (version 2) | ecosystem: Host-associated > Birds > Digestive system > Esophagus > Crop | place...
AAATTCACTGACACTTTTTTTTTTTTTTTTTTGCTAATAGCAACTAAATTGTTACTTTAAAAGGGAAGCTGGTATGCAAGAAGGCCTAATCTTTTATCAAGACCCACTACTATCTTTAAATTCTTTTTGGACTTGCTGCCCTGTAGCTGTAAGGGTTTGACTCTCAGCTGAACTTGTTTAGTTAAATGCAGATTTGACCCCCAGCTTTCTTGCATTGTGTCTCATTAAACATTTCTGTCTGACTAATGTAACCAAGCTGAGAGCATCACAACCTCCAAGTACTCTTCTGGCAAAACTAAATGTGCAAATTCAGCTGGCTTTCTCTATCCAAACTCTCTGTGATACTAGGCTTTGAATTTTAAGTGCAAAGAGACTTTGTGGTGTCTGAAGTACACACCCACTAGCTGGAGCATTGAACTTGTACTGGAATACTGTCAAGCTTCAGTTTGATTTTTTGTTGTTACACTAAAAATATCTTGCAACAGAAGAAGCATTGTTTCATGCTTAAAATATGGAGCTGTTTTTGATTATTCTGTGTTGCTTTGCCCACTTTCCGTGGCTGTTGACAGTTATTTAAGAGTTTAAGCTCCTTTTTTTTGCTGAGGAGTGGGTATTTAATGTGGTGGATGTCTTTTCCCAGAAGCTAATTCCAGTGATGTATCTCATGTACATAGAAACCAGGGGTGGGAAGATCCTGCCCTTGAAACACATAAATAGAAATTACTTCAGTGGTCCTAATAACCTCTGTTTTACACTGTTTTCTTTAAAAAATGTTGTTTTTTTTAAGTAACACTACAACAGAGCATTAGTATTTTCTGTACTGAAAAAGTAATCCAGAGTTCAGTAATAAATGCCAGAAAGTGAGCAAATAATTTCAAGTATGAGTGTAGTTGGCCAAGATTGTCCATCTGGACCATTTACTCTAATCTTTACTTGGTTTGTTTCTTACTCAGTGCACTTCACTGCTTCTGTTACTCAGGCTGTAATGATTTTTCTTTCCATTCCAAGCTAGTCTCTCCAGGGTCTCGAGAGCAACAGAATTAAACATTGGTCTTCCCTAAGGCATGTATTTTACGTGACAGAAGCCCCTTTTCTTACTCCAGAAGGCTAGCTGATGGACGGCTTCACTTACCATGAATTTTCTTTCCACTCCTGACCGGTGCTAGCAGTAGCATGAGGGGTTACCTAGCTGGAAAGAGCAGGTCACTTGGCTCCTTCTGTCCTCCTGGATTGCCTTCTCACTAAGTTGAAATGGCTGTGTATGTACAAGTACATGCACACGTGTAAGCATTTCAGTTTTGAAAGGCAGAGATCCTTTAAAGGGCAATTATTGGTGTTTTGCGGTTAAAGGAAAGCACCTTATACACAGTCACTGAACCGTGCTACAGAGTTCTGTCTACAGTTGCCTGTCAGTTCTGTTGAAAAATAGGATGGGAACAGAACGTGGAAGAACGCTGGTTTTTAAAATATCAACCCCCCTGGTTTTGGTAATCCTTTAACAGTTTCTTATTAGTTAGACATAGTGATGCCCCATTCTGGATAGGGCTTTCCAGCTGTATGGCTTTCCTCATGCCGTACAATGAGTTTCTTTTTCCCACTCATAATTTCCTTCTGAACTTGTCTGTATAGTCTCATTTTTCTTAACATTTGTTAGGGTGAAACACATCCTACCAAGCAGAAAAAAGTTTAATAGGGCTGCCAGTAATAACGTGTAAGCACATCTGAAGGTTGGCTATTCCTGTTCGCAGAGGCAGTCTTTCTTTTCGTAGTGCTGCATGTGCGTGCCGATGGGTGCGGTTTGCTGCTTGTGCTGTTCTTCAAACTCGGCAGTTTTCACAGAGGCACGGTGGGGTGCTTGGTGTGAAGGGAACAGAAGCCACAGGTAAAGCAGCTAGCAAAGTAACCCAGCAGTAGTTACTGTCGCTACGATCTTTTGCGTGCTCCCCGTGTCAGTGTGACTTCATTCCATCTTGACTCAGACCATTGTGCTTGCTTTAAAACAGCAAAGGAATTATCCCTCTTAAGCTCACCTTTCCAGCTTTTCCTGGTAAAGATTCTCCAGAGAGCTTGACAGGAGTTTCAGTGATAGCTGTACATGTAGACGTTATCACAGAATTGCCCCACCCAGGATGGTGTCCAGCTGGGTTTTGAGGCTGGGGGCTCTGCAGCCTCCCGGGGCCACATTTGCACGGCTCTGCCACCCTGACAGCCTTTAACAACAGCCGTACACTAGCGGCTGACAAATTCAGCGATTGCTTTCTTGCGGTAGAAACGTCAGGGCAGCGTGCGGACAGAACAGTCACGTGCAGGCTGGGACTGAGCCAGCTGCCAGGCTCAGCGCTGGTCGTGTTCTCCTCTGTAGACAGTATAGAGTTCTTCCCTGGCTTCGCTGTCTGCTGAGCGCTGAGGACTGCTGGCAGCAGCCAGCCGCGGCTGTCGTGGAGACGTGGTGCTGGGCCAGTCCTGTCAGCAGGCTCTCTTTCTCAGGACGGTTAGCAGCGGTACCCAGGATTTTGCCACCTTCTGCTCCCCTGCCCCGAGCGTGTTACACAAGTGCAAAGTTTGCAGCTGTTAGGTGGCAAAGTTTGTTTGCTGCTTGTTTGCTGTCCAGTAGGTGCCAGGGTAATCTGGTCGGAGCTGGGCTGTTATAGTCGAGTTCTGGTTAGTTGGGAGGTATCACTGGTGCCCTTCACCCCGCGGTGCTTCTGAGGAGCCATTTCCAGCAGCAGGGTCCTGTAGTGTTAACACTGCTGGTTGGGGTTTGGGGTTTTCTTGTTTGGGGTTTTTTTTTAATCTTAAGCAGAATTGCAGAGTTTAAGATTTCTTCTGCTATAGTACAGTTTTATGTAAGATATATTTTAAGTGGGTTGAGAGTCTTTTGTTTCACTTCAGTAGACAGGTTAAGGGAGAAAAAGACAAAATCAGCTGTCTCAAATGCATATTGGGTCTGTGGAACGTTGTCTGTTCTGCAGTAGCTGTCAGTATTCAGATTTCAGGAGTCTGCATTTTTATTGTTTTAGCTTTCACTGTTTTGAAGGTTGTGGTCCTATTCCTTCATGTTAAAATAATCTGAATTCCAACATCTGTACCAAAGTCCAGGTTACACATATTTTGATAAAGTAGTAAGCATTCTTCTGGTTTCTAAGCAACTTGTATTGAATGAAGAATTAGATGTGTTTTATTATGTTTAATACTGACATACACACTGTAAAGGCTTTCATTTTAGTTATCCTCCCTATTCAATAAACAGATTAGTTTAATCTTAAAATTCAAGTTCTCTTTTAGGATATTAGGCTGTACAAAATCATTACTTTAGTCAGCCACCCTTGTATCTTTTTGTATCTTAAGGGGGGGGGAGTAGTTTGTTAATCAGATTATGCCTTTCAGTTGTATCCCTAGGTGCAACTGAACTGGGATTTGATTTCCATTCTCAAAGCTTTTTGTGTGTGGTTTTAAAAGCTAGTAAGTTGTTTCCATGGTTACTTTCACTGCTGAGTAAGTTCTCTGGTGTTGATTGATGCTTATGAAACTTTCTTGTCTGGAGGCTACTTGGCAGTGGAAAATGTACAACTCAGAGGTTTTAAAAATAAGAAAGTGGGATTTCACAGGACCTTTCCTTGTGTTTTAGTTTGACATCACTGAAAAAACTTGAGATATCATCTTCCTCCTATTCCAGAACTGGTGTTTGTCTGTTTTACGTTGGGGTAGAGACCGAGAAATCTAATGTAAACTTGAGGTATTGTTCTGGTAGCTAAAATATTTGAAATTACCAACCTTAGTGATTTTTTAGTAACAAATAATTTTGGTTTTCTGTGTGCATCAGTGTGTGGCACCTGATGGTATTCAAGCATTGTAACAACTTGTATTTTGACAGCTATTACTCATGTATTTTTCTAGTATTGTTTCCCTAATATCAAGCTGTGTGGAAAGCGTAATGCATCACCTTGTGGGTCCCACAGGCTCACTAATTTTAGGTCTGTCTTGTCATATATGTAGATCCAGGTATCTTATGGGAATTTTGCAGTAAGTTGGATGAACTGTGTAGATTTGGTCATCAGCCAAATTTATACAAAGCAGAAAATGCAGGATTAGGATACATTAAAGATACAGGATAGATTCAGACACTTAGGAAAGGATGATAAAAGCATATAAAATGGAGCTTGCCATCCCACACTATCACATGTGTAATTTAACTATAGGCAGCCATGAGTAACATTACTTGTGTGGCTATAGAACCTCCCTTTGTGCTGGACTGCCAGAATAATAAATTTTGTAGGTCCATTTAGAGAGCTCATAGGACCAAGAGGTAGAGGAGGTCATCTGCTGTGTCCAAGGATCTTGGCCTCTGATTTTGTCCTGTAACTCCCACTGTGCTATAGACCCATGAGCCTATTATAAAATTGCATGGGTATATATAGATACTCAAACCCCTCCTGGACGCGGTCCCATGCAGCCTGCTGTAGGTGACCCTGCTTTGGCAGGGGTTGGACTGGATGATCTCCAGAGGGCCCTTCCAACCTCTGCCGTTCTGGGATTCTGTATGTCTGAGGCAAGTGCTTTAGTGATGCTCAGTTGAACTGGATTGTCTCAGTGGGAACTTGGTATCTTGCAGTCATAACTGGACATGAAGCAGCTATTCCTGCTGCTGTGACTCTGTTACACGCGGTGCAGAAAGGTGAGCCTCATCCTAGCACCAGCTAGAGACAAGGTGTATTTCCAGATCTTCTGCCCAGTTCCGCCTTCCTACACACTTCCTTCTTTGTGCCCTCGCACCCTGTTTCTTTACCTCTTGCTCCCTTCTGAGGGGTGAGAGTGTCCTTACTTCTGTTAGGGAGAAAGCCGGTGGGAAGAAAAACCCTGAGGCGGTGCGTAGGGAAGGGAGACAGCAGAGCAAGCAGCTGTCCTGCTGACCCTGGTGCCAGACTCTAACTGTGGTGGGCTTGAGGACTTCCCGAGCTGAAAGCAGCTTTCAGTTGCCGTTAACAGATCATGTCCCCGTGAACAGCCCCTGGAGTCCACGTGCGCTTGTAGCGTTCAAATGTCACAGGTTTCTGTTGGCTGTGTATTGCTGTTGGAGTTCTTCGTGGATCACGGGGGACTGTGGGGAGTTGTCCTCCTGGCAGAAGATCTGGTTTGTGCCTGTGGCTGGGACAGTATTCGGAGGGTGTGGGGTGCGAGTTCTGCTGGTTCCCTTCTATTCCTCTTCTGTGTTTTTTGAGGTCGCAAATGTGAGATTGGTCAGTTCGCTACTGTTTCATTCAGTTAACAGGTTTTTTAGAAAGGTCCTGGGTGAGCAACTGTGCAGTTTCTGCTTTCTTGGAATTTGTGTCTACTAGCTGTCTGCTATTGCGTAGTATCCTAAACATTTTTCACTTATAACATGCTTTTTTTTGCCTCAGTAGAATACGTTACAGTTTAAACATGTTCCAACATCACTGAGAGTATGATGTCCTCATAGGTTGAAGCCAGTGTGGTTGGGTTTTCTCAAGGTGCGAATTTTTGCTCTAGAGAGCTATTGCATTTTAACAGCATGGATATAGAAGTGACGATGAGCAAAAGCTTGTTGTAAAATCGGGAAAATAAGTGATTGAAAAGGAGAATTTCTATGGTACACATTCTGGATTTTTGTTTTTAAGTCATACTGCTCTTAGAATCCGAGTCTGATCTTTGTACCTCTTTGTACCTCTCCCAGCAGATCTGCAGTGCTGTCAGGAAAATATAATAATAAGAAAAAATGGAGTACAGCTGTAACAAAAATTGCTAAGATACAGTGGTGTATATATATGGACTGTAAAATATGTTTGAAATTACTGTCATGATCAAATAGTCTAAACTGACTGATTAGAGTCATGCCAGCACTGTATTGAGTCCCATCTAGCTCTCTTCTGTGGTGTAATGTTTCATGTATAATAGAGCAGGATAAATTAAAATTAATTCAGGAGTCTGCTGAGAAGACAATGAATTAAACAATGATTTTTTGCATCATAGTAAAAGGGAAAATGGAAATTAGGGAACTGTAGGTGGACTTACTAACCCTGAAGGGGGGGAGGTATTTTTTGTTTGTTGTTCTCTTGTCTCTTGCACCCTCTCACTAGCATTTCAGCGGGAATACCTACCCAAATTCCAAATTACAACCTTGGCAACGTATCCAGTAAAACACTCTTAACAAGAATGCCAGTATTGTCTAATTGTAGTTAGCTGCATTACCATGCTAAGTTCTTGATTTTTGCTTGTGTTCAAAGGGAAAAATGGAGTATCACAACAAGTTTCTCTCTACATTCTTAAACAACTTCTGAAGCAAACTGACGTGTACTGAGTTGAATAATAAATAACAACATACCCAATGTTAAATCTGTGTTTAAAAACAGCTATTGTGAAAGTTTAATTTCTAAAAGAACAGAAAAAGAAAATCCTCAGCCCCTTGATTTCCACTGAAAGTGAATGGGAACTCAGTAATTTAGATATCTTGGTGTTTCAAAAAAGTCTCTTATGTGATTATAGTATCTAAAATATTAATATTTTTATTTTAAACATATACTTAGAGTGTATTTTTTCTAAGAACGGTGTGTTACAGCTAGCTTGCTGAAGCATTGAAGCTGCGTTTCTAGTTCCCAGGATTTAAAACCAATAGTTATACTCCTGGAATAGTTGCAGTGGGCTTCAAAAAAGAATATAAAGTTACAGTTATTTAGATTTTAATTTCCATCTTGACTTGATGAGACTAGAGCTGTTTCCTGGAAATCATTACCTGTTACTGTTAATTTCGTTTGAACAGAGAAGAGAACTTTTGGAAGGTGATAGTTTAGTTGGTTTCAGAGGAATAAGAGAGTAAGTTCTACAGTTCGGAAACGTTAAGAAAAGTTTGAATCTAGCATAGCATTCGTCAAGGTCATTTATCTTACAAATAGATACGCGTAGCCCTGCTGTGCGGTTCTTGTGAGGAAAGAAGTATGGCTAGGAAAAAAACCCCAAATAATCAGAAATACAGGCACCTTTGGAAGTAGGGAATTAGACTTTAATGTTCAGGCATGTTCGCTTTTCGTATCTTCCATGCATACTTTTAAAAAAGCAGAACGGTAGTTAAATTGAGAAAAACATTTTTACTCTTCTCAAAGGGCTGGGTTTGGTTTTTCCTTCTGACAGAGTGTGGAAGTTCATTGTGTGCAGTTAGTGCTGCCTGTAGTGGAATGTGGCAGGAGAACAGCTGTGAAAAATTGAAGGCAGCAGTTGGGTGTCAACAGAATGAACAAGAAATGCAGATCTTGGAGAGCCACGTTTCTCTGAAGTGTTTCCCTACTTCAAGAAAATAAACCTGCTAGGAGGGATTCACATTTGAAGAGATACTACTCCTTTGTTTGTCTTCTCTGCCAGTTGTACTTTGGGTTCCAGTAGTTCAGCTATGCTGCTTGTCGCGTACGGAATTCTCTAGAAAATGTTCTGGCACTCTCCTTCCTCTTTGCATCAGGTTGTTTTGCTTTTTTTAACTTTGGTCATACCAATTCAATTTCAACAGTAGTTCTTGTAAATTGGTGAGCGATACTCTAATTTAGATATTAAAAAAGCTGTAGTTAGTTGTTAACATTTGTTTTTCAGCTCTGTTTCTGTCATCTGACTGGGAGAAACCTCGCACTTTCAACATGTATTTCTGCTGTCTTTGAATCATTACTGTGAGCAATGTATTTTTCTGTTGTTTTGAAAATAAGTTCTTGATTTAGCTGAAATTGTGTTTCCTGCACCAGCAAGAAATTTCTCTATTTTGAGTGTATTTCACTGTTTTGATGTGCCACTTAAGCTATTGTTTCACAAATACTGTTTTTTCCTTAGATAAAAAAATCACTGTTGCTGTCAAATTACACATCACTGGACTTCTCAGTTTTAAATCAGAAAAACTGATTTAAATAAAGGTTAAGCTGGCCATCTTTGAGTGTACCTTTTTGTGATCCGCCTTTTAATTAAGTGTAAGTGGTAACTCAACTAAATTTCTCCTTTGACTAGTTCAGTAAATAGTATCTTCAGGTGGCCTTAACTTTCAGGATATCACAGTGATCCTAAAATACCTTTTCAGCTGTAAAAAATAGTTTTATCTTCATAGGAAACATGGTTTTACCTCTAAGGACGAAATCTGAAAAATACTTACTTTGTTGAAAGTGAGGTTTTTCTTACCCCTTGCTGGCTCTATTACAGTAAAATGAAATCTTGCTTACTTGTGTGAATTTCAAATTTTTGAAATTTCTAGTGGATTCTGCAGTAGAGGGTACACCGTAAGACCAGTCATGCTGAATTGTTGCTGGCAGATATGTTTTCCTGTGTTTAAATACTGGTATTTCAGTTGAACTGTAAGCTTTTTGTTTTGGTATATCACATAACGGATGACAAAATTTAATTTTTAGCAGGTGACTCCTGCCCAGAGAATGCCTTGCAGGTTATTGCAACATCTGGCCACAATGCAGATTTTCCCACTGACGATCAGCCAGTCTCGGAGGACACTTACAGAATGAACCTGGCTAAAGGAGTCTCAGTGTCGCTGCCGTCTTCACCTCTGCTGCCACGCCAGTCCTATCTGATGCAGTCAAGATCGAACAAAAAGTCTCCAGGTAAAATGAAACTGATGAGCAACTGAATTCTCAATAGCACTTTAGCTCAATTTTTGATACCCTTTATATAAAAATGACACAGTAAAGTCATGTTAATCTTTTGCCGTAAGAACAAGAACGATGAATGCTTTTTAAATGTTCCCAGGGGAAAAAAAGGTAATTGGCGATTAAACAGAAAAAATTATTTCATATGGCAAAGAATTATTCTAACTGATGTTGCAGATACCTATAATGAAATGTCTGAGCATGTTCAAAACTGGTTATTTATGGTTAGTATATCAGTTAGGTAGAAGACCGCTGCAAAAACCTTCGTTTAATGCATGTGTTGGTGACTGTGTAAGAGTGAATGTTGTTTGTGGCTTTTGCAGTTCATTTGTTTTACTTGTATCTGCATGCATAGATGTATTAATAGATAAATTGCTGCTGAAGTTGTGGCAAGAAAGTTGTTAATTTTAGCAGTTGTGTCCTTAGTAATGACTGCATACTTACGTGTGAGCCTTGCTAAAGAAGGTGTTCCATCTGTTTCCCTTTTTATCAGCATTCTGCACATATAAATCATTCCAACATGCTAACATCACTTGGGTTCATTCAGGTCAAAGCCTGAGTGTCAAGTGAAATCGTCCATACTCCTGTTACTTGTGGAGACACTCAACAGCTCTGAGATTCTTTGTTGTAAAGTTTATAAGGTGTAGGAACAAACAGTGTTGAAAGTTGGTTTTTGTCAGAACTGAGAAATGTCTTGGTTAACGACCCATTTTACATGAAATTAAAGAAAAATTCTTGCTCAAAGAATTGCCTCAGGGCAGTAAATACAATTTGTAAAATGTGTTACTGGTTTAAGCTGCTTATCAATATTTATTTTTTCCTTTCAAAATTTGAAAATAATGATCTCACTTCATGTTTAAATTGAGTTGGTTTACAATTCATATAGAAATTTTGAGCCACAGAATGGTATTTTGTTGTTTTGTCTCTTACCACAAGTGATCTGCATGCTAAACAATGTTAAAGATAAGAGTGAAGTCGTGTAATGTAGAAGGAAATGGGATTTTTGCCAAAGACTAAAGTGAAGGTCAGGATCTAACTCTTCGTTTTGTTACTGCTGGGAAAACTTAACTGCGTTCTAGGTACCTTTGAGATAATATCTTAGCAACATACCAAGTCCGTGGTTTAGTTCCGTGTTCCGATTCATTTTTATAATCGGAGTGTAGGCTGCAGACTGTTTCTCTTGCAGAAAATGTATGACGGTTGATAGATTTTGAACGAAAAGCCATATTCACAATGAATTCCATGATGACATTATTCCATCATGATACATAGCCGAAGAAAAACCTATCTTAAGTTTGTGAAGTGCTGTGAATGCATTGGCATTTATGGATCGTTATTTTGTACAAATACCTAACCAGGTGAGAGGATGCTGGGGGAAACATTCCATGCTATTCCTTTGACTTTCAACAAAGTGTAGCTGATGGAAGATGATTTAATACAAATCATCTGTCTAGCATCTGGTGCAGGAGTAATGAAAACAGAGAGTACTAATGTGCTGATTTCAAAGCACTCTGTTGTAGTAACTTAAAAACAGCAAGTGAAAGCTTTTTCAGGGTACAGTGAATGAAAGAAGAAAGGATTGCACGGAAAGTTAAAGTAGTATTCTGAAGTTCAGATACACTGATGAAGTTATCTAACCAGTGGTAGAAAAAAATTCTAATTTCAGTCCTCTCAGTTTGAAGATAGTGAAGACCAAGCAACTACTTAGAGATGTATTTTTCAATGTAAATCATATCATTAATAGTTTTTAAAGTCTTTGAAACTGTGTAAGAGAGCAGAGGAAGAGATTGTCCCTTGACATGTAATTGTTTCTTCTACCTTTGTTTCTCTGCTGTGTTTCTGTGCTTATAACCCAGGCAAGTTGATGGTAATATATATAAGGTGATACCCTTGTGTAACTTATTTCCTTGAAATAAGATTCTGTTTAGTGTCTACTAGACTGAAGCAATGTACTCTGTGTATGCTCAGTGGTAATGTTTAAGGAGTATATTCACTAAATGCTGCCCAGGTTTTAATGAAGAGTTTTTGATAACTTTTTACTGAGTCTGAGTAGATTTAGTTTTAAAGTTTTGGTTAGTAAATTAAAAACAGTGAGGTTTTCCTGACAGTGTGTTGGAGAGTTATAAATTGAAAACTCTAAGTTCTAGTTAACCAATAGTTATTTGCACTGATGTTCATGAAAACATCTATATTTGAGGGCTTCATACTCAGTACGTTCCCCACTTTTCTAGCAAATTTGTCTGTAGTTTACATATACCTAGTCCTGCATCTATATTTGCTGATTTAAAAATACCTACTTAATGATGCTTAAATGATCAGTGAATAAAAAAGTTTTTTCCTGGTTAAATAATTTTAAACTGCTGCATGGAAGAACATTTTGCAGTAAGAATTGCACTGTAAAATGTTTTAAGTTTTTGTGTAGCTGGTATTGACATTAAAAATCTTTCACAGAATTAGCCTCTAGTTGGTGATGTCCAAACCAGAAAAATCTTCAATGTAAATGAATGAAGTGGCAAGTTGTTCATACTGCTTTTCCTTTCATTGCCCTTTCTGCATATTTCCAAGTAGGTGTTAATCTCTGGCTTCAGAGGGGTAGTTTTGCTTTTGTTTTTTGTTCTAATTTCACCTCTTTGCTTATCTTCACTACCACCTGAGCAGCAAGTATTTCTATGCATTGTCATTTCTTTAAAATGTGTCAGCATTTTGAGTAGGACTTCAGCAAACCTTTTCCTTCTACAGTTGCTTCATCCACTTGCAATCTGGTTATCCATCACATAAAACTATTGAAAAAACAGTATTCACTCCAACACTATTCGCTCCCACAGCTCCAGGTCTGTCCTGTGCTGAGGGCCCCAGAGCTGGACACGGGGCTCCCAGGGGGTCTCAACAGACCGGGGCAAAGGGGCAGAAGACCCTCCCTCGCCCTGTGCCCACGCTGCTGGGGGTGCAGCCCAGGGCATGGTTGGCCTTCAGGGCTGCCAGCACACATTGCTGGGTCATGTTGAGCTTCTCGGCCCCCAGCACCCCCAAGTCCTTCTCCTCAGGGCTGCTCTCAATCCGTTCTCTGCCCAGCCTGTGTTTGTGCTTGGGATTGCCCCGACCCGTGTGCAGGACCTTGCACGTGGCCTTGCTGAACTTCATGAGGTTCCCACGGGCCCACCTCTCAAGCCTGTCCAGGTCCCTCTGGATGGCATCCCTTCCCTCCAGCGTATCGACCACACCACACAACTCGGTGTCGTCAGTCACCTTTACCTCTATCAATCAGACGCAATCCTGACAGATAGCAAGCATCATAAGCATCAGCCTTCTACAGGCAGTTGACCTACCTCACACTGCAGGACTTCTTTCCCAATGCTGTATCAGCCAAAAGTGTCATGTCTTAGCATGTGCTGACAGGTGAAGGTGAGCACAGAAAGTCCCAGATGGTTTTAGGGGTCATAGTCACCAATATCTCAGGCCACGATAATAACCACCCATCTGATGAAAAGACACTGCAAAAAGCACCAAGCCTATTAGTAAACAAATCTTTGGAGAGCCACAATGCAACCTTTATTTTAGTCTTAAACAGAAAACAGCAATTTGGGTTCTCATAAAGCACTTAATATTGTGACAATCAAATAGGCACTTGCAAGCCCAAGGCTTTGAACATCAGTTTTATCCGCACTTTTTAAAATATTGTGTGAATCTTCTGATGACTCTAGGCTTTTAAAAGTATAGAACTATTGCCTAAACTGACAAAATTGCTGGGAGGGTGTAATATGCAAACTCAGTTCCCCTATTCTGGTCATTTGGGGGGTGTTTTCTTTCTTTTTTTTTTTAAGGTCAGTAACTATTTGGATTCAGGACCATAATCAATGTTAATTGCATGTACATGTTTTGGATAATTGCTTGGATGACTGTTTATCATAAAGTAGACGTTACCCTTAGTTAGTTATTTTGAGCTGACAATGATAAATGCAGACTGATTATTTTAAAGGAGTACTGTATTTATTTTCACCTCTCACAGCTCACAGAGCTTGGTGATGGGACTAAAATCATGTGTTCTATTTTCTCCTGCATTATCTCTTCATATGAAACTGCCAGTCATGCTTAATTGTTAAGGTAAACAAAAGATTCTATGGGTTTGATATCAAATAAAATGTATTACGTGATTTAAATAATTCCATGAATGTGCCTTAAATTATAATAAATGATGAGTATTTCTTACCATATTTGTCCTTTATGTTATTAAGAGACAATAATGCAGAGGCTAAATGACACCTTCCAAACAAAACACATTCTAAATTTAATTACGTCAAGTGTAATCACAGGAATCTAAATATATTAGCGTAAGAATATTATAATTCTGCACAGTAAATAGAAGTAGACCGAGTTATGTCACAAAAACCTGAAGATACAAGCTTTCTTTTTGTCAGGCCCTTATTTTGCGCTCTGGACCTAGACTCAAATCCATGGTTTTTAACGTCACAGATAAGCAATACTCCATAATTCCATCCACTCTTCCTCAAGTGCAAGTATTTTTCTTTACTGGATCTACACTACTTAAATTCAAGACAATATTACTTGTTCGGCAACATGCTAAACTCTTATTATAGCCTGAGCTAAGAAGACAAATGATCCTGAAGATGAAGCAGGAGACCGTTCAAAAATCCATGACTGATTTCAAAACTGACTAATGTTTAACTGATTAAAAGTCAGCAGGCAAAAAAGAAAATAACATCAACCTTTATGACTGCGACTGAATTGAAAGTCTCTAATATATTATAAAAAGAATCTTTAACATTGATAATGACATATAAACAAACAAGACTGGTGTTTTTGCATGCAGTTATATGGATGCAAGCTTTATTTGCAAAGAAAAGGAGTAAATTTATTAGAAGATGCAATGGATATGCTCAAAAATTAAAGAGGATAATTTATCCCCCAAATATACACTCAGCCATTTCAGTGATGTAATAAGACACCTTGTCCTCACATCACATTCAGAAAGTACACATAAATTACACAACAAAGCAGCATAATGTCTTGCAACAAAGCAATTTCTCAAAGGATATTTAAAAGCAGTTTGAGAGTAGTAGGATTGGAGTGCGAAAGTTTGTCTTGCTGTGTGGTCTCGCCCCTCTTTGTGCATCACTGGGATACAGTTAATCAATAATAATTCAGTTATAAAACTGCTTCATTGTGTAGCTTTCCAGAGCAAGGTCTTCTCATCTGCATGGTTTTCCTCACAAGAGGAAGAAGAGATAGGAAGACTACACCAAAATCAGTTTTTACTGCAGCATGAGGTTTCTGATTTCACCAGTCAGTGTTGCTGTGTCAACTGGTGCTAATAGACTTTTACAACAAAGGGGAAAAAAGCATGCTGCATCAGTGAGGAAAATGGATACTGAGATACAAAAAGGAAAAAAAAAAGCACAACACGATATTGTGTGATTACACAATAGAGTCATTGAGCCTGGAGCATGTTTTAGAAACCTTTTTCTACCTACATATGGGATTTTGTATTTTAAGGTAAATGAATTATTGTGGAAGCCTTATTTCTATTTTATTACTGTACTATTGCTTTCTTTATTTCCTGGAAATGAGATTTTTGGCAGTGTATAGTTTCAGTGAGATCTAACAACTAGCACCAACACAATGCTGTTTGCAACCCTACCTGGTGGTCTGAAACACTGCCAATGGATTGCTGTGCGTGGCAGCCTGTACCTTTAGAACTCCGTCCTTATTTTTTTTTGGCTATATTATTTTTGGGTTTATACTTGAAAATTCAATTAAAAACGAAATGCATTTGATTTACCCTACAGCTTTTCAGTATCTCTATTACGGCAGTAATTATTTTACAGATGTTTAGCAATTTTCATCCTGAAGAGTCAAAATATTTTATAACTGCAACATAACAAGCCACAATGCAAACTATATATAGGGATTCTGTCACTCCCTGCTAACAATCTACTCCTGAGGTGGAATTCAACACCTATTTGACATTATATGGCAACATTACAGACCACTTGAAACATAGAGGAATAGTGTTAAATCTGACTGCAAAAAAGTGAGACAGAGACTCATACTTCCCAAATGAGGATACGCAAGTATCAATATTTTAACTCTTGCAAATAATGACCTAGAACACATAACTACAATTGCTAAGGACCTTGATTTTATACCCAAACTGAGAAACAAATAGCCTATCACCTGTTGAAGAACACTGTCCCCCATTACAGTACAGGACATTTGTACTTCAGTTACGCGGAGGAAAGGGTGCCATCTGCTGAAGTGCCAATGTACATAAGCAATTTATTTCCCAGGATAACCTGATAAAGAGAATCTTGCATTCAGAAATCTTTAAGCACTTGCATCTTAACCATCTTTACATTGGTCTCCTGTACATATGGATTAGGATTCAGTCTTTAAATACATGATGACCTTTTGCTGAGACCACTGCCTGTCTAGTGAGAAATACGCTCTCATTGTCTAGTGTTCTGTTTCCTGTCTACTTACTTTACATGCTAATGGGGTTAAGACCATCGCGTTCTTTTCTTTCTGTGCTAGAACAGCAGCTATTTCAAAAAGATCCAACGGGTCATTACAGCGTATGTGTGATTCATGCTACAGATAACATATAAGAAAGTATCACTAAGGCATTGACTAAAACCTTACAGACCATATATAAAGTGTCAATAAGGCATGAGAAATATATGTCATACAAAACTTTAATTCTTAGAAAGGGATGGAAATATAATAAATCAGTAAAAGAAAAACATGTCTTTGCAAGAAACAATTTTTCTAACTGGATTTTGGATGAGGCCTTCATAAATGCAATTACCCTCATTAATATTCAAAATAGACCCTCAATTTTTAAATAATGTCCTGGATGTGAAAATCTATATGTGAAAGTTATATTTTCATCCAGAAGAATAATTTGTTTTTGTGAAAACAAACCAATTATGCATATGTAAATTTGTCTGATTATTAGTGGTAAAGGCAATAAGATTAAGAGAGATAATCTTATTTCCTGGTTTCATGGATGTTGAATTATTTTTAACCTTTTTCTGCATAACAGCTTCCAATGACAGGACCCACCTTCCTAACTTTCTCATATACACAGCCTAGTCAGCCAACAGCGTAATGTAAGGACATTTCATAAAAGATACGTGAGTGTTTTCCCAGCAGCAGAAGGAACTTGATTTTTACTTTTCCTTGGCAAGGAGTCAGCTGACCACAAAAAGATGCAACTCTTGTATTAGATACCTAACTCCTTTTACAGATCTAAGTCATAGTTTGTGTTTTTGATGACCTGACATTGTTTAAGAATGACCTAGCATTCTTCTGTTTAGCCTAAATGGCATGTTTCCTGAGTTTCTGACTCTTGAGTATTTGGATTTGTTTTCACAGAATCACAGACTGGTTTGGGCTGGAAGAGACCTTACAGATCACCCAGTTCCACCCCCCTGCCCTGGGCAGCGACCCCTTCCACCAGAGCAGGCTGCCCCAAGCCCTGCCCAACCTGGCCTTGAACCCTGCCAGGGAGGGGGCAGCCACAGCTTCTCTGGGCAATCTGGGCCAGGGCCTCACCACCCTCATGAGGAAGAAGTTTCATCATTTACTTTTTGTGTTCCAGCAGGAATGGGTATGTAATACTTTGAAAGCAATTTACAAAGGCCCTATGCAAACTGCCTGGGCAGCAGACTCAGCAGGAGCCAGCAGTGTGCCCTGGCAGCCCAGAGGCAAACCTCATCCCGGGGTGCACCTAACCCAGCACGGCCAGCCGGTCCAGGGAGGAGATCATCCTGCTGAGTACTCACCATGAGTACTGTGGGCAGTTATGGGCCTCAACAGTTAAGAACGATGTGAGGGTCCTAAAATGCATCCAGAGGAGGGCAACGAAGCTGGTGACAGGGCTAGAAGGCATGTCTTGCAAGGCTCTTCAGCCTGAAGAAGAGAAGGCTGCGAGGGGACCTAATAAATGCTTATAAATATCTGAAAGGTGGGTGTCAGGAGGATGGGGCCAAGCTCTTTTCAGTGGTGCCCAGTGACAGGACAAGGGGCAATGGGCACAAACTGAGGCACAGGAAGTTCCGTCTGAACATGAAGAAGAACTTCTTCCTTCTGAGGGTGACGGAGCACTGGAACAGGTTGCCCAGGGAGGTTGTGGAGTCTTCTTCTCTGGAGATATTCAAGAACCGCCTGGACAAGGTCCTGTGCAGCCTGCTCTGGGTGACCCTGCTTTGGCAGGGGGATTGGGCTGGGTGACCCACAGAGGTCCCTTCCAACCCCTGCCATTCTATGATTCAGTGATTCTGTGATTCTGAGTGGCTGAGGACTCTGGGCTTGTCAGGTTTGGGGAAAAGGAGGCTGAAGGGCGACCTCATTGCTCTTTGCAGCTTCTTGAGGAGGGGATGTGGAGAGGGAGGTGCTGAGCTCTTCTGCCTGGGATCCAGTGATAGGACGTGTGGGAATGGATCAAAGCTGCACCAGGGAAGGTTTAGTCTGGACATTAGGAAGCATTTCTTTACCGAGAGGGTGGTCAGACCCTGGAACAGGCTGCATAGAGAGGTGGTTGATGCCCCATGCCTGTCAGTGTTTAAGAGGCATTTGGACAATGCCCTTAGTAAGATGCTTTAACTTGGTCAGCCCTGAATTGGTCAGGCAGTTGGACTAAACGATTGTTGTAGGTCCCTTCCAACTGAAATAGCCTATTCTGTTTCAAACCTTTTAGCTGAGTTAGTTGTACAATATCTTTGTTTTAAGATATCCATCCATTTTATTAAAACCTGATTGATAGTTTATCTCTTTTGTCATTAAGTCCAATACTACTTAATCACTGATCCCTTTGAATTATTGCTTTAAATGCAGAAATGAGTTTAAGGCTGTGTTTCTGTTAGACATTTAAGCTGATTTAACAGGTAACTACAGAGAAAAAAGGGAGATACTATTCCCCTAGAGGGAATGAACAAGAGAAGTCAGAAACATGCGCAGGGCTCTGATCTCCCTGGCATCCCGGAGACGTGGTGGAATGGTTCCTACAACTGGAGTGCTGGAATGGAAGGACACAGGCTCTTCAGGGAGGAGAGGCAGGGGAGATGAGGAGGGGCTGTCACCCCCACATGTCAATGACTAGCTGGAGTGCATGGAGCTCCGCCTTGGGATGGATGAGGAGCCCACGGGTCAGGATTAAAGGCAGGGCAGGGACTGGCGACACTACAGTGGAGGTCTGCTACGGGCCACCTGACCAGGAAGACCGAGCAGACGAGGCCTCTATAGACAGATTGGAGCAGCCTCACGCTCACAGGCTTCAACTTCCCTTTCCAAGCAATAGAGGAGCCCACGGGGAGAGGTGCTATGGTGGACCTTGTTCTCACCAACAGGGAGGGTCTGGTGGGGAATGTGAAGCTCAAGGGCAGCCTTGGCTGCAGTGACAATGAAATGGTGGAGTTCAGGCTCCTTAGGGCAGCGAGGACGGCGCACAGCAAGCTCACTACTGTGGACTTCTGGAGAGGAGCCTTTAGCCTCTTCGGGGAGCTGCTGGGTAGAGTACCATGGGGGAAAGCCCTGGAGGGAAGAGGGGCCCAAGAAAGCTGGTTACTATTCAAGGATCACCTCCTCCAAGCTCGGGAGCAATGCATCCCAACAAAGAGGAAGTTGGGCAAATATGCCAGGAGGCCTGCATGGATGAACAACGAGCTCCTGGAGAAACTCAAGCACAAAAAGGAAGCCTGCAGAGGGTGGAAGCAAGAACAGGTAGCCTGGGAGGAATACAGAACAATTGTCCGAGCAGCCAGGGATCAGGTTACAAAAGCTGAAGCCCTGAGAGAAATAAATCTGTCCAGGGATGTCAAGGGCAAAAAGAAAAGCTTCTATAGGTACGTTGGGGATAAAAGGAAGGCTAGGGGAAATGTGGGCCCTCTCTGGAAGGAAACGGGAGGGCCACAAAAGTGATCCAAGGGCTAGAACACCTCTGCTGTGAGGAAAGGCTGAAAGAGTTGGGACTGTTCAGCCTGGAGAAGAGAAGGCTCCAGGGAGGCCTTAGAGCAGCCTTCCAGTACCTGAAGGGGCCTGCGAGAGAGCTGGAGAGGGGCTTGTGACAAGGGCATGGAGTGACAGGACAAGGGGTAATGGCTTCAAACTGAAAGAGGGCAGATTTAGAGTAGATATAAGAAAGGAATTCTTCCCTGTGAGGGCAGTGAGGCCCTGGCCCAGGCTGCCCAGAGAAGCTGTGGCTGCCCCCTCCCTGGCAGGGTTCAAGGCCAGGTTGGGCAGGGCTTGGGGCAGCCTGCTCTGGTGGAAGGGGTCCCTGCCCAGGGCAGGGGGGTGAAACTGGGTGATCTCTAAGGTCCCTTCCAGCCCAAACCAGCCTGTGATTCTATGATTCCTCCCAACTCCTAGCTATTTACCCTTGACCTTAACTTGTACTGTGACTTTATTTTTACTTCAATTAAAGTGATAAAAAACAATCCCCCCACGCCAACATAGAATGTTTTCAGCAGTTTAGGGGTAGAAATTCAAACACATAAGAATCACAGAGGAAAGTATAAAGAAAGGGTACGATCCGTGAATGCCCACTAGTGGAGAGTCGGGAGCTAAGGAGGAGCAGGAGAGAGGATGAGCAAGGATGGGCAGACGGAAAAGGCAATGAGATTACCTTTTGATAGTCATGAGCCACTGCATGAGCTCAGCTGCCCATGGAACCAGCCTCAGGATAGACAGCAGAGTAAATAGTAAAAAGTTTATGGCCAGATCTGATGCTTGAACTAGAACATCACCATGTTGCACAAGTACTAGTGCCTTTGAACAGGCCTGTGGCTAGGCAGGAGGAAAGGACCCTGCCAATGCTAGTACAAAGCAGTCTGTGGTACCTTTGAGCTACACCCTAAGGACGCCTGGAAGAAGATGGAAGCTCAATTTGCTGGAATTAAGCTGCGTATCAGCTGAGGTATCCTAAGTACCTATGAGCGATCCTTGCCCATAGCCAACCTGAGGTTAATTTGCCTTACATTGGAAGGGAAGAGGCTTAAATTAGGATACATCACCTAGTATTTACCATGGTCCCAGACTGAGCCGTCTGCCAGGATGCATGTAGCTTGGCAAACAAGCAGGATCTTGTTTAGGTCCTGGAACTTGTTCCTGTGGATAAGTCCTAACCTGATACATCACACAACTTCCACTTCTAGCATCCAGACCACAAGCACAGATGTAGTCTTGAGAAACATTAAAATGGGATGTAGGTTGCAATGTCAAAGTGACTGTTGCTGTAACTTCATATAGCCATAGAACTCACTCTTATTCCCAGCTGCTACAGCTCGTGCTTTTGTATATCTATACCACATGTAACAAGCAACTCATGACACCAGTATTAGAAATCGATCAGTATTTAATTATAACTCTGGAAATGGTCTGTTGTTTTGACTCAGATGTCCTTTAAAGTGTCTGCCTTTATCATATTCAGAGTGTTTTCTCCTATGCAGCCCCTTTAAGTTTTTGCTTCAAAAAGGTGAAAAACTTTTAAATTCTTGTTTAAAAGTGATTCAGGGGATTTGATAAGTCAGTAAATTGTTCTGCAGGTTTGCATAGGACCTTGTACCTTGCATTAGCACTTGTTACTTCAAAAGCTCAACAGAAATACATGTATCTAATACAAAAAAAAAAAAAGCACTGTAGCACCTTATCCACTTTTATAGTCACTCATAAGGTTTCTGCAAAACAAAACTGCATTCCTATTCGGTCAATGTAGTTCAGCACATCCATAGCTACAGAATGGTGTCAGCTTCATCACTTTTTAAGCATTTGACACTGCATTAAGCAAATACTAGCTTGTATAAATTTGTTTCCAAAAGTATTTTGAGATTCTGTATTTAATCAAGGTGAAGAATAGAAGAAAAATTACATACATGAAAGATGATGTTTACAGGTACTCATAAGTAAGCAGTTCAATTGTGCCACCACAATCAAATGCACTCCAAATGGACTTTTGAATGTGCTATGATTGTGGGGAAGAAGTAAGATGCTAGTAGCCAACAGCTTGGCAAGTAGATTTTTTTATGCCTTCTCTGGTTTGGAATTGAGCCTCTGGAGAAAAAGATAAATTAAGCAACATTTTGCAATAACATTTCCATTGTTTTTAGACTCCTTCTTAAGTGGATACAGAGGAGGACATAAAACATTGTTTTGTTTGCAGATTTTGCATGGTTTGAGAATTCTATAACTTCATTGAGAAATAAAAGTACAATCTACAAAAGAAAAAGACATTATAATGAGGGGAGTGAGTGTTTGAGAGGGATGTGGACTCTGACCTGATTACAATGATACTTAGTTCTCAATTTGATACTTAAATCATGTTTGCTTCCCACTCAATACATAAATATTTACTGATTGTTGGGGTCAATGTAGTTTGAGAGTTAGCATGACTAGGCCGCTTAAGCGAAACAGTTAGCATAGCTGGACAGGCCGCTGGAAAGGACAGCTAAGAATAACAACTGAGAGTTCTGAGAGTGTACATGATGTGGGTTAGCAAAAACAAGATGCGTTCAAGGACGTGGAGGCGGCCTGTTGCTATTAGCGTTAGTGCATAGTTACCAATCACAAGGGAATACGGGGTGCGTGAACAGCGTGTGATTTATGTCTGTAGCCTATTTGAATAAGCGTGATCACGTGTGCAGATATGAAAAATGTATATAACCACGCAAGCAGACCAATAAATCGGGAATCGACTGTGCATTGTCGATTAATATCTAGAGAAAGCTTCTGTGAATTGCAGGAGTGTCATGTCATGAAAAAATGGAAGTTGGTAGATCAGCAAAACTGCATTGGTTGCCATGAACTGATCTTCCTATTTGTTCTAGGGCAAAAGTATGTTAGCATCCCCCATAGCTTCCCCATTTAGTCTTGAAAATGACCCCAAAGGAAAAGTCAGTAGAGGGGTGTGAATTTCTAGTTTGCTAAAACAAATTTACATTCTGTAATTCTTGTATTGTACAGCTGTCTTAAAACCAGAAAAGCTCCGCTGGCATAACACTGGGCTTTTGGGGAATAAAAATTATCTTTCCTTCTGCCTGTTCTTATTCATGTCAAGGCCCATTATATTGCAGGTGCAGGGAGCTTCATCTGAAGGGAAACAGGAAATAGAATTCTAGCTTGCTATAACATAGATGAAAAAAGGGTATAATAGCCCTGTACTAAACATTATCTGTTCTGAAACAGCTTACATGAGGAATTCTGTCTTCCCTGAAACCCAAAATAAGCTATGCTAATTTTGCTACCAATAGATGTAATTGGTCTTATGTACTAAATAATATATTTACTGGATGCTCTACAGGCAAGAAATATAAGCAGAAATGCAGAAATGTTTACAAGCACTGCTGTGCATGCCCATACAAAAAGTTCTTCTTGTGTATATTTTCCCATTTAAAAATTTATTTAAATTACCATCACAGCTATAAGTTATGCAGTTTGACTTTCTTTACATGAACGCTTCTTTGAAAACATATAAGATGGCTTGGAATCATTGGTTATATTTTTGTTGATCATAAATATATTAGATGCTTATTAATTAGAACTAAGCTTTGGTGCACTTATGCAAAAAACATTAAGACTATGTACACGTGAAAAAAGGAGATTAAACTACTTTCTAGTTTCGCACAGGTACCGCTGGAAATGAGAAATGCAGTATACATTATACAAGCAATCTGACTGTAGACTTCTCAGTCTTTGCAAGATAAAACTGTTACTGTAGTTAGTCCAGTAGAGTGTCAAGATCCCAAGGTAACTGGTCAGTAAAAACAAGGCTACATTTCCAAACCAGTGAAAACAGCTATCCCAAAATTGTTTCCAGAGAAAGCCAGTATGTTTTCAACAAATTATAAAACATACTTTTTAATATGTAGCGACGGTGTCCAAGCCCAAGTTCCTACTGCAAACTTACGAACTCGCTGCTAGTAAAGCCAATATCTCTGTATCAATACAATTTTGTGTTTTGTTACTCCTAACCTCTAGCATTACAAAGATTTATGGGTATGCTAACCTTTATGGTTTGTGAGAAGTTCCAAAACCCACACAGCATAAGGCCAGCTGCTTGATAATGAGGCTAGAGATATAAGTATGAATGTCACAGGCTGTCATATACAGGATGTCAGTAGTATCTGCAAATATAAGTTTAATATTAAATTGTCGGTTGCATATATAAAGCTTATTTATTTGAGTGAAGTCTGCAGGATGAATTGCAACGTATCAGTAATCACTTCACTAGCAGATACTGCATGCAATATTAGTTTTTACTAGAATGTGAAGAGCATGGCAAGATGCCAATATCTGCACAGGTCAAAACCAAAACATGTATCTGTGATTCACTGGAGGATATATGAAAATAAACTAAAGAAATCATGCAAAACATAATACATATGTTAATGTCTTCGTAGATAAGATGATAAATATACTATTGTGAGTGCTATTCCATTTCTACAACAGTGTGGGTAGGAACGTTTACATACATTTTTATGATAAAGTAAATGGGATGGGTCTGTTAATATGTATGAACGACAGCTTCTGTAACATTATTTACATCTGTAAATGGTTATAACTGAAAATGAAGTTTACAAATTCTAAGTATGAACTGATAAGAAAGAGCTCCAGCAACAAAGGGGAAACTTCCTAGAAAAAATGACAGATTATATCCTTTCCATAGCAGCCAGCTGATGCAAGACCAATACTTTTCTGCAGTTGTTTTCCAACAGTTGTCTGTGTCTGAATTTCAAACCCATTTGTATGCTGGTCTTTGTTAGGAGCAGTAAATTCTTCCCAGTTGCCAAGAAAACCTTATTTTGCAGTGATTTGTCTGCTTTTTTGCATTGCACATTCCTCCTGTGCATAAAGGAAGTTAGAAATACTGCAAACAATCGTTTCTGGAGATCATGATCTCTGACCTTTATCTGCATTTAACAACAGCTTAAATTCCACATTTTGTTCAGCATAGTATTGACACAAAAGTCTTCTAAATAGGCCTGTACCAGCTGCTATTCAGTGGGAAGAGCTGCTCCCGTTATAGAAGCCTTTTCTACCACATTTCGTCATTTTAGGAATAAAATGTTACTGGTTGTATTTTTAGATTTTTTCAATTCTTTACATCTTTAGTGAGAAGTAAAAATGCTAATAGTCTGCCATGCATTTTCTTTCTATGACTTTCTGCCAAGTACAGCTAAATCAGCAGTCAAAACACTAACGGTTTTTATGTTAAGAATAATTTGAATAGTGGTTGAAAATGTGATTGTTTAACATTTTAGTTCCCTTCTACCCAACAAACATTTACAAAGAAAACAGATACTTCTAGCTGTGATAATTTCTTATTTTCACAGCTTGTGGCCAAACCCTCCCCTGACTACTTTGGAAAACCATAGATGTGTTAGGAGTCTTAGGCTCTAATAACGAAAAGGTTAAGAAGTGCTAAATAACAACATTAAGAATATGATTTAAAGTGTAAGATCTATTTTTTCTTATTCTCTTATGAATGTGATGTTATATATTCGTTATTCAAGCTATAGAGGCTGGATAAAAGCAATTTATTATTTACAAAAAAAATGTACAAAACATATAAGTGGAAGTATTTTATATTGTATTTGACATTTAAAATTAGGAAAGAAACAGAAAGAAATTACGTTAAGCTACAGGAGACATTTTTATTTTCCTAAAAAACAATATATACATATAAAGTTAAGATGCATGTGAAATAGGAGAAGCCTGCATTTAAATATTCCTGAGTATTAGGTCCTGATTTCTGGGATGAAGAACATAGTCCTCTGAGTCACTGGAATGTGACCTCGAAATGGAACACAATAAGAGCAATAGGCCCTGCGTTCAGTAAGGACTGTGTATTTCTCCTAAGACTTTGGTCAAAAAAACCCAAGAAAATGCTATCTGTAGGGTGGGAACATGCTACCTCACTCGCAACAGCACATCCTGGATAACCCTCCTGCCCTTCTCCTCTGTCCACAACTGCTCAGGCACTAGGCCAAATCTTTTAGAAACTCTCCAGATCACCTTCTATGATGGTGTGACTGGCTGGGTAGATGAGGGGAGAGCAGTGGATGTTGTCTACCTCGACTTCAGCAAGGCTTTTGACACTGTCTCTCATAACATCCTCCTAGGGAAGCTCAGGAAGTGTGGGCTGGATGAGTGGTCGGTGAGGTGGACTGAGAACTGGCTGAATGGCCGAACTCAGAGGGTTGTCATCAGCGGCACTGAGTCTAGTTGGAGGCCTGTAACTAGTGGTATCCCCCAGGGGTCAGTACTCGGCCCAGTCTTGTTCAACTTCTTCATCAATGACCTGGATGAAGAGTTAAGAGTGTACCCTCGGCAAGTTTGCCGATGACACAAGACTGGGAGGAGTGGTGGATACACCGGCAGGCTGTGCTGCCATTCAGCAAGACCTAGACAGGCTGGAGAGCTGGGCAGAGAGGAACCCGATGAAGTTCAACAAGGGCAAGTGCAGGGTCCTGCACCTGGGGAGGAACAACCCCAAGCATCCGTACAGGCTCAGGGCTGACCTGCTGGAGAGCAGCTCTGCGGAGAGGGACCTAGGAGTGCTGGTGGATGATAAGGTGGCCATGAGCCAGCAGTGTGTCCTGGCTGCCAAGGCGGCCAATGGGATCCTGGGGTGCATCAAGAGGAGTGTGGCCAGCAGGTCGAGGGAGGTTCTCCTCCCCCTCTACTCTGCCCTAGTGAGGCCCCATCTGCAGTACTGTGTCCAGTTCTGGGCTCCTCAGTTCAAGAAAGATGAGGAGC
>Ga0065711_1033492_pt1 | contig 25406 bp, 6 predicted proteins | sample Hoacrofraction12_FD_59098 | JGI IMG/M metagenome (GOLD analysis project Ga0065711, IMG submission 59098) | Hoatzin crop microbial communities from Cojedes, Venezuela - Epithelial fraction 12 v2 (version 2) | ecosystem: Host-associated > Birds > Digestive system > Esophagus > Crop | place...
GGAGAGAGTCCAGCGGAGGGCTACAAGGATGATGAGGGGACTGGAACATCTCTGCTACGAGGGGAGGCTGAGGGAACTGGGCTTGTTCAGCCTGAAGAAGAGAAGGCTGCAAGGGGACCTAATATATACTTACAAATGTCTGAAGGGTGGGTGTCAGGAGGATGGGGCCAAGCTCTTTTCAGTGGTGTCCAGCGAGAGGACAAGGGGCAATGGGCACAAACTGAAGCACAGGAAGTTCTGTCTGAACATGAGGAAGAATTTCTTCATTCTGAGGGTGATGGAGCCCTGGAACAGGCTGCCCAGGGAGGCTGTGAAGTGTCCTTCTCTGGAGATATTCAAGACCCGCCTGGACAAGGTCCCGTGCAGCCTGCTGTAGATGATCCTGCTTTGGCAGGAGGGTTGGACTAGATGACCCACAGAGGTCCCTTCCAACCCCTACCTTTCTGTGATTCTGTGATTCTGTGATTCTGTGGTGGTGAAACACTGGAACAGGTTGCCCAGACAGGTGGTAGATGCCCCATCCCTGGAAACGTTCAAGGTCAGGTTGGCTGCGGCTCTCAGCAATATGGTCTAGTTGAAGATGTCCCTGCTCATTGGAGCGGGGTGGTACTACGTGACCTTTGAAGGTCCCCTCCAACCCAAACTATTCGATGATTCTATGATTCTTTGGTTCTAAGATTCTATGATTACTTAATCAAGTCACCTAGCTTTCCAATATCAGCTATTCTTATTAAAATAAAAAAAGACATTTGCATGGAAATAAAAGATTCTGAAGTTGTTATTCCCTACAAAAGGAAACATTTTATGCTGAATTTTTTTTAACATGCAGAGATGTACCATTTTGTTCTTATGTCTGGTGGCTATTGAAAATACAGTGGATATACATGTCCATTTTCATTAACCTTGTGAACTGAATTTTCATCATTGAAGAGCATACATTAATGTATTTAGTATTTTCTATTTTAAAAGTGTTATTTTCATGAAAAATAGGAATGAGGGTAGCAGAAATAGTAACACATAGCATGCACATGTGCCAATGGAAGAATCATAAACAACCAAGGCTATCATGGAAGTGACCTATTGATCAACTAGCCATAAAATTAAATTGTTCTTCTAAACCACTTACCAACAACAAAAGCATCAGCAGAATTAAATCTTGTCCTAACAGATTGTGAACTGACATGAAGATTACATTTTTCAGTACAGCTTTTCATTGCAACACATAATCACCTACTCTGTAGCAGATACAGAAAAAGAAATCATTTGGTTCATGTGCAGAAAGGACAGGAGTGTTAGGATGAGAGAATTGTAATTTTGCTATCTATGTTTGTTGTCTGTTCCATACTCACTTTACAGGAGGATTCCCCTGGTATTTCATACTCATCATTCAATAACTGCACCTGGAAAATAGATATGAAAAAGAGAATTTCATGCTCATTGTCATTATATTTTGTAGTTTGAAGCAGGTTGCACAGTGGGAGTCAGTGAGTGGAAGGAAATTCAAGAAGCTGCAATTTCTTCCAAAGGCAACAGAAAGAAACTGGATTAAAAAGTTACAGAGGTTGTGGTAGAAGAAGGGAAAAGCTCACACATATCTACGAACAGACTCCTAGGATTGCTATAATACTGAGGTAATAGACACAAGCTATTGGGAATAAGTTGTAATCACAAGACCTGCTCATTAGACTCCATTAAACCTTTTGTACTTTTCTTTATCTATCAATAATGCAAATTACATTTGCTTTTCAAGTAGGACTGCCCTGAGTACAGTACTTTTCCTACTTGTCCCTTTAAATATACATCACCAAAAATCCTAGGTGAAAGGGTCCATAATTGGAATTGTCAGATTGAATAAAACTACATTGAAGTTGTTTAATTGTTATGTCTGGGCTCAGATAGTGTATAGGATTCATATAGATCATTTTGGCAGGAAAAGAATTTATTAAAATATTGCAGAGTTATTTTTAGCTCTTGACATGTTTAATGACCTATTGTCAAGATAAGACCTAATAGAAAGTGTCAATTACATTAACTGCTTATCTTCTGGTAATCTCAAAGAAGAATATGCTAATAAAGAACTTTTAAGAAAGATCTTCATTTGTGTTATAGCTGACCACAAAACACCTCCTTCTAAATTTTATACAATTTCAGCTTAATGTACAAGGCAACAACATTTGAATTACTGAGATTTTCTTGTGAGAACTCTAACCACAAGATACTAAAGCCTTTTGCCACTTTCTGGCCAACAAAATCTGACATGTCTTTTACATGTTGGCTGAGACCACAATAAATCAGCTAGTCACTCTCAATCCTGCAGAAGAGACTGTTTTTTCATCATTCAGGCAACCAGTCTGGTGAATTAATAGGGAATTAAACCATAATATTCCTTTTTTCTGGGAGAACACTCTAACTGCTCAGATTTTGTACAGAAGTACTTCAACACTACCGCAGAATTTTTCTATGTATGTGGAATTCACAGAAACATAAATTCTGGGATCTTCCCTTTGGGCCTGAAAACCTTGTGACATAACAAATTTAACTGGAGGTGGTAAACTCCACCTTAGATATAGTCCTGTTTTAGAGTATTAAAGATGAGAATTCTGAAGTTCCACTTTCAGAAACAAAACCCTGATAAATGAATCACCTAATTGTCTAAGCAGCAGTACCCTTCTTTTTTTTTCAGTAGTAATTTTAAGGCATTTAGTAAAGAAGAAGATAAAAATTAGATGCATTGAAAAATGCTTCCTCTCTTTACAAAAGTTGTCGATGCCCGGGGTTAGACCACAGATGATGGGACAGGTTCACCACTGAGGCCAGTTACAATCTTTATGCTTCAGATGTCTCAGTTTTCAGGTTTGCTTAAACTAAAAAGTGGTCTTAGCAAGCATGGCCACAAACATAACCCTTCCTTAGTACTGGTAACAGAGCATCACTATTTCTAAGGGGTTCTGAGCCCTGAGTATTTGCATGAGGGGCAGTGGGTTGGGAATAATGGAGCGTAGGAAGCAAGAAGATCCAAAATTCCCTAGAGTGTTATTTTTACACTGTTTTTGTTTGGTTTTCAGAGCAATCTGACTGTCTTTTGAAGACATCAGCTTGTTTCAGGTCCAGAATTCACAGTATTTTGAAACTCTCCAGCTTGGAAGGCCTCAGAAACATTAGGCCTGATCCTTTTCTCTCTCTCATGACATTGGCTTTGCTAATGCATTCATGGCCTCTCTCTGAGTAACACCGGTTTGTTCACAAGAACAGGATAGAGGATACTCAAGTCATTGTTTCACATAAAACCTTGACTTCTGGCTAGCACCAGAATTGTTGCATTCTTTGGACTGACACATGTCTCAAAAAGAGCAGTTAATAATTTTTGACCAACACAAAGTATACCTGTAAATTGAAGTATGATAAACGTCACATATATCACGTTTCAGATACAAAAATCTTTACTTTTGGATGCTTCTTCCATTCATAGCAAAATCTGTTTGTTATATGAAGTGGTACCTCACAGATTTGCACTTTTTTTTACTAGCCACTCCACACTTAATACTTTTTGAGTACTGAGGTTGAACCAGGGCAAAGGTGTGCTTCACCGGACTTTGGGCCAATACCGATCTTTCTATAGCTCTTGTTCAGTTGGAAAATGACACTTTGAATTATGTGAATTTCAAGGTGTAGGACGTTGAAGGCAAGGCACTTGAAACCAGCCTGTTCTAAAGCTCACCAAAATCACTGGAAAGAGGTTTTACATTCAGGCCCTTTTACTCTCCTAATTCTAACTCAAGCATAATCCCTTTGATTTATAAGGAGCTGTCAAAATGTTTAAAATTAGATTTGTACTTAGTTGAGGCCTATGAAGGCAGAACACATATACTGGAAGGAATTTTTCCATTAACATAAAATGTTTTTTGCATCCCCCTCCTCTATAAAAAAGAAAGGAAGAAAAGAATTGAGTAACGCTTAGTCTGACTTTCCTCCTGTGGTTTGTTTTGTTGTTCAGAGACATTCCAGAAATGTATTCCAGATGTTTTCAAATCTTTGTAACTTATTTTCCATACTATATATAACTTTTTCTACCATATCTGTTCTCTCTCTTCCTTGCTTTCACTGGTTGCTATCTCTGTATCTTTTTCTCTTTGTTGTCTTTATAGTTTTTTTCTTCAAGTTCTGTATGAGTTAATTTGTATTCTTTCAGAGGTCCTGCTTGGAAACATGTATTATCTGCTGGAAGACATTTTGTTGCACATACTAATATCTCTTGCTTTGTGCAGTTCGTAATTAAATAGCAACACTTATTGCATTAGCTGGATTTTCACAATTGTAAAGGATATCAACTTCTTACTCGCCAAAATATAAATAGGCTTTTGAATATTAAATTGGCATTGCATTTAGGCATACATGCTGTCTGATAAAACACAAATTACAGTCTTATCCAGTACTCACAATGTAAAGTGAGTCTGAAAAAGTGTATCTCTTTTGTCTAGCTAATTATAAGCCAGTTGCTAAAGAATTCATTCCATAAAGGTTGCTTCAGCATTATTTGGTAATTTTGTTGTTGGAAAATGTTGCTGTCATGAAACAGAAAGTGGCTGTCCAGGCCTCAGAAGGAAAAAGTAATTTTAATGAAGCCCAGGTTATTTTTCCAATCATTCAGATGAACTTGGTCAACATTCCTTTCTCCACATGAACTAAACATGTGAAATTTCACCCTTCTCCTAGGAGCTGCTGCTTGGCAATGGTGTTTATTCACTCCTTCCTGAGGTTATAGTTCTGCTCCACAGAGCTGATGGGAAACTGCCACTCTCCGGTGTTATTGCTGGAAGAAAAGCATATGGGAACGGGCCAGAGCTCCACTGGGGGTTCCAGATGCTCACTGAGAAGAAACAGATTTTTCACAGGCCCTGAGTACCTACTCAGGACTTGTTAAAACTCTCTTTATTTAGGATGGTGATATTTTTTCTTGGTTGACTAAGTAAAAATAGCTCACAGCAGTTATTACAACAATATCTGAGCTCCCTTTTTATTTAAAAGGCAGAGAGCCAAACCTAATATGGTGTAAATCAGAGCAACATTGACTTAAATCAGCCAGGGATCCTGCCTATCACATTCTAACAAATGCAGATGGCAAGTGTTCATCATAGGCATATTTTAAAAAGCTTTAAAAAAAAAATAGAAGTAATCACATCATCAAGCTTTTTGCTGCAACTGAGAACTGCCTGAATCCTGAATACAGATCTAAGTAGTGCTCCAAATGATGTGGCTCATTAGCAAGGGGTACTGACATTTTGGAATTCAGAGGACTTTTTGCCATTGTTTACAATGTGCTTATTCTGTTGGAGAGGAAAATGATTCAGATCGGATCTGAACCTCCACCAAGTTTGAGGTTCTTTGGGATTTGGGATTTAATTTTTATTGGCTATTTTATCAGAATGGCTCATAGAGGGCTCATTTCAGATCAGGAATCTACTGTGATAGTTCTTGTACACACATGGACCACTCTGTTTCTAAGAGCTTCAAACTGATTAAAAGAAAAAAAAAAAACCACAAAAAAACCCACAAAAAATCACAAACATCCCAAAACCATGGAGAATTATTTTTCCCATTTCACAGGTGAAAAACTTGGATAAAGTTATTTACCAAAGCCTGAGATAAGACAGTGGGAGTACTACAGATACGGTGAGTTTCATATCGATCTTTAATCACAAAACCTCCTTTATCTTCTGATTTAACCCTAGTCTTTTTTGCAATCCAGAAGGGAATGCTTGGTTATAAAATGAATCAATCCTGAGCAGTTTCAGAACAGAATAGCTTTGCCATGACTTGTCTAAGGCATAGTAAATACTATTCTGTAAGGAATAGTACAGCACCTTGGAAGTGTGCCACCATTATGAGTTTACTTCTGAAATAAAGAAACAAGTTGTCTTTGTTCTAGGATTGAAATGTTCAAATATCAGAGCCAACATTTGTAATGTTTGGAAGGAGAGGGAAGAGAAAGGAGAGAAAGGAAGAGGAGCTTTATTTTGCTAATTCGGTTCAAATTGAGAGTTTGAGAAAATAACAAAAGAGTGCTTAGGTAGTAGACAGGATGTACCATGAATAACAATGTATCCTGTGGATATTTACTACCAAATGATGTTTAACTGAAAGGAAAGTGGGAGTCACCACAGCAAGCAATTCCCATCGATTTCTTAACATGTAAATCAGGAGCACAGAAAGGCCATTTATGGGAGTCTTAGCAAAACAATGGCTTTCCCTGTGCCAAGTGGTGACATCACACTTCACAAGGGAGAAGGAAGAAGACTGTAAGTGTAGGCTGCCTTGCCAAGAGCGTTGTTGTGTTTCCACAGAAGGGAAAAGAAAAAAAAAAAAAGGAAAAAAAGAAAAGTAGCAATTTTTCTCAAGAATATAACATTACTCAGAAAGAAAAAAAAAACAAAACAAACCAACTTTCATAAAAGTTGCCATGTGACTAACGGAATGTACTTTGCAGCTCTTTAGTATGATTTGAATATCACTTGTGAAAAATCAAAACTAATTACTAATTTTACACTTACGGTATCCAAGCAAACTGAAAGCAAACACAAAAACACACAGAGTCATGCATGCACAAACACACCCAAAGAGATGAACCTAAGACATTCTCCTTGTGAGCTGTGCTGTTGAGCTTTTCGAAAGTGTAATGCTAACTCCAGCTGTATTTTGCAGACAATGAAGTTCTGAAACATTATTCCTCTTGAAGTAAAATAATACGTAAATACGTTAAAAGTTTGGCATTTATGTCTTGTAAGAAACCTGGAACTGTTAAGATATTGAATAAAGCTCAAGATCTTAAAGAAATCATGTATTAACGGCCCCTGTCTCCTAATTAGACTGGGATCTCAAATATTTTTTAAACTCGGGCATCTCAGAAAATTGACATTTTTTTCTTTGTCTTTCTGGTTCTTAAAAATAGCACAAATAAATTAAACTATTGGAACATAAAAAGAACTGGAAACTTTCAAGGCTTCTGATTCATAGAAATGAAAAAATAAGGATTTTCTACTGAATTTACAAGAGCCATCACTTCTTTCCTCATTTTCTGTTAGGTGGCATCTTATATAATGTTATAACTTCTTAGGCAACCCCACAGTAAAGATTTTCTGTGTCATATGCATGACATTTTAATTCGTAAGAATTTGGACGATTACTATAGACTCTCTATCGTGCTGATAACTAATACTTTTTGTAGTGAGGGTACCTGTATGATTTTCCTGAAGACATACGTTTGGTACACCTGGTTATAAAAAGCCTGATTCCTTTTATGACTTGAATAATGCTGACTATATAGAAGTGGCAAGGCCCCTTTATGTCCCAAACATTAATGCATCACAAAGACCCTCACTCTGTTTGTTGTGGTTTGGTTCCCAGCAAGACCCTGGGGTGAAAAGAGCAAAAATGAAATTGAACACACACAAAAGTGTATCAGAATGTTTCACAAGTGAGATTTTTTTTAGTGTCTATTAACAGAAAATAGAAGTACTGACTTAAAATAAAACCAACACCAAAACACCCTATGCTTTATTCACTTAGTTATTATTTTGCCTGTGTGTTATTCATTCCACTGTTAAGGTCAGGAAACACTGTGAAATAGATGGAGAACTATGTCTTTCAGAGGCTTTTGTAAAAGCCAGCATTTATTCAAAGCCTCCTTCTGTTAAAGAAAGATGATACTCAGGGAGAGATCCAAAATTGCACTTACTGAGCAAAAGTGCAACTCTAGTGGAATTTATGTGTCTTCATTTATCAAATGAAAAATCCAAAATCATGGTTCCTGATCCACTTTAGGGCTTGAGAGGCTATCAGTGCTCGCACATCTTGAGGCATCTCCATTTCTGCTACCGCTTTTACACATAAGTCCTAATGACTTGATGAAGTGAGAAAGAAATATATTCCTACAATCATTGGTTTGGTAGATATGCTTAATACACATCTAAAGTGCACTGAGTTTCAGTCATAGGACTTGAGAAGAAGGCTGTGCTACCTACTTGTATGTATTCTGGGCTGTGGGTTAGAGTACCTAGGACAATCATGTGTAATAGCTGCACTTGTATCTCCCATATCCCAGGAGAAACCCCAGCTACCAGACTAGCAAAAATGAAAGATCTCTGAAGCCTCTATCTTCCTGTTGAACCTGGGTCATGCAGCAAGGAGACGGCAGTCATAGCAGGGCGTAATGCTGTAAGTTGGCAGTTAGAGTTGAAATGTCAGCAGCAAGTTTGGCTTCTGTTCCAAGGGCAATTCATGTGCTTTTCCTTTAGTAGTCAGGGGATAAGAACTAGGAAACACAAACACAAAAACAGATACCAGCAACCAGCCCTTCCCCAGTTAAGAAATTAACCACCAGCACTAAGTCACCATCAATCTTCTGGTCCTAAAAGTTACAGATGGGATTTATCAGTGTGCTGGGAGAGTAGCAGAAGCCCTGGACCTTACCACATGGCATAAAAAACATATGGTCATATTTAGGAAAATCCATTGCTAGCAAAACCAAACCCTATTGTCATTGCCTGGAAAGCCTTCCATATTCCATATTTTCCTCAGACTGTAGACTTTTTTTCACATATAGTTGCATGAATTGCAGATAAATACTGCACCTGGGAACAGCTGGCAGGAGACCTGATAAAGCTCTCTGTAAAATGGTGATGAGGAAGAATACATCAATAGTCTTTCTAAAATGCCTATCTCCCAAACTTAACCTGCATTTACTAGAACTAAGGATGAAGATAGTAATGGGGATGGGGAATAAAGGTCTTAGGGAACTGCAAGAAAAACATATGTCTAGCTCTATCATCCGACTAAGGGACAGCCTTCATAGTTAGGTGGGGTTTACATTAAAGGCCTTATGGTGATCATCTCTAGATCTTATGGAAAATATGAAAAAGTGATTGATCATTTTAAAAAATTTGGTGAATTTTTTATAATATGTTCAAGTAAAGAGCACAACAGACAAAATAACCAAAGCTCAAATTGCTACACTGGAAAAGCGGTTACCAGGAGCGTTATAAGCATAGATTTTAGTTTACTGGATTAAAAAACAGCACAAAAGTATAAACAGAAAAACTACTCTGAATTTACCCACAATTATCTTATGAATTTTACTGCAAAATTCCACTGAAACACCTTAAATACTGATGTCTTTTCATTGAACATGGCACATCTGAAAAGGTAACGTCTAATAGGAAACTACAATTTAGCTGTGAGTTTAAGCAGTTTTCAGGGAAACAGAGACTGTTATATAACCTCAAGTCACTGATATGTCATCTGGAATGACTTAATAGAGAATAGTGTTAAAAAAATGCCTTGTCAAAAGATTCTAAATTAAACTCAAAGCCATATTTAAAGATCTTAAATTAGGGAACACGACCATTGAATCCAGGACTGAGATCTGTTGGTGTTTTATTCAGTCTCAATCTGGAAAAGGAATGCCAAAAGTCCTAGAAATTAATGTTACACCCTCTGGGGATTTTCAAAGTTATGAAAAGACAAAAAAAGTAATGTAAAACGATCCATTTAATGAGGGGTCCTAGGATTAATCATCTAGGGAAAATAATAACATGCATGTCTCCAGTGGAGGACAGTGATATTTCAAACAACTGTGGTATCCTAAGATGCCTTCAGTCACATAAGAGTATCACTTCTGACATACACAATGGACAAGTGGCTGACAGCCTTCTCCGCATCTCCAAGAACAGAGAAATAAACAAAATGCCTGGTTTCGAGTTCTTTGGTTGTGCCTTGGGTTTTCTCCTCCCAAGAAGGTGTCAGAGGACAACTATAGCAAATTGAGATGGCTGAGCATCAGAGCATGATACAACCAGAACTAATGGATTTGTCATTGTCTGATAACAGTAGTCTTTAAAGAAGACAAACCACTAAAATAACACTGGGAACCTTAACAGTATGTGTACATTGCAGATAAATTAGTGAGAAATATAGATGTGTTTATGTGTACTAAAAGTTCTCTATCATCTTGTTTATTGTTCATTGCTATTGTTGTTATTAACTGACAAAGGAAGATGCAGGCAGCTGTACCTTTAAGAGGTTCTGGGAAAAAGCATTTAATAGTGGTTGTATGATGTGTGGAGACCTATGTTATGCAATGTAGAGCAGTCAAAATTTACACTTTCAATATAGCACACCTCTGTCAGATTCCTTGGCTTTGAGTGATTTTTGAATAACAAAATGCAGGTGAGATAATTTCAGATTTGAACTTGCTGTGGTATTTCAAGTTCCCATTTACATTCTCTCACCATCTCTGTTGATGAAGAAACCAGCTTTTTTGGAATCAGCTCTCATAGGTGACTGGAAGACTTGAATCAAAGTTTGAATATACATTCCAGAGTCCATGTACTCACAAAACTATTTTCGATTGAGAACTTTGTAAAATGTGCACATCAAGGTAAGTATCACTGCCCACTGTGAAAGCAAACTATGCATAGTAAAATCTGCAGAACGTAAACTATGCGGAAAGTAAAAATTTGCACCCTGTACCTCTAGTACATCCCCCCACTGTGGAATATTCCTAATAATTACAGTTTGGGTTTAAATTTCTCTAGGGATAGTGTTTTCGATCCACTTATCCTTCCCTGTGTATTAGCTTTAAATAGTAATACTATTTCTGTATGACACCTCTGCAGAAATGATGAAATTGAAATTGCTTTGCCTGAATGTTAACTATGGTGGATATTGATTTCATAGTTACACCTCAATATAGAGGATATAAAGGTTTATTTCTGAATTTAGTGAACACTGGCAGGGCCAAACACTTCACTGAAATGTTCTGTGGAGTATCAAATCCGCAATGTCTCTTAGCACTACTGAAGTTTTGTCATTCATTGTACTACTTCCATTTATATTAAGATGAATTGAAACTCATTCTTCTTTCCATTTTGGAGACATTTTTTTGTGTATCACTGGTTCATTAACAAGTTATTACACACTATGGATGGAATGAATAGACAGACAACGTATTCTCTGTCAAATAAAGAAAAAGTAAGATGTTCAAAATTTAGACATAGCAGAGTTATTCGCTTGGAAACTTTGTAGGAGGACAGTGGAAACAGAGACAGCTGAGCTGCCACAAAGTCTTTGTAATTTGAGATTTTCCTGGACATTTGTTAGGAAAGCTGTAAACAGGATACAGTATTCTGCAAACTTGGAAGTCATATTTTAAAGCGTCCTATGACATAGCTCAGTGATTTAAAATAGTTGAATTAAGATAGTAAATTAAAGCAGACACAGAAGGGTAGAACAGGGAATATTAAAAATTTACATCATCTTAGAGTATTTATACACACACACTATGTTTTCAATAACTTGAAGTAACAACTTTGGCAGTTACTCCTTTCCTGCTTAGTGTGAGGTATTTGAAACTCATTTACTGAAAGTTGTGTTTTGTGGATTTCATAGATAATAGACATATTTCTACCTTACAAAAAATACTACCTACTGGCTGTCATACGAGTTTCTGAAAATCCATAATAAATCTCTTTGTTCTGTTTTCATCTGAACTCTGGGCTGAATTATGAGCTGCACGTTATTTTTCTCTGTGACCTCACTAATTTTCCTTGCTCAGAATTTAACAGGCGGTGAATCTGAATACCCATGGGTATTGCAAGTTTGCACGAACGAAAACTTGCTGACATTGCTGCTTGTGATCCTCCTCTTGATGGGTGCTATACTGCAGCACTCTCTCAAATGTTGTCCATTTCAGTCTAAAAAGAAAATGTGCCACACACTGATGGACATCGTTAGCAACTCACCATATCAGGTGTGTGGTGAAATATATAGGTAACTTAAGAGCAGTATACACTGGGGTGAAAACACAGCATTGGAAATCTATTCATTGTTATTGAACCTATTATAAATGTATAGACTTCACAACATAGTAGATAGTGCATTGTTATTCATGTTTCAATGGCAAAGAAAAAACAGTGAAATAAGCTGGGGAAATGTGATAAAAGTCATCCAGAAAACCAAAGACAGGTCGGGGAATGAGGCTCACATTTCTGAGTCTGTTTCTCAGCACGTTATTGACCAGACCTGTAAGTTTAAATGGTAAACTCCATGTGAAATCTGAACCCCAGCTACATTTATCTAAACCTTGCCAGTGTCACAGGCATCAAAAAATCTTCAAAGAGACCATGTATCTCACTGAAGTCCTGGAGGCACTTTGCTGAACAACAAGACACATGGGAGCAACACTGTAATTCCCAATTAGATGGTGACATGGTTACAGAAAGACCTAATGTGTGGTACCACTTGTTCTTCTTTACCAAAATAAAGATGAAATGAATAGTCCAGTGCTAAGCCATACTGTCTCTTTCTGCTTTTATGGCAGAATTTTGGCTGCCATAATTCATCTCAGGGATAAGCCAAGTCAGGATTAATTAAGACCTCCAAAACCACAATTTATCTGTCTGTGTTAAATGTATAACAAAGGACAGCTGCATAGAGGCTGCTCCTGGCCTGTAATCCTCTCACCAAATGAACTTGCCCAGACAGTTCAAGGAGACAAAGACCCATAGTGTATTAGTTTCTGTTTAAATAAAATTGAACTGCTAGTCCGTTGCTACTACTAAAGAAACAAGTCATAGTTTCAACAAGCCTGAGTCTAATACTTTTCCTGAAGGATATATATGTATTAATAAAAGTCTCTCAAAGAACAAAATGAGTGAATTAACCCCAAACATTTATGAGTTCTGCTACAGGTTGTGATCCAAGTTCCTCAAAGGATTTTTGAGAAGACTTTTCTGATTTCCTGTCATTTTAAAAGAAATAAAAGTCTACATTCTGTATTGCTTTTTCTTTAGGTAAACACATTTTTATTCTGCCATAAAGAAATCTCCTCCTGCCATTTTTCCCTGCTGTGAACAGCAGCCTATCAAAAAAATAAAACCTTAAAGGGCACATTGGAAGCAGGACATATATTACAGTTTCAGACACAAGTTTCAAAGACCTGAGAAGTGCTTTATTCAGATTCATAACAGCTACAGCATCTTGAGGGGAACTTCAGTTTGTTGACATTAAACCTTTCCTCAGCTTTCCAAATGATTATCTGAAAGGAAGGAGTTCTTTTGCAGTGTTAAATATGCAAGCATGCCTAGATCAAATCAATTAAGTTTTGCCAACAGAGCAAGACTGCTTGAGTTTTCAGTTGTGGGGGGAGATTTTATCAGTCACTTTTAAGAAAGGAAAGAAAAGAATTCCACTTGGTAAAATGAAGTTTATATTTCCCTGTTCTTTATGAGTAGATATGGTCTCTGATTCTTTGAGACACGGTGACTGTTTCTCGCATTATTTTTTGTGTAGATGGAGTGACTACACAGATCTATAGGTGAATTTACTTTTTTCACTTGGTCTCAAAAGCCGCTGTGATTTGCATAGTTTACCTGAATTAGCTCTGAAGTGACCAGCTCAGCAGCATGACAGCCTCCAGCTCAGGGGACTCTTTGTCTTTGAGCCCGTTCTGGTTATAAGGTAGGCATGGCCCCATCCATTGCTTTCATTCATTGCTGAAGCACCCAAGCCATGATGAACTTCAGGCTTCTGTCCTGATTGAGACTGGTGTGATATTCTCCTACAGAAAGAGACAGGGAAATCCTAAAGACCCCATAGGAATAACGCTGTAATTGAAGCACTAATGAGTATTTGCTGGATTTTTTGCTGTCAGAGCTAAGGAACATGATCTGCTGAATGATGGATCACCTTCATGTTTGTCCCATTTCTCCTGTCTGGAATGACCCTCTTCTAATCGTGTGAAAGGGTTTCCACAGAGTTGGTGCTGTGCACAATGGAAATCATAGAAAAAGACCTTCTTAGATCCTGTTCTACAAATAGCCCACACAGGAGGCATTACTAGACTATTGCTGGCAACAAAAGGAGAGAATCAGGCTTTGAAGGGATCAGCAAAAATAAACAGGACATGGAGTACAGCGCAAGAGTGACCAAAGAACTGAGTATCAGAGTACTTATTTAGCTTTTCTTGACTTCAATATTCAGTTGCAGGTTTTAATTTTGTCTTTCACTGTAACTTCATCTCAAATACATAAAAAGTGCACAATTAGAAAAGGATCATAAATTAAAAAAATAGGAAAGAATCATGATATAATTGTCTGTGTAAATATATATGTAATTTTATATATATATATAAAATAAAAAGTCCTTCTCTTGTCAACTGTGTTGGTAATACATAGCAAAAGGAAATGTGATTCCATAGCCTAGTGGTTAGCAAACTTATTAAAACCAGGGTTTATTAGGTCTCTGTTCCTAGGATTACTGCAGGCTGCAGAACTCCTCATTCCCTATGTGGTTTCAGAGAAACAAATAGGGAAATGCAGATGTCTAAACCTGGAATATAGGACCAGGGTAAAAACCTCCATGCACTTCTATCTATATGTCTAATTATTTACCTTAGTGTCAGGAATATTTGAGACCCTAAAAAAATTAAGTATTCTGGTTCTTGGAAAAGAATTTTGCTGTTATTTCCCAGTTATCCTTATTTGTCCTTGGTGTGTCTCAGCCTAGCAGCTTTTATCTGACTTGGATTACTGAACTGGTGTCTACGGGTGTCTCTCCACTGGCATTTCAATTCAGGTCTGGTGCACCCTCGTATGAGTAGACCTCCCCCATCTCCTCTGGTCTCACTTTGGTACACACGACAGAGCAGTCTCTGGATGTTTGAATGGGATTGCTTGCATATGAATCTGAACGAGATGTGACCCAGAAGCGTATCTGATTTGCTCCAAACAGTGGCAAGCATTTGGTCTATGGAACCACATTAGCATTACTTTTAAGAAAACCCTTCAAAAATTTGCATGATGAGAATGAAAGTCCTCAGTCCCCACTGCTTCATGGTACACACCATCCCTTGCTGCTTCCCACACCGAGGATGGCACAATAGATGAGTTCCAGAAAATAATCTCAAAGTCTGGGCTGGCACTTTGTTGGATAATTTGTACCTATCTGGGATTTCCCTAGCAGAAGTGAGAAGGCTGTTTTGCTTGCCTTCGTATGATGCTTTCAGATATGTCTGCAGTAATTTATTTCATACAGCTACATCAACTGGACAGAAAAAGTAACACTTCCAAGTGGAAGAGTCAGGGAGTGGGATGGAGGAGAGGGAGTCAACTAACAAAATGCCTTAAAAGTAATAAACTTTCCTCACTGAGCCATAAAAAAAGCCCCCTTCAACATCCAACAGCACATACCACAAGACTAGTAGGATATAAAAAATGTATCCTTTCAAGCAAATGGACTACACAGGATTATTGGAAATAAACTTTGTCAACAATCTTCATAGGGATAGGCAAAGGTAAGATTTGCCTACATTCTCTATTCCTGCCAATGTGCTGCGCACAGCTTCTCCCCCCCTACCCAGGGATTAAAGCCAGAGAAAGCAGAATGAAATGCAGAAAGATAAGAAAAAGACAGTGACTTTGATATTGCCTGAGTGTTCTTTGTGTGTTCGGGAAAATCGAGTGCCGCAAAAAATAGAGGATGAATTAAAAAAAAAAAAAACAGTAAAAAGTATTAGATGAAAGACTTCTTGATCTTTTTCACTCTAACTTTTGTGTGAAAAGTAATGCTCCATCTCTCCCCACTTAATAAAAAGACACAGTAAGCAAAAGACTCTGCCTGAAGCAAAACTCTCCATTATGGTATGTTTTATAATGCTTCATGAAGTATGGCTTCAGAGAATGGACATTGTATCTACAGCTGAGCAATTTCTTGCCTTCAAAGTCTGCTTCTAATATATTTAGCATGTAACTGTTGATGGCCTTGTCTAAACCTTATCACATCAACAAGAATTTATATAGTGGCACATTAAAGCCTCACTGTTATCACCTAAAGGAATATTAAAGCAGAAGCCCTGAGGATATATAAAGGCAGGACTTCTCCTTCTTGGTTCCTCCTGAAGCTTTAGCAAGAATCTAATCTCAAGCGACTTGTTCATAAAAAGAAACTGCCTCCCACGGTGAAAGAGAACTCCACAACCTCTGGATTTTCAGCCTCTTTTCTGTACAGTAAAGATGCATACGTATGAAAAAAAAAATCAGAGAAAGGATCTCTGCCATTTGGCAGTGAAACATCAAACTTGAGACTTGCTGAAATCTTTCAGAAGTTATTCAAAACAACAAGAAAAGAAAACCACACATTTTAGACTCTCTTATTTGCTAACTTGGCCTTCAAAGGCTGAGCTGGGTGTGAATTGCTGCAGTTGAGGTCATTCTATTTTAAGGGCGGGCTGTTTCTGCAGACAAAGTAGTTCTAGGAAGTGTAAACTGCTTTTTCTCACCGTGGTGGGTTATTAGCTAAGAACTCCTATTGTGATCAGTCCAGAGTCAACTTTGTTAGCTGTAGACCAAGAGCTCCTGGTTCCTTACAAAAAAGTATAGCAGAGGAAGAGGGACTACAACATTATAGAATCTTCATAATCCTCTATGGATAGTGATTTGTGTTTATAGTACTGCCAAGAGACAAGTTTGTGCTGGCCAGAGTTTGGGATAGCACTTTTTTTGTTTGACTGGTTTTTGGAATCCTTTGTTTTCCCAACCAATTTAACCTTGAGGCACTATTTAAAGGATAATCCACATTTGTTTCTTTCCTAAGCCAAATGAATATTCACAACTGGAAACAAAAGAACATAGAGGATTAACTCAGAAACAGCCTTTTAAATGATGAATGATGAAGAAATATGGAAGGATATGAATAGCTATGAATGAGCTGCTCAGCTTCACTATGTAAGTGAGAAATGTTTAAACTAGTCAGAGATCTGCTGTCACAGTTTTTAAAAGGTGAGGTTATATAAAATAGGACAGAAAAGCACAGATTTACCTTCTGGCTGTTTAAGGAAAGTAACAATGGAAACTGTCATTCTTGAGGACAGGGAACACACACAGTACATTATTTTTAAAAAAAAAGGTCAAACTCACTGGAGGGTTCATCAATTTATTCATGGTGTAAAATCAGCATAGTCTGTAGAGTTGTACTAAAAATTAATAAAGTCTCTTTCAATGCATGGATTTGATTTGTAGGTGGGCAGTATATTTCAACATATATTTCATCAGACTGAAAATGCAAATGACTCAAAGAACGACAGTCAGAGCAACTCCAAGGGTAGCAGTTGGCTTTTACATGGTTTTGCTGTAGAATCATAAAACCAAATAATCATGGCTTTGTTATAAAATTCTGCATGACCTGAAACAAATCATTCATTTAGTCTCACTGTTGATTTCTCCATCTGTGCAAGAGGAATAATGATGCTCACAGAGTGTGGCGAGACTGGATCCCTTCAATTTGGAACTGTAACATGCAATTCTTTCAGAAAAATTCATTTATTGGACTAAACTTGCTATATTTAAGTAATATTTATATTCAAGTATATAAAATGTTTTTTATCCAGAGATTTACTCACAAAGATTATGATGCTGCAAGTTGATCTGCACTGAAGTCCATTTAGACAAGCACAGAAGATCTCTATGCCCATGGTGTAGCTACTTCCACATAACCCACCTGCAGAAGCATTTCCATCTCATGCCACCCATCAGAGGGAATCTGCAGCATGATGGTATTATTTGCCTTTCTACTTACAAAAGTATAGCATGGCTGGCTGCACTTTAACAGGATTATTGTCACCCCATTTTGAATCTTTCCATACAATTTTTGAACTTATTTTTTCAGCCTGCATAAATAGAAGAAACAGAGAAAGGATGAGAGCCATGGGGGTTGTATTTATACTGTACAGTGGAGTGTATTGCAGATATTTCTTAATTGCTACTGGCTAAGTCTGCCCTGGCACTGAAAGTAATTGTGTTAACACAGAATGGGACTTATGCTAGTAAAAGATCTTTTCCTGGAGTCTCTTTATTCTTGTCTCAGGCCTTGTGGTAAGATCTGAGCTGCAGCACTGCACCTGGAAGAGTGACCTGCTGAGTGTAAAGTCTCCACCATTGTATGCTGCAGTGATCCAGGCACAGCCGATCAGCAAAAGACAACGTTGAGCTGCAACCAGAGATGGGCTAACTGCACTCTGCACTTTCACTGACTGTTGTCTCACAACCGTAGTTGAGAAGGAGCGTGACAGGGTCACACACAGTATAGCAGTTTGAACAAGTCTGCAAACCCCTCCTGGAGAGTTATTCATTTGTGCAAAGTCGTGCTAATGCTGAAGCCCAGTCTTCAGTCCAAGCTACTATGTTCTGTTGTCTGGTGCAATGCATGCCCCAGGCCAGGACCTCTGCTCTGCCTTCCCTGCAGCACGTAGTGGGACCTCAAACTCTGACCACGCTGTTGCATAGATACAGGAGTGAAGTTTGCAGGTTTTGCATGTCCTATTTCCTGAAAATATCCGATGGCTGCAATGCTATCAGTCATCTCAAACTAACCACACATTAATATCCGTTTAATGCTCCTTGATTACTCTGTGTGTTCCTGTGTAAGACCTAATACCCAGTGTGTGATTGTTCTATTTTTCTATCAATTTTCAGGTTTCCATCCAGACCTGTCTGTGAAATTCAGAACACATAGAAAATTGGAGTTTTCCTGCCTGTTCTGCCTGTAAAGAAGGTATTCTCACTGCTCTTTAAAGAATAAAGAGAGAAGGGATCTACAAAAACACCCAACAGTTTTGTGATTTCATGACATAAAAACTATGGTTTTATTTCACTAACTGAAGTTAGAATAAACTAACAGTACCTTTAATCCCTTGCATTCTCAGATTTTTTCACCCTGAAGGTTTCTGGCAGAGTAAGGAAAGAGTTCAAGCAGTATAAATAAAAAATTTATTTGGGTGACTTTCAGGAATCAGATCTGTAGTGTAGAATGAAGAAAAGCTAGAAAACATCCAGATAAAGGCTTTAAAAAGAAAGGGTCATATTCTTTCTGGGTAATATGGTGGTTAGGGTTTGAAAATTTTACTATTTGTCTACCTTCCCAGTTTCACCTTGACGGACATTGTTTTTTCTGCACTGTTCCAGAATTCTCTTTCACATGGATGATTCATTTGGTAGATCAGATAAAATTTTACTCTACATTTCTCATATTAAAAAAAATAAAATTGAAAGCATGGCAAGGGAACAGATAGACCATATATATTTCCAGATTCTTTACAGATTTTTTCTTTAATGCGGCCTTGTTTGCCAGCCCTGTTTTCTAATTTCCTTTTATTATTGTTTTTTATTTAATAGCTCCTTGCACCTGCAGATCTGAAAACACTGCAACATGCAGTGACATAGTCATAAAACAAATCTGTGAATAGGAAACAGGCACAAGGTGATAAAGTTACTTGCCAAACATTGCAAGGTTGTCTGGTCGTGGAAGTACAATCTAGCACGTTATCTGTTGCAGCACACTGGAAAATATTTTAGTTCTTTGCTGGTAGCTGAACACTTCAAGACTGTGATGGATTCACTCACTGTAGGTCTGAACAATTCCTGGAACATTGGAACTGTGGTCTCTAGGTGCTAACATAGTGCTATGATATAATAATCACAGTGATTACAGCTGGTAACATAAAGTAGCTTTCTGAAGTAGGTTTTAGATACTCATCTTTCCATGTACTAGTGTTTTGCAGTTCCACTAACATGAAGGATGGATCAGTTTGTTTGTACACAGGAAAAGTCCTTCTGTGCTGCAGACTTCCCGTGGCAACACCTAAAGTGTGCCATGTGCTGCAGAGATACACTTACCTCTATGCCTCTTCCTTTCCACAGTAAAACAGCTGGCTTGATGTGGAGGTAGGATGTGGTCAGGATGGGACTCCTTTTCAAAGAGTGAGATGCACTTCTCTATCCTTCAGTTGTAAATACTGAGTAAAGTGAGTTAGTGACCTGGTTTGATCTTTTATCTCCCCATAGCTCAGCAGCGTGCCACTGGAAGGGGAAAATTATATTTCCCTATCTTCTAGTAAATGGGACCATGAGATGTTAGAAACAGCAGCATGGATAGTATATCACATAAGGAATTAAACAGAAAGATTGTTAATTTTAGATACATTGTCAAATGTTTTAAATCTATGTAGAGAATATCCATAGAAAATAATTTTTAAATTCACATTTTAAATACTAATTCTAAGAGGTATAATCAGTCAAAAAATCAAAACATCCTATATGCCCTTCAGGTCTGGTAAAAATAAGTTAAGGTTTAGTTATGATCATCATGCACATGAAGCCAGACTGACTGCATGAAATTGGAAAAAGAAAAAACAAACAAATAAACAAAGCACAATTTCCCATAATCTACTGCAAAATCCCAACATACAGATTTTATATCAAGATAAAATTTTCTTGGACAGATGTCTGTGAACAAGCTTGTGGAAATTGCATTTAGTTTTGATGAGCTACAGGACAGATGCTTAGAAGGAAGGAGGGAGGGTGGGAGGTTGTGCTGAACTTCACAGATAAATGCTTTATGTTGATTCATTAATGTGCAAAGAAATATGATAAATAACAATTACAGAACTATCAATGTCTGTAAATAAAACTGTGCAAAGGAAAAGAGGATAAATTTGTTTCCTATCATCTTCATACTTAATGAATCTTTCATCTCTCTGATTACACTTTTGGTCTTCTGCCCTTAAAAGAGCAGCTGGATGAAATTACTCTGCCTTAAACATGGGTGGGAGGACGTGATTTTTAGCATGTATTTGCCTTGGTGTAGGTGATACAGTTGCCTGTGAATACAGCCACAGATCTGATTGACATGACAGTACCCAAAACTACACTGAAGTAAATTGCTGCCCAAAGGCATCAGCAGTCAAAACATTGCTGGTAATTACTCTTGAAGTTAGAAAGTCCTCTAGGAATACCTTTCCTATCACACAATTAAAAATCACAAGTTATCAGATGGAAGTTTGGTTTCTTCAAACCATTTTTTTTGGTTTGACAGAGACAGAGAAGTTTCTGCAATCTTTCTCCCTTTTTTGAGATGTTCGTACTATGTCTCTGTTTCCATATTCCTCTCCCTCCCCCTGTTTTTCTTCTTTTACATACACAGATTTGTTACTAGCTCACAGTGCAGTTTTGGGATATCTGACAAAATGTTCCTACAGCACATGAAGGAAGCGCAGCTAGTGGCTCCAGGTGGGTAGAAAACAGCTGTGGGCTGGTTTTCCCTTACTTATCCAAAATATAGAATATGTAAATTCACTGTGTTTAATTTTGCATTTCTCTGGTCACCTTAGGGTTTAATTTCTCCTTATATGCTTCTTCATGTGCAGAGGGATGATGGCAGAGCCACCTGAAACTGTAGCATATCTATACCACAAGTATAGCACCCCAGTCACCATCAGTGTGTTAGTAATCTTCTGATATAGAGATGTCTGATACAGAAACCTGATTTTTTCCCCACCTTTCTGCAGAAAAGGATATGCATATTACACTTCCAGTGTAATCAAAGTCAAGATACTGTCACATATAAAATACTTGCAAGAGACAGAATTTATAATTACTTCTGAGCAGTGTAGTGAATCAACGGGCAGGTGTGTATCAAATGTTTCCAATAAGCCTACTGCCAGTGGTCAGACCTCCATGGCCACCAGGAACCACAGTCCCAGGGAGTCCGAAATCCAGCTTCCCTTGATGTCGTTGCCATCATCTGAAACCAAGCCTCTAGCGCACTCCTAATTCACACTCCTATTGCACACACAGCAATACAACAAGTTAATTTAAATTAAGGGGATGTAATTGCATGTTTCAGTGAAGAAGGATGAATTCCAGCACTCGTGAACTTCATGCATTTGTTTATCTCCTGTCAAGACCCCAGTGCGTTTGATACTTGCTGGGGAGACTGCAGGATATCACTGGAAACAATGATGTTGTCTAAAATCATCATTGTGATTAGCTTTAATGAGTCATCAGCAGCACTTCTTTAAACCTGTCATATTGACCTTTCCCTGCACGTTTCCTCTTTTTGTGTTAACAGCATTTTTTCTTAATACCTTGTTGAAAAAAGGCTGTGCAGGAGGATTTTAAAGCTTTCATTTTAATTTTAATAATGAAATACATGTATTTAACTTCTAAAACCTGCTGATAATATAAAATGTGTGACAGTTGTCAAAAAAGAGACCTTGTCAGGATGGCATCTTAACAGTATATATGTATGAGCATACCCTAGTGATTTCCTTGTCATGTTTGCTTAGTTTAACAGTCCGAGCAAGGTTCACTCTTCCATTTGCTTGCTTAGCTATTCACAGTCCTAGGAGATCAAGAAGGTGACTAATTCTTGAAAAGTATTAAAAATGTAAACCAATTCAGACTATAACTGTGCCAATCATATTAAACCCAGAAATATTGAGGCACAGAAGGCTGTTTTTTCCCTTTGACTTTAAATGTATGAATGATCTGATTTCACTGTTAGTATAAAAGTAAAATGAATTATATATGGGCAGAAGCTGAACAGAAGAATGAAAATAAGAAAATGGAGAAAAAAATAAAAAATAAGTAGGAAAAAAAGGCACAAAACAGGAAATGATGCATCATATACAAGTTGTTGATGATGTTGGTACACAAATGGATTCTGACATTTTGTCTGCAGTTGCTGAACAGGTTGCAACTTCCTAATCTGCGATTCATACAAGCCTTTCCAGGCGTAACTTTGCATGTGAAAAATATATGTACAGCTGTAAAGAAGCACTTTGTAAACTTGTATCTCTGCCAATTATCCTTGTGAAAAACTCAGAAAAAAATGAAAATATTTAATTCCAAAAGTTTTTCAAAACAAAATGTTTTGGTTTTAATCAATACTAAATGTCCTTTAATGCCTGTATATTCATTGATTGGGTCTGTTTTCAGAGCCATCAGCAAACAGTAAAAACTGTTGTTCACACAGCTCTAATTATAGAAAATGCATATGCAATTGAGAAAACCATACATGCTTAAGACAATTTTTTGTGTTTGGACTTCTTCAAGCTCTTTTCTGAGGGACTAACTCTTCCTATGCATGTAATTTCATTCCAGAATATATATTTTGCTATTATTTGGATACTGTTCTAATAGTATCACACACTCGTGAGAAAGAAGAAGAAACAGAAAGCAAAATTAGTGTAAAACTGTGAATTTGCTATCTCAATAAATCTTAATCTTAGTTAGAAGTGTTTGCAAAACTCGTTCTGTAGTTGTTCTGTTCTTCTGTACCGTCTTACAGGATGATGTGGACATAAATAGTAGTGCATAAATTCCTCACAGTTATGAGGCAGGAATATATAACACTTATAATCTGAAGGTGGGCTTGTGGGCACTTGTAGCTTGTACAGATGCTCACTTACACTTAGGCATATATACTACTTCTGCTCTACATTTTTATTGTCATCAATAGCTATTTTTCTTTCTTTAGCAGAATTTGAATTAGGACTGCATGACAAGTGGAAGTCATCAGGATTTTCCTCCTAGGCCAAACCAGCTTTTGAGTGGTCTTCCTGCCCAAGTGCTCATTAATATCCATTTCTCATTACCAACTTTTCATTATTTCCTATTTCTCTTCTTATGTGTTTACCACATAACCAGATAGCCCTCTTAGTGTAGGGCCAGCCAAACTTTGATGACATGGGAGATTGCAGGTTTCTTTGGCTCTAAAGCCTGGAAGAGGTCTTCACAGCCTGCTGGCTGCCTTCATCTGGTTGTAAAAAAGTGAGAGGAAACACCCTGAAGTACAAAGTTTTCAAACATTTAACTCCTGATCCTTTATGCATTTGGACTATTTTGTAAGTTTGCAAATGTCCAGTAGTTCCAGTGAGTGCTCTGAGCCACCCCTACAACCAGTGATTGTGGTGAGGATGGTTGTGAGGCAGAACTGGGCTTTTATAAACAGCTCACAGAAGGTTGTTAAGTAGCATCCTGCCTGCAGGCTCATTCTTTTTGCATCTCGCTTTATGAAGCTACATTACAGCACCTCTTTCACAGTACCATCTCGGAAGGACAGCAAACGCATCATCTGACAAAGTGCAGGAGCTAAGAGCTTTCAGTTCACACCAACCTAAAGGAAAAGGTTTTGCAACGGACTTTCACTGGGCTTCCACAGTGGCATAAGATAACGCTTTAGAGCGGCAGTCTTTCCTCCGAATCTCCAAAAGGATCAGGTGGGAGGTTTTACTATCACAAACATTTCTGGTGCATGTTTCAATGTCTAAAACATAGGTGATTATCTAAAGATATCCTCATTTACTCTTCACATAGAGTCTTTCCAGCAGTCAGGTCGCCAGATTTGCCTGTACAAACATGGCAGCAGCACATCTTAGGTAACACTTTACCTTCTGATGAGAGGTATGTAAGCACAAGTGAGAATTTTTATAGGCTATTTTCTTCAAGATTTACAGCACAATTTCAATGCAAACATCAGCCTGCTTATTAAAGCATAAGTGTGAGAGGGAGGAGTTGAGGAACAAACAGAGTATGATTAAATTGCAAACATACCATTATGAAAAAGAGGTTTCAATTCAGAAATAAGGATTTACTGAACTTTTCCACAGTGAAATAAAATTCAGTAACCTTCTCTGAGCATTCAGCAATTTCCATGAAGAGGATACAGGATATTGATCTGTGAAGGTGAAGATGTCAGTCTATGTCCTTTCATGTGACCCATCTCACTTGTCACCTGTCAGAAATTTTAAACGTGTTTGGTTTCAGTGAATGACGGCAGTGAAGAAGATGACAGAGTATAATCTCATTCACATTACCCCTATTTTCAAAATGTTATTTTTTAAAATTCAGTTTAATTTATCTAGTTGGTCACAAACCTTATTCAAACTTGCCAAGTCAAATGTCTGCCTTTCCCTTTGTCGTTTATCAGATCGCAGGCAAAGCCTGAACAGAGGGATGTGCCAGGACTGCTCTGTGAGATGCCTCCTGTATATTCAACTGTTTGATTTAGGCTTCCTAGAAAGTATTTTTATCCTCGTCTTTCCACATCTGTCTGAAGAGTCTAGAGGTGTTTTGAAACTGGTCTGTCTATCTTGGTTAGGTGGGTGAGCAGGGTGGAAGTGAGCACATGGCACAGCCATATGGCCACCTATGGTACCTCAAATGTGTGGCAACTTCCATCAGAAGAGCATTGCTGAGTAGGGTTGGAGATAAGTCTTTAAACCACACCAGAGCATTCTTGCCTATGCATTTCCCAGAGATGAAACTGTAAATGTGGAACAATTATTTAGCAAACAGAAACATCTCCCTAAATGAAACTTTTGGTAATTTCTTCGGTCTTTAAACAATGCTCAACCAGATTAAATCAGAGTCAAAAGTAGTAATACTGGGGCTAAACTTAGATTAAGTACTTCTGGTAACACGAATAAAACTATTATGGTTTATTAGGTGTTTATTCCAGGTCAGAGGCTGAAATGTCAAAGTAAATTTCATCTAGATTTTATTGTGGTGGTTGTTATT
>Ga0065711_1033493_pt1 | contig 25406 bp, 11 predicted proteins | sample Hoacrofraction12_FD_59098 | JGI IMG/M metagenome (GOLD analysis project Ga0065711, IMG submission 59098) | Hoatzin crop microbial communities from Cojedes, Venezuela - Epithelial fraction 12 v2 (version 2) | ecosystem: Host-associated > Birds > Digestive system > Esophagus > Crop | place...
TTTTTTTTTTTTTTTTTTTTTACCCTATCCTACTTCAGCTGGTTCAACCCATTTCCCTTTTCACTGCAACAGTCTTACAGGTCAGAGTGCGAACAAATGCAAAGACAACAGAAAACCTCCTTCCAGCTAGCTCCTGCCAGCTCAAGGCTGAGTACTCACTGACCTGATGATAACAGTACTTCAGAAGAGACAGGACTTTTGCATCACTCCAAATGACGCAAGACAAACGTCCAGAGTCCATATGCCTTTAGGAAAAGGCTTCATATCGAGTACCTATGGTTATTCATAACAAATACAATCCCATCTGTCCTACAGGTGACACACTGAAGCCACAATCAGACTTGAAACATCGTATGAATTTGTACAGCCATATTGTTTCTGAGACAGAGACCTTTGACTCGCAGGTAATACTCAGCGGTAAGGGAATTTTTATGAAGCAACAGTCATACACATATTTGAACAAGATGCGTGAAGAAATTGACACGAGCTTTCAGAAATTATTCTGAGCGTAAGTCTAGAAAGTTTCTGTATGATAGCAATATACTCACATGCACTTTAATGAACCAGAAAAAATGACCTATCCCTCTATTAAGCAATAAATTATAATTGATCTTCAGAAGGCACCTGGATCTCAGTGCAACCCCTTTACAGATTGGTTTAGGAAAGGCATACCATGGTGTGGAGAAACAGAGCAGGCAGCTGAAGCTAGAAATGTCTGAGTAAAGATATTGGTATAATTTAAAGGCCTATAATGTGAAACCAGAAGCTGATGGCAACCACCAGCTACAGCAGCAGCCAGCTTGTGAGCAAGCAGACAGATGGAAGGAAGAGCCCCGAGTGCTCAGCCATGGTCACTGCAGCACTGTACAACCACTTCAGCCAGTGTGATGGACAGCAAAGAAACACGTGCACCAAGTTAGCAGCAGACCGCGCTCCAGGAATAAGCAACTCAGGATGGAAAATGGCAAAGCTAGCATGGAAAAAGATTAAACCTAACTATTTAAAAAAAAAAAAAAGAACGAAAAAAAATCAATGCAGAGCAAATCCTGTGGAGGGGTAGACAGCTGAAGCAGTCAGAAGAGGATAAAGCTGTCAGGAAAAAGAACTAGGAAGAGGAGTACTGTTTAAACATCACATAATGGTGACGTTAACTATTCTTCTATATTTAAAAAATAATATGTAAATTAAATATGCAGACACACTGGTAAGACATAGAAACACTTTGTTTCCTACTACGCAGCGGTCAGCTCATGATATTTGGAGGAGTTTATCATGTGTAAAGATTACTAGGAATAAATAGAAAAGTTTTCCAAGTGAGTTCCACCTCCAATATTTTAAACTCAGTTATAGCCATAACCTGCCCTTGTTTAAAAATGGCAATCCGTGACCCTTACACAGATGATCACTACATTTAAATCTTCCCATTCCTGGAGCTGGATGTCTTATTCTTGGTTTCATGACTCAATGCTATAATAAGACCTAAGAAATGGAGACAATAATAAAACATTACTAAAATATCTTCTCAAGAAACTTATCAAAATAAATTTGGAGTAATTGTTTAAATGTGATCTTAAACTAGGTTAAATAGATTTAAATAGATATTCCATTAAAAGAAAATTCTGGCTGCCATACAACTCTAAGATTAGGAAGCCTAAATATTTACTCACCAAAAGAAACAGGGTTGAAATCAGTGCAAGTTCAGACAAACTAAAACCAGAAGCACCAGGTGATAATAAGTTAGTATTTTATATCTTGCTTAATAAAGGAAAAAAAAAATCCAACAAACCTCCCAAAAAACTAACTTCTTCCTACAGTTTCCCTCAAAAGTATCAAGGGGTAGCTAAATTTGATTCCCCTTTGCTATACGACTCCAGAAAAGATTTCTTTACCTATTAAAAACAGGAGTGTACAGTCCTCTAAAGGTCTAATAGAAACAAAAAGCTCTTTAGTATCTAAAAGAGGCCTGGTAATCTTCAAGATTTTAATGACAATGTACAACTGCCTTTAGCTAGAATAACCTTTCAGGATGCTAATTATGAACAGCTCTAAACTTGAGTAACAGCCTGACTACACGCGCTGAATCAAGAAAGTGTATAGCAAGTGAGAATTAGGTTTTGATTTCAGCTTTTCCATCTACAAATAGGAGGGGTTATTAACACAACTTAAGAAGTCAAAAAGAGAAAGAAATGACATGTAAGTAGCAACGGCTAGTCTGCAACAGTTGTTGAAGAACAACTAAGCAGATAAACCAGGGGTAAAACACCAAATGCTGAAAAGTTACATGTTCTAACTTGGTGTGACAGTAAATGAACACCAGTCCCACATCCTGCCCACCGAACAAGCCTCAACCATGATTATCTGAAGACAACATCGACAAAAAACATACCAATGGCAAAAATCTGTGGGCTAGCTATTAGCCACTCAAGCACCCACAGATCAGTACTGCTGCATGCAGCAAGATCTTCAAGTCCAGAGCAGCTAGTTGAATTGTCAGCTTTAGTTCCAGCCGTGGCATCTGTGTTGTGAAGCCTTTGAAGCTGAGGCAGTCTGAATTGAAAACAAACTGGCAAAATTCAGAAAAAGCTTTTATTCTACTCATAGCCAACTTCAAGTTGAATTTTGGCTGGCACTAAAACTGAGGTATTAGACAGAGGGAGGAAACTTGTCTGTGTATATTCTGTTCAGAGTTGCTAAACCCAAGCCAAATTATCTTCAATAGACTTAAACATAGCAGATGCTAATTCTAAAGCTCAGTATAACCAATTGGACACTTTCCACCAAAAACTATTTTTTTCATCAGAAGTGCAATTTCCACAAAATAGAAATTTCACATGCGAAATTTCAGTTTTGCCAAAAAACCACCGATTTTCCACTGGAAACAATAAAATAATGCCTGTCTGGCTACTTGCCTGGAAAACGCTTGTCAACTCTGCTTTCTCCTCCAATAGAAAACAAACCAAGGGAAGTCTTCTCGCAGTGCTGGCCAGAGAAGTGACCTCACTCCATCCGTGCCCCTGGCTCTCAGCTGCCCTGCCTTGCAGTCCTTCCTCAAGCACCCGGAGCAGCACTGAGGCTCTCCTCAGCTTTTTGGCCCCGGGGCTATGAGATGGGAGCAGGTTGCCTCTTGAGTTGCGATTGGGCTACACATAGAGAGACCTGAAAGCACGTCTGGGCACTAGAGTGAAAAGTTCTCTGCATCATGGCAAGAGCAACTTTGCTGATGGACCTGCCCAGCAGCAAAAGAATCATTCCATTCATATCATCCCAGATTTTCAGTCCTCCTTTTCTGTTCTTCATTTATTAGGAGCATTCACATTTTTACAACTTCAGTGCAGCTTAGGTAAGTATTTTTCTGACTTGCCTCTGCCTTCTCTCAAAGATTTGCTTTATAGGAAATAATTTCCATTTTCTAGGCATCTCAGGAGGATTAGAAATTCAAAGTTACTTGAGTATATCAGGAAATTAAAATATCACTCATGTTCAAGTGAGTTAAATCTGATAATCATGCACCTGCAGTGAAATAAAAAAAAAAAAATAATCACAGTTTTGGAGGTTTCATTTCTTTACCAAAGTATCTTAAAGAGGTATAAGGTCCCCAGATTTGTAAATTATATAAACCTACTTTGTAAAAGCATCATTTTCAAAGATCTTGACCAGAAAGCGACAGGACAGTTCTATCTGTACTTCTTAAAATGAAACTCCAAGTCAAACCAAAAGTTTTCCAAAACTGTGGCATACTGACCTCAACACTCACACCCTGTCAGGGGTTATGACATGATGAAACATTAAGGCCACTCGGTAGGTTCCATGCATTTATCTTCACACATTCTGAGTTTTGCAAATTGCTAAACTACAACCAATTTTGTACACAAACGAGTAAGAGGAAAAATTACCTTCATGTGTATTTCTAACAGTTAGCTAAAAATATTTTTCCTTTTGGGACGCATTTCCTTCTTTTGAAGCTAATTTGACAAACTTATAGAAGCATAAAAATCTTCTGTAAAAAAATAGTCTTGAAAGAAAACATAATGCAAGAGGGAAGACAAGATCCAAACTTACACGAAAAGTTTATAATTCTTACCAGAATTCAAAGTTCACTTTTGAAAAAACTTTAAAGTTTTCTTTTTTGTTTCTGAATATGACTGTTTTCTTCCTTATAGCTTTGTTCTTTATAGAATTACACAGCAATACTTGGAAGTTTCCACAAAATTAACTTAACAAAAATAGCAGATGTTTTTAATGGTGTGAAAAGTAACACCACAGTGTCAAGCTTAACTATGAATATACTGCAACAATAAAAAAATAATACATCCCCACAAAAAAAAAAGTAAATGCACATAGTCGCAGATACATGACTGGAACAGGCACAAAACCTAAAAAGAAGGAATTTTTTTATGCACTACAACACCAAAATGAAGTCACACCATGTTATCCAAGTGAAACTAATATTTGGTAACAAACTCTGTATTTATACACTATTCATCTCAGCCCACCCAAATAAATCTCAGATCTTTAATTATAAATTAGATTCCTTTTAATAATCTAATAGTAAATTATTTTCCAGGTACAGGGTATCCATTTTCTATATAAAAACATCTAGTGTTATTGCATTTAATAAAACACCCATCTGAGAAACAGTATCTGGCCATTTTGCTTGCGGTTGAAAACTTCTAAAATCAGTTGCAACTCAGAATCAGCAAGAAACTTTCAATACCATTGGCTTCAGATTAATTAATTCAATTATTCTATAATTTACTGAATCCATTTTTGGTAAGAAAACAACTTCTATAATCCCCTCTAAAGCATTCATGTTCTGGAAGACAAAAGATGCTTTAATGCTTCTTTATCATATTGGCTTAGTTCAGTAATAAGTTTCATGTACACTGAAAAGCAGGCACATAACTATGCTACAAGCCAGTTAATCAACTAAAAATTAAGCAATAAAAGAAACACCCCAGCTCCAGCTGGAACAAAACATTGCTGAGAATGGCGAATGAACACACACATGCAGAGTTAGTGTGTGTTGAAGCTAAAGAGCAACAAGAGACTATTAAAAGGAGAAAGTGCTACAAAATTACAAAGGGCTATTTATAACCTTAATGTCATGCTACTACTTTTCACACAGCTATTAAGGGTTTTCTCACATATTTACTGCTTTTAAGCAAGAACAAAATCCTGAATGCAGTTTAATCCCCTGCATATCACAGGGTCTTCAATTAATTTACTTACTTCTTTGCTGCTCCTGAGAACATTCATCTAGCCAAGCCCGTTTCCTGATAGGAAACTAGCACATACCTTCTGCCACAAACCAACACGGGGAAGAGCCCATCATCCCTGACGACACCTTGACAGTAATCAAATTACCTTTGGAAAACAACCGGAGGTCTGGAAATATCCTGCTAAAATATTTTCTCTGCCACTAAAACTAAGATGGCTCAAATTCCCACCCTGAGCTTCTTCAATGTGTTGCAGGATGCAAGCACACAGTTACCATGCCTCAGCTGAGAGGCTGGAGGTGAGCTCAGTTTTTGGTTTTTTCCCCCTACCAGAACCATAAATGCCAACCTGATTGTAACCACAGTCCGATACAGAAGTCCACACATCATCACAGCAAACCTTCTCAAACTTGCGGTATGAAAGATCAGACCAAATTTTGTGGGTTTTTTTGTTTGTTTGTTTTTTAAAACAAAGTCTAATTCTAAGAAAACCTTGCTGACAGAGGTGGTTATATATCTAGTCACTAAATTTTAAACGAAACACAAACCAACTTTTGCAATACACTGCCTATAACTGACATCTACTTATTCATAATAAAATCATCTAACCATAAAAGTTGCCCTCAAAAGAAGTCTTAATCAAGAGATTAATTTAGCTTTATATGCCATAGTGAAGTTCACACGACTTGTGCAAAAAAGAATTACTGTTAAAAATGAACATATGGTATTATACTGTTCAGCTGTATATTGGAGAGACTGCGATGTCCTAGCCTTTAAAAAACTTTTACCAACGTTTAAAAAATAAGGATACAGACTTATTTTTCTGTTTGAAGTCAAATGACTGAAGCAGCAGATTGATTTATTTATCCAAACTAATTCACCTTCCAACATACAGCAGCTTTACAAAATACTTAGCAAAAAAATCATCTGGATAATCTCGTCTACTATATTGCAGTTAACAGATATTACTGTAACTGAACAAACCCAGCTATAACCCACACACTGTCAGAAACCAGAAGTTTGCAAGGTTGTTCCGTCTTTACTGCAGTCAGTTCTCTTTGCTGCTCCGTGCAAGTGCAAGCCCCACCCCTGCTGGGGCAAGCAGGTCTGGATGATGACAGATTACATTCAATTCCCTCAGTACTCTCAGTTGTCCTTTCATTCTACTGAAAAAGTGCTTTAAGTAATAACGAATGATTATGCTAAATGTCTATCTGTTTCAAGTTCATATTAAGCATTTGAAACTTGGTAGTCTACAAAAACCTGATGGCGGAGACCTAACACAAGGCTTAGTGAGCATGTTTTCAGCAAAGTTGGTATGCTATATATGCTAGAAAGGGATTTCATAGTCAAGAGAAAAAGTTAATGTAAATCTCCAAGAAAAACGAACGTAGCTGCAATACAAATGATTTCCAAAAGCACTTAAGGAAGTCACATTTTAAGTAGCCGATCTGCGATTACAGCTTAAGCAACAGTCACAGTATAAAATTCACCCTGCTACCATATTCGTTAATCCTGTACGATAGGTGAAATTCTGTCTCCAAAGCTATTTGACAAGTGTCTCAGTAAGACAACAAGTCAATGTACTTTTAATATTTAGAAATTCTGTACAAGTGATTATGTAGACAATTGTCATGTAGCCAAAACCCCTATCAAAGACAGGGCAATTTTCCCAGTTTCTTATCCTTTTGGTAAAGGTGAGAAACAAAATTTTTGCTGTTTTCTATAAAACTAGTGGAAGGGAAGCTGCCAGCAAGCAAAACCATTGCTTCCTTAAATACCTTTCCTTTGAGGCCATCATTGAGCACTTTTTTCTGCTCAACTGCCAAGCAGTCAACATTCTGGGACAGATTCATTTCCTTTTCCTAAAAGGGAAGAGAAGCTACTGTGCAAAAAAAACCCCACCCTCTCAAAATACAGAGTACAAATGAATATCTGTGCAGGTTCTCCCTCTGAACAACGCCACGTGCAGAGACTGTTGATGGTAGGAACATCTAGAATTCAACCTGGTGTCAGCCATGCCAAATTTACAGGCAGTCGTTAGAAAAAAGTTCACCATTAGATCAGATGTGATTAGTCTCCATTAGTGTTAATTTGCACAACTAAGAAATCATACCTGTAAGGTCAACTCAGTGCACAAATCTCAAAAATAATGAATGAGGCAAGTTTTATGAAGTATCTAGCTTAGTTTCCCAGAAGCTCTAGAAGAGCTTAGTCTAGGCATTTATGTTTTATTCAAAGGAAAATGCAGTTCTAAAATTTCCCACTACAATTCCTGTTTGCATTCAGAGCTCATGAAGTCACATTAAAAGGCTACAGATCTCATAGTCAAAGGTAATACCACAGAATTACAGAGAAATGAAAACCAGTTACAATAACAAATATTTAAGTTACTTTTATGAATATCATTATAGACAACAAAAATTCTTACCAAGTTGGTAATACAAACATGAAAATTTTCATTAAATATTTTCCTCATTTTATAAAGACAGATATGGTCTCTCTTGGGAAAACAATTCTTCTATGAATATTTGACATCAAATGTAAGATTTTTTGTCTTAGCAAGTACATGCTACCATCCCTGAAAAAAACAATAGATAACAGTGGACAGTGGAGATAGCACATTGTTAAGTTTGTGTTTTCAGACATTTAAATGTGTCTACTAACAGTCCTTTAAAAGTCATTAGGCATCATTATTCAATTTCACTAATATACTAATTAGGTAATCTTAAAATAGCCTAGCTTGTGTTCCTGTTGTTTTCCCTGGAAAGATGGGTACAAACATGGGTCAGATTCACAAGATGATGGTTATGGATTCATAGTTTGATGCAGTAGCCATGCTGAAACTACAAAGATAATTATGTATTACTGAAACCATCAGTTCCATACCATTCCCCTCCTTCAAGTATTCCAGATCTCCTCCACGTCCCTTCTTCACTTCTCAAAGTTCTAACAGTCTTTCTTCTGACTGTCCAATTCCCTTCACTACTCAAATCCTTCCTTATATCATACCCATTTCTCTAATCAACTTTCAACTTCTCTCTGGCCTACTTCATCCTCATCTTTGATACTTCACGCCCTACACCTTTGGGTTGGGTACAGAAGATGGAGCAGCAACAGTAATTACCAAAATGTCCCCGAAAATCACAGAAAACCGAACATGTACCACCAGGAGGCAAGAAGAAAGAGCAAGAAGAACCGTAACGAAGTGACAAGAACCATTTCCAAGTCTGCTCCCAAACTTAATAGATAGATGCGAGGTACATCTATAGTCAAAGCAACATCACAGGTATAAGGCGCCTGATGCACTCTGCTGAGATACTTTCCAGATGGTTATGAATGGAAGGGATGGGCAGCAATAAAATCACCTATATAGTATTACCAAAAATCATTAAAAAGCTTTTAAATTTCACAGACCTTAACATGAAGTACAGAAAGATTCCCACACCATCAGAAAAATCCACAAAGGACCTGCACAGTCAAGTGACTTCCCCCTAACAGTCTCCCAGATGCACAAAGTTTGAGTTAATGCTGGGTTTCAAAAATTTGCCCTGCCTCATTTTACTGTCAACTTCACCAACAGAATTAATTCAACGCCTGTAATGCTTAGGGACAACCTCCTTCAAAACAAGACTTTCAGGAGAAGAGAAAACCCTGCAGGAAAACTGATTAAGTACAAGTTTATTCTTAACATGCACAAACACGTTGACAGTGACACGATACAGCTTCCCAGTAGCTAAGTTTTCCAATACATAAAAAGAGAAGAAAACTTACAGCCTCTATCAAGTGTGAAGTGACACTCAGGAGAAAATATTGCATGCATTTTTTCTTTAAAATGAAAATATTGTAGAAAGTGCATTGAGAAGGAACAGTCTAACATACAAATGAATCTATGAAGATGGCTTTAACAGGTGACAAGGTCTCCCAGTCAGCACACCCGCACTGCTCCTCTTGAGCACTATGTTTAAACACTCTCCTAATTCCCATGCCTCTGCAGTCAGGCCTAATTGCTTTCTTACACCCTCTTCTTTATGCACTCTTTTATAATTAAACTCAGCTTCTCCAAACTATTTGCTGCCTTCTGCATTACATGACAGAAAGTGAAACTTCTACCTCATACAGAGAATCACTATTTTTTTTCCCTTAGAGGCAAAGCCATGATATCATAAAAATTACACTACTATGCAACTTCTTTTATTATAAGGCAGCATCAGTTATACTGCCTTGCACTGTTTATTCCAACCCTTTTTCATTATCTAGAATTCATATCCTTAAGAAAAGAATAGGCTAAGCTAAAAAGCTATTTAGCCAATAGCTAAACTATATTATCGCAGAAGCACAATTTATTTATATTGCCTATGAAAAATATTATTCCACCCAACTGCTGTAAAGATACGTTCTCTGGGTTTAGATAAGAAAATTTCAGGAGTCTTATTAAATAACACTATAAAGTATAAACCCAAATGGTCTGTTGTTGTTGATTTTAGGGGGGTTTTTTCCATGCTGTATTAACACTACTCAAAAAAATTTTTTTGTTAATTTGTTCTGATAGTGCTCTACAACAGGCACACAGTCTAACATTACTGAAGCACTTCTGAAGGCCTCATCTGTATTATCCCAGAATTAAAAGTATAAAGAAAATGGACATATGGCAGGATACGGAATGTGCGCATTAACAAAGAAACCAAGTGACTGGATTCTTCCATTTTCCCATGTCTATTCATACGTACTTTCACCTGCTGGCAGCTCTGCAGCTCAGCCCAGCTTCCCTGGAAGCAGCTGAAGGAGCCACAGGTGAAAGCAACGGGAGTGTTGTTCGGCAGAGCAGCATCTCTCTGCTTGGTGGTACCAGGCTCAGCTGAGGGCACGAAGCTCTTCCTCGTGCTCCCACAGATGTTCAAAAGAAATATTTTCCCAAAATGAAGACACTACTATCACACAATCACTAGCCATATTCGCTGACGGGATGCAATTACTTTCTTTCTAAATAGCAAGACGTTGTCATCAGAATAACACTGGTCAGATTTGGTTCTTCTGGGGGACCCACTCTTTCACTACAACAAGTACTTTAAATAAGGACTTTAGGAAATTCAGTGTTTGCAAAAACGCAGTGGTAAACTGAGTTAGCAACAAGCTTCATCTTAACAATGATGTAGGAAACAGCCCAGAATAGTAAGGCTTGTGAAGATTCAGCATGCCAAGCCAAAACTAAACCACTAGCCACTTAGTTCAGTTTTCCCAGTCAAGTCCTTCCTGATATGATTAGTGGATCTGTGACAGAGATGAACAAGCTTGCCATATTAGGAAGAGGCAAAAATCTTCAACCCATGAAATGGAGAGAATCCTTTTCCCATTACAGAGTAGTAAACCTGGGAGAAGATTTACAAACTGCATTCTTTAATAGCATGCAAAGGAGATCTGAATACATCACACCATGCCACTCCTGCAGCACTAGTTGACAGTGGAGTGGCTCAGAAGGCAAGCTGAGGAACATCTGAGTGTTCTTCAGTTCTGACTACTCAGAGGAAAGAAATGAAACAAAGCTTGGCCTTTCCAGATTCAGGGGCTGGTGTCAGGAAGCTCTGGCAATTTCTTAAGAATGAGCATGATGTTATGTGCATCAGATAGAGGAGCAATGGTAATGAGTTTACTACCATCACCACCTTACCCTTTTGAGAAGTAGCTCCCGCTCTCCAAGAAAGCCACACGAAAATCTCTCAAAGAAAGAGAACTTCTCAGCAGCCAAGAGTATGAGGAATCTACAATGCCCATCCGAGAATGTGCTGTTCTCAAACTCAGAAAGCTGGAGCCTGGAGAGCAGAAATCCCTGTTATTTAACACAAAATCAGCAAGAAGCTTGTGTCTGCTACTGACAGGCAGGCAGACTGCTAGGAGCTATTCTGATTCTTTATGAAAGATGTAACATGAGCGTTATTAAATAACAGACATGTCCATCTGTCCTCTGGAAGTATATAAAGAGAAACACAAATTAGAATTTCTTCACAGTGTTAGATCATCTGCCTTTCTCTAAGAAAATCTGCTGAAAAAAACAGAGAGAAATGAAGGGGTGCCAACTAGACTGAACAAGTGCTGACAGAGCTCATGAAAGTGCAGAAAAATCTCATCTAGCTCTCGAGAAATCCAAAATAAGTAACTGAAGAGCACAGAGACCCAAACCCACAGCTTACACATGCTTTGTGGTAGGCTTTGTTTTTTAACAGATATATAGGCTACACTACATGTACATCTGTCTGCACATGGTGGTCACTACAGCAAAATAACTTACATTGACGAATGACCACTAATATTTTTGTCACTACATATTCTGTTAAGCCACTTTGTAAACTTGCTGTTACACTCCTCTGAAACATGATATGGGAAGATACTGGTAGGTGAAGTCAGAGTAGCCATGCCACCATTACACGGCAAGTTTCAACATTACCGCAAATCCGGTTCTTACACCTCCTCTTTCAGTTCCACAGACTGTTGAATTTTTAGTCTGAATCACAAGGGATGGGAAAGGTCATAAAATTATAGTAGTTTGAACATTTATCTGAAATTCACTTTTGTAGTTAGCTTGTTTTCCTGTTTTGTTGAACTCACTAAGAAGTTCTTCCAGTTTTCTATTCAGTATGATTGATAGATAATCTAAAAGAATACAAAATCGCTTTCCCGAATAACAATATCAGAGTTAAGGGAGATCAGAGAGCCTTTACTTAAATGTCTGTTTTCAGAACACTTACAGATTAAAATATGACATCTATGGAAAGTACATAAAATCCAGGCAAGGCAACGGGGGAGAAATAGCAAATTATTTGACAGTAACATTTAGGTAAAGAGAACACAGCCACTATCTCCACTGGCAGCAATTCAAGAAAAATATTACCTCAGGAATCAGAGAGCAACTCCTGAATGCAGATCATGACGCCTTTTCAGTAGGGAAAAGAGAACAGCATGCAAGGGCTCATGGAAAGGAGCAGGCGGTAGGATCCATGTTATCGGCAGGTACCAGCAGTACAGAATGGATACAAGCTAGAAAGACATTATGTGACTACTGAGAATAGGAGGAAGGTGACAGAGCTCTCAGGCAGGGAGGGGACCGCTGCCAGCCTTATGACATAGGCATCAGATCCCCTAGTGCACATATAATAAGGCCTTCAGATATTTTTGGAAAGTTGTAGAAATCATGGGACATAAACCCTCAAAAACTCATATTTATTTACATTTTACGTGCCATACAACAGTCTGTTCTTCATTTCTGATTTGGGGTTATACTTCAAGAGACTGGAATTCAACAGTTCACCTTCATCAGGGCAGTACATCAAATCCTGGTATTAAAGTTTGGAAAATGACCTATTTACTGAAAAAAACCTAATACTGAATGATCATCTGTAGCCTGAGCAAGCTCGTGTTTGTTTCAGTGTGCTAAGCTCAGATTTTTTATTTACTTCGTGGTTTGATCTTTGAAAGAATCAAAATTGATCCTTTTGTCCTAGAAACAAATGGAAATTTTGAAGGTCAATAATCAGGATTACGATAGCCAGAAAGAAGGCAAGGACAACATGATGAACTATAGCTCATATGATTGACCACAGGGTAATTAATATCATTCCTTTCTCAAAAGGATGTACACAGCTGAATATCAAAGCTGAGCTGAAGAAACTCTCTCAATAAGTCAACTGTTAAACAATGCTGCTTTTTCTGTTCCTTTTTTCCAAGCAAATAAAGGAATAAAGGGAACATAATTTACCTGACTTTTTTTAAGAACAAGAAGATGATATTCTTAGGTTATCTGAAACATTTTGAGACTTAAACACATGCAGATGCACCATTACATACAGGCTTGGATTCAGCCAGAATATTTATTTAGCCGGCACCATGGGAGTACGAAGAATTGGATTTAAGTGTGAATTCATATTCATTGTGGGCCTTAACCTAGGCTCAGACCTGAAAATGCCCAGCTTTGCAAGTAACAAATGCAGATGTATATTTCACCATTTCAGAATCAGTTTAACATCTGTAGCATAAAGCAAACCACCACGACCACCCCAAAAACACACAAATGCTTTTATGCTGCTGTTAATAACGTGATTGCAGACTAACGAAAGTGCATCTCTGTAGACTAAGAAAAAGGGTGGAATTATTTAGTGCATTTGTTTACAGACAAAGAGTGCTGTGCGATTTCAGTGACATGAAAACCAAAATAATTTGTTGTGAAGGAATTTGGTCCCTGCTAGAAAGACATTATTAAAGCAGATAAGGTTACATTACCTCGTTTTTGTTGCCAATGATTCTGCCAAAATGGTTTAAGTCTTTAAAATTTCCTACTAAACAGGTATCATCATAAAATCATAGAATGATTTGTGTTGGAAGGGACCTTTAAGTGGTCATCTAGCCCAACACCCCTGCAGTGCACAGGGACATCTTCAACCAGACCAGGTTGCTCAGAGCCCCATCCAACCTGGTGTTGAATATTTCCAGGGACGAGGCCTCCAGTACCTCTCTGGGCAACGTGTGCCAGTGTTTCACCACCCTCACAGTAAAATATTTCTTCCTTATATCCAGTCTAAATCTACCCTCGCTCAGTTTAAAACCATTACTCCTTGTCCTGTCACAACAGGGCCTTGCTAAAAAGATTTTCCCCATCTTTCCTATAGGGCCCTTTCAGGTACTAAAAGGCTGCTATACACTGCTATCATACTGTGCTGCCTTGGAAAACTAGTGAGTTAAATAACACTTTTGCAACTTACACATATCCAACTCCAAGAGCTTATCAGTCTAAACCCTGTTGTAATTATTTAACAGGTATTTCCAAACGACGGTACAAGTTTGACTAACGATACCCACCCAAAAGGTTTAAATAGGAGGTTTTCAGCATGTCCTGATGATGACAGGCTCCACCTCCTGTGCACACTGAGAAATGGAGGCTTCTACTGATGTTGTTATTGATCACTTATTATAAGACAGACATGAACAAGCAGCTTTGGAAAGGATGTTAAACAGTAATGGGGAGGGGGAGAAGGAGAGACGCTAAGGGAAAAAAAGCAGCAGAGATCAGGATTTCCAGAAGTAGGATGTGATCATGTCAGAGGCAATTAGACTTTACTTTGATGAACTCTTTATTTTGACATAACATGGCAATGCTAGCTAAAGTAGCATTCCTGACCTACTCCTGAGTCTGGCCACTCATGTCCAGCCTTGCATCATCCTCTCCCTACTGCTGACACAGCCATTTGTACAGCCATATGGTAAACCAGAGAGGGGAATTAAGAAACAACACAATTTTGGCAAAATTATTTTTTCAGTCAGACCAATTCCCCAATACAGTTCACTGTGCAGTGGCATAAGCACTACGGCAGCACAAGGAGGAGAGCAGGTGGCCACGAAGCAGGAAAGTTGCTTCTTTCATGCTCAAAACAAGGAAAACAGAGTAAAGGTATCAGTATCCAGCCAAGTGAAAATCAATCATTTTGGTAAAAGCAATTTCCAGAGAATAATACACGACTGGAAATGGTGGAAAGGTGGGGGAAAATGTAAAGAGAAATTAAAAACTGAAGTTTTACATTGTGTATTTACTGAATCTGGGGCAGAACATGACCGGATAAAATGTGGCAATAGCCAGAGCAATTGGCAGGATGAAATCCCATCTTCTGTATATACCTGAAACTGTTGCATCGTTTCTCTGCTTATCTACTATTGACTCCCTTTAAAATCTCCTGCATTATTTAGGTCCCTCTCACCACAGAATACACAAAGACTTGCATACAATACAGCAAACAATGACAATGAAGAATAGTTGGGAAGGAACAAGTCGCATGTGATTTGTTTTGTGGTGTCTGAATCATTCATTTGCACTTTGTTTCAGGAGCTGCCAGGGGAAACATTAAGACCATAGTGTTAATGCAAACAATTCTAGAAAGGTCAAGTTTGCCAAAACTTTGTGAAAATTCAGTGGCAAAACATAGCCAAATACATAATGTGAGAGAGGTGACGGAGATTGACAGAAAACTGCTCCAAAAGGTTCCCTGTACTATGTCATCTGAAGGTGGCACATTGGTGTATCAAAGAAAACTGAATGGTAGTTATCAATGAACACATCAGAAGTTTCACTGAAGCTGTAATTAACTATAAAACGGCTTGAACAGAACACAGACACAAGTGCCAAGTCTGACCTAAACACCTCTTGTTGCTTGTGCTTTCCAGAGGTCTTCAGAAGTACGAGGTGGTTTAATACAATCCATCATGAGCATCAAGACTCATCGTAATGTGTCTGTGCTGGTAAAAGACTTGCATAGAACCTGGTATTTGCTGCACTTTCTCACTTCAAATTTATATACTCAGTAGGCGTACAAAAAAAAAAAATCTCCTTTTATCCAAGGACCTCAAAGCGTTTTAGTGGAAAACAATATTTCTCATTTATAAAGGAGCAGAACGAGACACAGAAAACTGAGTAATTTGCCTGTCATTACACAGTGAGTCAGTGGCAGCAGCCCACACTGGTCATACATCTCTTGCTGTTCTTATCAGGTATTGGCATTAGAATAAGGTCTTTTATAATAGTTACATGCCATATGTATTAACTTCATGATCCTCACAATTTCAAATTTATGCTTGTTCTTTCTTTTGCTATGAAAATGAACACTAAAGCTTATACAATGCACTCTATTTAAAAGCTAACACCCTAGTGGCTTCCTTTTTCAGTCCAGTAGTTCATTGCCTGAAAGACAGTAGAAATGCTTTTTGGGTGTACATGAACATTTAAGAATAGTTACATCTTCTACAGAACAAAAGTTATAGCCATCAGTACCTACATGTTAAAACCAAACAAAACCAGGAAACTGATTTATATCATAAATATATTTATATATGTATGTGGCTACACCAAGGAAGGCTCACTGTACACAGGACCTGTGCCTTATACTTCTCCATGTTATTCATCGCTGTCAGGATTACTGAGTTGTGGTTCTGGATCTTTAATCTGATCAAACACAGCACTTGGGTTCTTATCTGCAGCACGTGCTCGCATGCTATGCTATTCCTTTTGATGCAGATTGTTTCTCCCCATGGTACGAAAAGTGACTAGTGCAAGGGGTGGGGGGGGTGGTGTGGAGAATGATGATGACAGTACAAACGAACAAGGAACAGTAATACATAAACAAAAGATAAATTGTTAGAAGAAAGGTTAATTTATGCAACTCAAAGAAAAAATTTCCTCTCATTAACAAGCAATCCTTAAATCCCACAGAACTTGGCATAAAGTCTATGATCCCTGTAGCACATCATCTTTGGCACACAATCACACAAAGCAGCTCAGGAAAGACTGGATTTTAACTTCATCAATGACTTTGCCAGACCTTTCCAGAAAGACAGACTTTCCTGTTGTAATTGGTGCTGATACACTTTTCTACAATTAGTCTCTCCAGTAGAAACTTTCACTTAAGTTTCTTACTTTGTCTGCAGTTTTACTATTCACCAGAATATTGCTGGAGTCTAGACTTCTAATTCACAATCATTTTTACTTATACTGCTGATGTCCAAGTCCAAACAGATAAAACACATATTGAAAATAATCATTGCCACTTTTGCCAATAAAAGACAAAGCATAATATTCTGATGTATGAAAATACAAGAGAGTTTAAAGATGTTGTGCTATGAAGAGCTTCATGCCAGTGCATCTAATATAATTGCTATAAAACTTTCAGCTCAGGCAGTAGGGGTGGGGTAGGCACAGCCAAGTTGATTATGTAGCTGCTTGTTGATACATCATCTCCTACCTGAAAATACCATGTAGCTATACACGGATGGACTCTGAAGACCTGTACCGATGCCTAGCTGTGGGTAAGGCATAGAAGAAGAAACAGCAGAAAGAAGACATAATGCAGGATCTGCTCTTTTCCTTCCAAACTTCTGTCATTATCAGCTATTTCTAACAGTTATTTGAATGCAGCATCCTAGATCTTGATGTCTCCATGCAATCACTTCTGCTGCGCCATGCTAGTGAAAAACCTATGACCCCACATCAGCAATGACCACTCACCTCTATCGCACCCTGGCTACAGCAGGAGATCACAAGTAGTACTGAGATGGTGGCATTGGAATTAGATGGGCAAAGGCAATTAAAATGGATGAAACAATCTGCCTCTAGGAACTGCTGCAGGCTCCCTACAGGTTTGCGGAGCTGCATCACCTATACGCATGCTCTTACGTTTCTCAACAGTAAGGGACAAAACCTTTGTACATGAAAGATTTAACATTAATATTACTGTATGAACACAACACTTAAGATGTGAGTGTATACATTTCTCTGAAAAGGTGAAGTGTTAATAATACTTAGAATAATTCCATCAAAAAAACGCTTAGGAATCTGCATAGCCATAGAGCACCTTGCTTCAGAGGGTTTACGGTGCTCAAGAGATGTATCACTGCTATACTCAAACGAAAAGAGTTGAGGGGACATAGGCTTAACTACTTGTGGCTGAGTTAACTTCTTCTGGAAAATGATTACCCCAGGCATCGGTGTAGGTCTTGGAACAGTAATTGCTACAGCAGAAAAATATTTATACACAGTAGCCAATGGTTAACTGTACATAGGGAAAGGAGAAGCATTAAGATCACAGAATCACAGAATAGTAGGGGTTGGAAGGGACCTCTGTGGGTCATCTAGTCCAACCGCCCTGCCGAAGCAGGGATCCCTATATACATTCAGCTGCACCTACCTACTAGACAGCTTTAGGCTGCAAGTTGTAAAGTGCCTTTCAGATGGTAAATGAACTCTTTCAAACCACTTAACTGATTTAGAAACCTAAGTTTTCTTTCTAAAACAAAAGCAGAGATTGACATTGAAATAGTACTTTAAATTTACTTTTCAGAACTGCTGTAATTGCTTAGGAGCCCAAGTCATGTATTTTTTTTAACTATCATATGAAATACATTCACTTCGTACCTGTTCTAATTTTATGTTCTATACATATTGGTGTTTTGTGCCTCCATGTATTGTGATAGTTAAGACATTTAAGATGCGTAAAAGACTCCACAAAACCTTTTTCCTCATGAAATGAGAAATAAAGGATGCTTCCCCGAAAAGCTCAAGACAAATCACTTCAGATGTTCAGGTTTTGACCTAGTTTACTAAAAATCTAACACATCTTTTTCTTTCTCTCCCTTTTCTTCTTTACTTCTCCAATATAATCCAAAACAACATCCATTTATTCAACAGTAAGGCTGCCTTTATTTCGGTCTAGAAGAGAATTCAACCAAAAGTCAATCAGACACTCAATACAGAATAAGAATGTTGACAAGAACATGTTTGAAATTATGTTTTGCTTATTAGCAGAATTTTATTTTACAAGAAATTCCTATGTAGACAACTGCTCTGCATTTTTTTGTCTTCTAATAGATTTGATCCAAGTAAGCTCAGATGAGACCAAACACAAGCAAGAACAGAAATCCTGTAGGAAAGGCAATTCAGCATTTAACTAGAATGCACAACATTTTATGAGAAATCCTTTTGGTATACACAACCTATATAGACATACAAACCATAAAATGCATTCCAAACATCCTTAAGGTTTAAAACACATATGATCAGCTCACCCTGGCACACTGTCAGCACTGAAAAACGTATTTAATATAGCCACACCAGTCCATAGAGTAGATGTATTAAAGCCTTTAAGGGACATTAGCTACTCCTCACAATTATTAAAATTACATCAATTGCTCAGAAACAAATAAAATTTTTTTCTCTTCCTTTTTTTTTTCCAAATAAAAAACTGCATAACAGAGTGATAATCCTATTACAAGTGCTGTAAATCTGAACTAGGACACAAATGTTAAGAGCGAGCTGCCATTAGTTATATTGCCACACTAGGCCATTTGACAGACGGATCCAGATGTTCCTGTTGATCAGCCTTTTGTCTGTCCTAATAGGGCACTGAGTAGCAGCATTCTTTTTCAGAGAAATGGGGACAGAACTAGAATATGTCTTACGACCTCAGCTGGTTTCAGCACATATCTCCAGAAGAGGCCATTATTTCAATTTGTTGCCATAAGCCCAGTAAATTAGGATCTGTACCTATAATATAGATTACTGTTAAAACTAAGTTTCTAATATTTCTGTTAGAATTCTAAATATGTCCTATGAATTGGAATCCTTTTAAAAACTAAGACATTTCAAAATTCAAAGAATGCTATTTGTTTCCAGGTGTATTCTCATACAAAAAGTAAAGAAAGTCTGGAAAACAACTGCACAATAGAAACTGCCTAAACTTCTAAAAGAAGGCTGATAAATTTCTTAGAAAACAACTTTCTAAATACGTTTTAAAAAACACACTCTGCAATCTACAGACAGCAATGAATTCAACCATACATTACCTTGACAAGTTTACAGAAAAACACATAAAAATTCAGCATTGAAACTTCTTCTCCAGCATATTCACGGTCGGTGCTGCGGGTGAAACTTCAGACATGCTATCCCCAATTCTCTTGTTATCCACACCAGTAATAAACATCATTAGCCAACGCAGACCAGGTGCAGGAACTAGTAGGTACATTCTGCTCTGACGGTAAACCACTGATAACTATTCAGTGGATTAGCCTTGCTCATGCATCATACTGGGAGCTGTTACTTACATTACTAGCAGCATTCTCAAATTCCTCTCCTACTTACCAATTAAAACCAAAGAAACGTTTTTATGCCTTAAATATTTGATTTTGCGTTATTAAATTGTTTTGATTCTTTTAGTACTCAAAATCTTTGAGTTCATCTTATTTTCCTTACAGGGCAATCCAGTCCTCTGAAATACTAAAAATCTTCTGAACTCTGTGTTATCTACAGCTTTTAATAAGAAGAGACATAATTCTTGCACCAAGGTTATTAATGAATGTAATGAGACAGGATTAATTTCAAGACTAATTTTTGACAAGCATGACTAACAATCTCTCTCCATCCTGTTTGTTATACCTCTTACTGTATAGCAGTTCGCAGTCTTCTCTTCGGTCAGCTCCTGATCCAGTTTACGCTTTCTCTACTAACCCCAGTAGTTTTCATAGCCCCTCAGGGACACTGTAGCCAGTCATTTACTGAAATTTAGATAAGATCTACTTCATTCCAAGTAACACAAGTGTAAATTTAAGGAAAAAAACCCCATTCTTACAGTGTCATTAGTGTCGTCAGAACATAAGGACTTTTATTCTTAAAAATTTAGTTAGAAAACTGTTTTTGTAAAAACATACATTTCTTATATAAGTTTGGACAATTCCTATACTCGATCAAGCAGGCATAATCCACTGCAAAAATACAGAAATTGTATAGAAAGTGGTAACACACCAACTCTGTAGAAGAGGATCTTAGAAGGTAAGTGGGAAGCAAAGAGATTATTTTTAGTAGGTCATAAGATACAACCATAAACTAACTATGTGATGCTGTTGTAGAGAAGGAACTCCTCATATGAAGATGCTTAGTCAGGCACACAGCCCACGTGATAGGTGAAGGTCCTCTCATGCTGCTCAGGATTGCAAAAGCTCAACCTGGATTCATTTAAGCTTCCAAACAAAGATGTAGATCAATTAAGAATAGTCAAGAAACTGCTCCAGTACCAAGCAGTACCAAAATGAAATACCTGAAAAAGCACAATAATGATAAACCTGAAAGAATTCAGATTGCTTCACTGGAGACTGCCAAAATTTTATGAATTATAATTTTCAAGCACTTTCAAATATAATTTTTTCTCCATCTATAGTTGATGGAATGTTTATTAAGCAGCTTAGAATGTAACACCAATTAGATTTTTTTTTTTTTTTAATCATATGGAGGAGAGCAACACCCTCACAAACATACTGCCCAAGCAGAAGAAGAAAGTACTTCTGGAAAAGGAATGATGAGCACAAAATACAGTAAATAAAGCGGTTAGGGAAGAATTTTGTCCAAATTTAGGACTACATTTTTGTTTGAGAAATTTCTAACCACCTATTCTACAAACAGAATATAAGGAACCTCCACGTTCAAAACAATAAAAAGTGATTACATATAGGGTGGAGCTATGAAACACACTGTGCACTATCAAGCATTAAAGTCTTTGTTGCTCCATAGCAATAATATATTTTAATATTTCCAGGCTTCAGGTTTTCTGGCAACTACTTGCAAGAGCTGGACGACTGTTTCTTTCCCAGTCTTCCACATCTCTCTTACCTGCTTCTTTTCTCTTGTTTCTCCGTCTTGCATTCAAAAAAATTACAAATGTTTTTCACCTTTCCACTGACAAATTTGGGACCGGCTACACAAGAGCAGCAGTGCAAAAGGGGGATGAATAATACCCACAACAGTTTCAAGAAAAACATGAGGTGTGTGGTTCATCTTTCTTACTGTCAAAAACTGGGTTTTACAAAGAAGCAGAAGACTCACAAACCTAAAAATACATAGGAATGCTTGCTTTCTGACAAATCTCAAAAGCCTTTTTTGCCCCTTTACAGAACCAAGTTTCTCTTACAAAACCATAGTTTTTTAGATGCCAATTATTATTTCTCTCACTCTAGCTTATATACCAGTTAAATACCAAGCGTCTACGAGAACACAGGAAGGGCCAGAGTGTGCTTCAGGAAGAAAACCATATTTCATAAACTTCAGACATTATGCTTACAAATTATGCCAGCAATGTTCTATTATCTTGTTTCTGTAAATGGTGAACAGGCAGGGAAATTAAAAGAAGCTTCATGTTGCAGTGACAAAAGTAAGATAGGTTTTGGTGTACCTATCAGTCAGTTGAAATGCAGACATTAGCACACTAACTTTGTGGATGTTTGAATGATATAAGTGTCAAGATGAAAGCAACTGACTCAAATGCAACTTGAATTAGACAGAAGTGGTAAAAGGAAATGGGGAAGAATTTTGAGGAACCAACAGAGGGTCTGACCTCACTTCCTTTATCACTTATTTTTTAAGATAATACCATGACAGCACTCAAATCCTAAATGCATATAATTCCAAGTGACAACATCAAACACTAATGCAACTGCAGTTACATCTTCTGTGTTACTAGTCTTGCTCCTCACCATGCTCTACCATGCCTCTCTTCCCCCTCATCAGCATTAGAATCTTTCTCAAGGTGCAGTGTTTCATCTGCACAGTCTTTCCGCTCCAAATGTTACTAGAGGGAAGGTCTAGAGACAGGCCATGCTTTCCCACCTCTCCACTGAGTTGAAATGTTTCTCATGGGCCAAAACACGCACACACCACCAGCACCTACTCACACAACAAGGCAGATGAACACGGGACTGCTGGTCTGTATCTCAAGGTAATTGGAGAGGTGGGTGGCAAGCCTCAGCACCAGCTGGTCCACAAGATGAAATTCCACAAAGCAGTTTCTAACACCACCTCATCCTCCTCACGCAGAGCCAGACTGGAATTAGGAGACTGGAAGGGTAGTGGAAGGCTACTGCCACCTAAAAGCCCCTGCTGGTAACTCGACTTTGTTTTTCAAACTATCAGCAACAGTGAAAAACAAAACATTCATGCACAAAAATCCATTAATCTATGAACATACTTTTGACAATCAAAACAAAACTCTGTTTCCTCCCAGATATGCTTTCCACCCAAGGTGATGACACTGTACTATTACCTGATGGAAACTGCGTGCAAGAGCTGCCCAAAAGCCACAGCACTCAAAAGGTCCATTTACAAGGTAGTAAGCACTACTGAACACAGAGTGCTGTAATTCATTTCACATCACCTTGTTATCAATTTCAGGCTGTTTCAAAAGAAAAGCAGCATCAGTTTTCTAAAGCTCCTAGTGTGCTGAAACAACTTCATTCAAGACCATCTCGCTTTCTATTACACACCTGAAAACTTCAGGATCAAAAGGACTGTTACAGCTGACAGCCTGAGGTGTAACGCGAATACTAAAGGATGGAAGTACTTCCGAGACAACCCTGTGCTATCGCAGGTTGGTTGCTTCTGTGGTCCTTATACTCAGGAAATCGAGCATTTCAGAGGAGAGGATGAGCTTTACAGTGTAATTGTATTTACAATTAGACAAAAATTAATCAAACAACTCCATTCTTTCAAGACTTCTTTTATATTTTCATATAATACAGGAGTAGGAGACCATGCTTAACATTTGGTTGACCTTTGAGGAGAAATCCACCAGTGAATATTTCACTGACAATCTTTGCACAGAGCTGAACATGCAAATTAACATGAATAGAGCTTCACAAAAGAGATAAAAATTACACTGTTTTGGAATGCCGAATGTAAATACATAATTTTCAAATGAAACTGTCAAACATCTTGTTGTGGTGGTAAAACCCAAATCACTATGCAAAATGGTAATACAAGAAAAGTCAATTGTATGTTTCTAATAATAAATGCTCTTGTGGCTTTTGAAGTCACAAAAAACTCTTGGCTGAATTGAAGCATTGATTTCTGTAGTTATTTATGTGCAGTTCTTATTGGAATTCTATTGAATTCCTTGAATGGTGAATGGAAGTGCTTTTGAAAACACACACAAAAACTCTTAAACAAGGGACAAAATAAATGGAAAGCCTAGCAATGCCAAAAAAAGTTTAAAAAGTCAACAGAACATTTCAACATTTTTTTGAAGTGCAAGCATGTACAATGCCATTCGGCAGAAATCATTAAGTCTAATACAAAAACAATATATATTTCCCTATCACTCCTGAAGACGAAGCATGAACATTGGTATTTGCTTCTCAAGTATTACTTTCAAAAAAATCTTGGGACAGTTTTCAAATATGTTCTATTGTAAAACATGGATTTACTGTTACAGAATTTTAAAATGTTATCACTCCACCCTTTTGTCCACTCCACACCAATATAAAGGTATTTTATTTAGCATGTGTACAGATACATCTTAAGTGTACAATATACATTGATTACATTATGGACACTAAATAGATACATTTATGAAAAGGTAATTCCCTACTGATTTTAGGCCACACTAGTTAATACAGAACACATATATTACAAAACTTTCTCCACAAGTGCTGGAAGTGCACTGAAGGCTTGAAATTGGGTCCCTTTTGTCCATAAGCATTCATTATTTTTGTGCCACTTAATACACTTTGAAACATTTGCAGGGCAGCTGGATATCCCACCAACACTGGAAGGAGATGAGTCTGTTATCTGACAAGGAACCCTATCTCATCTTCAGAAATGTTAGGCCTTCAAAGTACCGTTTGTTTTCTGTTACTTGTACAGGCTTCAAGCCCACTTCCATCCTTTGGAAGCTACAACAAAAATAATGCTAATACGTTTTAACAATAATCAAATCAACTTTGTTTTTATTATTTTAACTTGGACACAAATTATTATAAATACAGTAAACAGCCATTAGGAAAGGCATATTTTCCTTTTTAGAGTTTTGCTTTAAAATACGACAATGGATTATGCTAAATGTTATGAAAATGAGGATATTTGTACATTGTCAAAATGGGTTTCACTGGCTTTTTCTGAGTACTAATTCTAGTCATTTAAGTCTGGAAAGCAGATTTTGAGCATGTGGCTTTCTGTTTACAGCAGAAAAATAATAGCATTAAGAAGTTTACCTCCAGAACTTCGGTATCAGACTATCTTTATTTTCACTGAAGACCATGTGTGTTTTCTCATAAACTTAGAGTGGAAAGTAATGAACACTTCTGAAAAAATCTCATCACAGAGTACTCTTTAATGACTGAAGTAGTCTGTAACTTATTTCAAAGCAACTTAAAATTATTATAATAGCACTACTTCTTACACATACGGATTCATTTTTTCTATTTTTCCCATTTACTCGTAGTACAGTAGTTCTGCTGAACTATGGCGACTACTTCAATTTTGGGAAATCCAGTGCCAATTTGCAGTTATACATTTTTCTCCCTAAGGTGATGACATGATTTGCTATCACACACTGCAAAGGGTGGTGAGGGGACTGGAACATCTCTCCTGTGAGGAGGGGCTGAGGGAGCTGGGCTTGTTCAGCCTGAAGAAGAGAAGCCTGCGAGGGGACCTTATAAATGCTTACAAATATCTGCAGGGTGGGTGTCAGGAGGATGGGGCCAAACTCTTTTCAGTGGTGCCCAGCGACAGGAGAAGGGGCAATGGGCACAAACTGAAGCACAGGAAGTTCCATCTGAACATGAGGAAGAACTTCTTCCCTCTGAGGGTGACGGAGCACTGGAACAGGCTGCCCAGGGAGGTTG
>Ga0065711_1033494_pt1 | contig 25404 bp, 11 predicted proteins | sample Hoacrofraction12_FD_59098 | JGI IMG/M metagenome (GOLD analysis project Ga0065711, IMG submission 59098) | Hoatzin crop microbial communities from Cojedes, Venezuela - Epithelial fraction 12 v2 (version 2) | ecosystem: Host-associated > Birds > Digestive system > Esophagus > Crop | place...
TTTTTTTTTTTTTTTGGTAAAGAGATGGACTCTTAAGAATTCTAGCCACTTGTTTATCTGTAGAAAGCATATGACAGTAGCAAACATAAAACAGAGGTCTTCCTGCCTGACCACTAAAACTCCTGCTCTGGACAAAAGGAGTAATTTATTTATCCAGTCTTCGTGTACTCTTTTTCAACTGCTCTGTTCACTGTTCCTTCAGAATTGGAGATCTTAGAAGGTTTTTTTTTTCAGCTGCACAGTATAACAGCTATTATCACTTTCCGCAGTATACTCGTCTGTGACGCTTTCATTGTTCCCACAAAGTCAAGCTAATATCTGGCTGTTTGAAGACACTGTCTTAATTACTGGAAAACTGTCTGGTAAGTTCAGTGTATACAGACCATAATCTAAACACTTTGTGATAACCATCTGCACTCATAAAAAAAAAGTTAAGCATGTTCATATTCTCATCTAATACTTAGCTACTCAAAGCCAGATTTTCATTTAATTGTGTAGCTGTATGTGTGGTTGTGACATGTGCTAGACTAGAAATACACAAACCGTGGAGAAAATGGTGAAAACAGGTGATTGTGCTAAATGGATTTCTGAGCAGTAATAAAAACACTGTTTGTGTGTTTTACCGTTGGTAAGATAAAATATTACTCTTTCACAGATGCCAAATCTCAACCAAGCGTTCAGTTTCCAAAAGTTTTAATAAAGCTTCCAACAAATCACCATATTACAAATGTTACAGCCTATCTGACAGTGCCAGAACAATTTTTGAAAGTGGACAGCTTTCTCTATACAACAGGAGTTCTTCTAAATAAATCAGGTATGTAAATACGGTGTTTAAGAATTCTTAAAAGAAAAAAATTTTCGAGTTGTAGTGCATCTGAGTGCACAGTGTTTCAGAAAAACATATACTTGAATTGAAATATGAGAATATTGCATATCTTAGTACACTGAAATACTAATTCACTGTGCTCTTTTTTATGTATATGAGTGTGTATATCTACATAAGCCTATATCCATATAGAGGGTTTTATGCATATGAAGAAATATGTGTACATTTTTAAGTAGTTCTGCGCAGTGCTGAAGTACAATTGTGGGATTCAAATACACAGTAAGAGAGCATTTAAATTAATTCATTTGAATTTGTTCCGGATTTCATTAAGCTGTAGAATGGGTTTAGTAAACACCTTAAAAATACGGTTATTGCCAGAGCGTAAACTAGGTGGACCTTCAGAAACCAGTGAAAATGTAGCAGTCAGCTTCAGCTGTGGAGTTTTCCACGTTTTCACTAGAATGGTTGGCTCTAAGAGCTTTACACCTAGCATAAAGATTGTATGGAAGTTATAGTTTGGCTTACAGACAATTAGTCTGTGTAAGCCAGTTTGAAACCAAGTAGTCGTATGTATACAGAGCACAACTGTAATCATGTTTGCGCATCTGTTTCACTGGTGAAGCAGTAAGTGATTTCATGAGGCATTGTAACTCTGCTTATATGTAATTGGATCTCTTAGTATTTGTCATTCTATCAGATGTTTTTTATTTGCATAAATACAGTAATCTCTGGTACATTATACAGTGTGCAGCCATCTCTCTTTAGTTCTTTTCTTTCTATTCCCAGTGGACCTGAAGCCATGAGGCTCTTAAATACTTTGCAGTGCATGAGGAGGCTGCTGTGTGGCTTATTTGAACTTGTCATGCTCTCTTCTTTAATTTTCATTGAATTAAAGTCATCACATGTATTTTAATATCTTGACTTACATATTTTAAAACCTTTCTTATCTATATTTCACCCTATTAAATGTAAAACATAAGAGAATAAGCAGTGTTTCTCCCCTTTGAGTCTTCCTTTCAATCTGTCTGGCATGTGTTTTAAATTATTCATATACTCCTAAAGGAATAGGCTTTCTTTTAGGGCAGGTGGAAGCTAATTGATATCTGATGTGCCAGGAGTTCTCTCACAACCAGCTTCTAACAGCTTGCATAGGTTTAACCTTATTCTGGTACTTAGTAATTCTGTTTCAGCTTTCTTGTCGTATTATGGATTCTGTAGTGTTTGCAAATCAGTGTAAGGAAAACAAAGGAAATAAACTTTCAGGCTGCAGTGTAAAGCTTTGTATATGCGAAGTTTCCTTCGAGTGCTTTGACAAGCCTCATGATTAAGTTCAGTTAATTATAACTGCCAAACTAGAAATTTACAGAAGTTTACTAAGAGCGCTGTTCGCCTATGGAGAAACACAGCAGTCATACATGTGCATACGTCTTCAGTTTGATTCAATGTTATATATATTGTAATTATACAAAAATTCTTTCGTTTACTTATATGTCGCATAGGTTTGCTATTTTGGAATCAAATTACCTGAGGGGGGGAAAACCCTTCTTCCCCCATCCTCAGGCCAACTTTTGCCTGATCATGGGTTCAACAGTCAGTCAACATGTCAAAAGACTGTTTCTCTTTTACAGATTTGGTGTAGAAATGACTGGGTTTTGTTTTAACCACAAGATTTGAAAAGGCCAGAGGAGAAGAAATGTTGATTTTTATTTGACAAAGTTGGTGACAAGTAAATGTAGCTGGATGTGAATGAGAGCTTGCCTTTAGTTATAATGAGGGTATATTCTTAATTCTAAATATCTTTTTAAAGAGTACACAGTGAATGGAGAATTACAGACAGGATGTTTCTCACATTCAGGTTTCAAGAGCATGGAATTGACTCCTATTGCTGCAGTATGTGTAAATGTTCTTTTGGCTGGGAAAGAACTGAAAGTAAATGGTCCCATTCAGATTACACTTCCTATTCCCACAAGCACTGTAAAATCAGGAGATGCTATACCTGCGTGGACATTCGATATGAAAACTGGTAAGTGGGCTAAGTTATTTCTTGTTCTACCTGTTAGCACATGTGTATAGTTTTGGGCACATGACAATAGTGTCATGTAACAGTGATGGTGCTAATATATGGAGTGGTGGTAAATAGTCACAAATTTTATTAGGAATGCGGTGTTGTTTTTTGACTGACTAGCTTGAATTGTTCAAAGGAATTTCTCTGATTTCAGTAGTTGGAAAAGCTTTGGTAAAATTCATTAAAATAGCTATTGAACAAATTTTTGATGTGATGGATTTTTGTTTTCGTGGGAGGCTAAGGATGCAGGGAACATAAATTTTAGGTGATGTTCGATTTTAAGCCTGGGAATTTTGTGAATGCCTTCTTAAAACAAAACAAATCAGAATTGAAGATTTGGATGCGTTGTTTCCGAGAGTATGGCTCTAAAGATCCTTTGACAGTAAAACTAGAACAGTTATGACTGTAGTTAACAAAAGCAATTTAGAAAGTGAAATGGAGAGGAAATCGGAGCTATCAAAGGGAGCAGCATAGCTCTTACAGTATGCATGGGAAGAGGAGGCTGGGGATTAGACACTCTGAACCTTTTGTCATCCCTTCATGTCTAATTTTAGTCGTGAGTGAGTAATGAGCTACATACACTTCCTCCATTTAGATGTCCCATATTAGGTGTGTGTGCATTGGTGTACTGATTGTCTTACGTTGTACCTAATGTTTTCTATCACACTTCATCTTGAAATATGCAAGGGAGTCGAGAGATAAGAGTTTTACTCCTTATTAAGGCAAAAAGCTGTTATTCAACAATTGGAAGTACAGGAGAAGACACCAACTCTAAGAGTGTTGTTTACATGTTCAATAAAGAAATTGATCATTGTAATGAAGAACAACCAAAGAACATGAATTTGAATTAAGAATATGCCAACAAAAAAATGGCAAGGTTTTCTCTTGGGAAAAAGAGTGCATAGAAGAAGTTTTGGCATAGAAGATTAAGTCTGCCTATACACCTGGAAGACTTCAGATGGGGAACTGGTGTGAAGAGATAAGGTTCTTGGTCAAAGTAAGGGTTTTAATCTGCCATGGTAAAATAGCATGAGGGATTTTAATTTCTTGCTGCCACAGCTGCCATTGCCAGCTGCTGTGCTCATCTGTGCCTATGCTGTTTTAACTCACTGAACAGAAAACTAGGTCAACAATATTATCAAAATAAAAAGCTGACAGAACTAGAGCAGCTTGGCACTGGGTCAGGTTAGAGTGTAAACCAGTGTACGATAGGTATGTGGGTGTTGAGGGGCCCACTCAACATGCCTACATACATGTGCTGGCCTTGGGGGTAGAGCAAGAGCAGGAGCACGGCATGCTGACCCGACAAAAGAACTTCAGTGAAAATGGTTCATTTTTTTTCTTCTCAGATGGGGCGTACTCTGGTAGAGGTTCTATAAAGGAAAATTGTTTGTGATGGGTGTCCAATGAGGTGTAGTGGTCGCATGGAGCCTGCATTGCTGCTTGCTGAGGAGAGGACAAGGAGGACTGCAGGAAATGAGGGAGACTTTTTGGGCAGAACTTCAACTTCCACATTTTCTGCTTTCTCATCTCTTCTCTACAGTGAAAATATGCAACAGTATTCAGTGTTCTGGATGTTAATTCTTAAATACCTTTTATTTTTCCCTTTGATCTGGCATGTGCAAAATGACCTTTTTCTAAGGTAACTGAGTAATAGCAAGCATTCGTTAGTCAAGGTTCTAGTGACGGAGGACAGCTGAACCCCTCAGCTCTCCAGCAAGCATTTGAGAGTGTCTGTAAGTAGCAGTAGGCCCACATCTGAGCTGAATGGAGATCTACTAATGCATTGAATAGTGAGGCTCTGGCATCCAAGATGTTGCATGTAGGAGGTCCCCAGCAAGAAGCTAACATGCACTTTTAAACTCTGAAGTCCTTGGGTAATATGTCATAATGGTAACCAGAGCTTCTGTGTCAGTACTGATAGTGGTATGGGAACAGGTCTGTGCTTCACATTGTGTAGACTGATCCTCTGCACCAGAAAAAGGATAAACTGCTTTCACATGTCTGCTTGTGCAGTGTTCCCTGGGGTTACTTAAAGTGTGATAGTACTGAGACTGTTCCTGGAAAATGAGCATTTGTAATTATATCCCAGCTGCTGTAAATGCAGCGTTCATTGATATATATTGAATGTGGCTTCCTTCTTACTAAATATTTTGTACTAAAAGTGCTGTGTGGATTTCAATAGAATGAAAAGAAAAAAGGAAAGAGAAAGCTTGCATTGCGACATTAAATTGAAAACAATAGCCTTCTGTTTGAATGGCAGTAAATCGTAGAGAATATGTGCTTACTCATAAATCACTTTTTAATGTTTTTCTTAATACCTAGTCTCTTTCTATGGAGTATATTGGGGGGAAGATAAAATTTACTGAGGAGGACAGAAAAGATTATACAGTGTCTTATAGCTTTGTGTAGTCAGGATAAAATTTCTGGAGACCTAGAGTTTTTTTTTGCATTCTGTATGTGATGTTTTATGTTGTTTTTTTTATCTGCCTGTAAGTAGCCCACCCTCTATACTTGTAAAACAATAGTTTTGCGGTATGGTGATGTTTTGCCCTAGAGCTGACAGGATAGAGAATCTGAGGATCTGTTGTTGTTGCCTCCATTTGAGAGTTAGGGTTGGGAGACTCTTCTGGCTGGTGTCGCCCCGGAGTCTGGCAAGAGGTCTTCCAGGTAACTGAGAAACCACCTCTTTGCGGGTCTTGAGGTGGCTGCTGCTGCTGTTCCCCTCTGCCAACCGTCACAAGTACCGGGGGATGGCTGCAAATTTTACTGCCGAATGATATTCTGTGCGTGTCTGTGCAGGAGTGCATATGTGGTGTGTGTCAGTTCTCATCTTTACCTCCTGTCTGGTAGATATTTCCTTTTTGCTTTGCTGAAAGAAGGGTCGTGGAGGAAAATAAAATTATAGGGCTTATAGGAGTTATACTTTTTGTGTGCCTTGGTGGTGGTTGTTTTAAAAAAGCTAGGGTTCTGTCTTCTCAGTATCTGCAGTTTCAAAATGCAAGGTTGTTTATATGAGGTTGTTTTCTGTCCTTAGAATTTCACAGATGGCACACAGTAAATGTGTTCAAGTACATGGAGTATAATTCTGTCTTTTCTACTGCATGCTTTATTACTTGTAGAAGCTGGCATACCATAATACCTGTCCTTTGCGTTGCCAAACAGATGGCGTGGGATCTGTGTCCTAACAGTAGATCTTCCTTGGGCTAACTGAACTGCTCCTGCCTTGGGGCAGGGAGGAGGAGAGGAACATTCAGGACAAATATTGTTTATCCTGTTCTAGTTTATTAGACGAAAAATGCTTTCCCACTAAGTGCTGTCAGCTAATGGTAAACATTTATTCATATACCTAAATTACCTGCTCCTTGATTTTTTTTTTTTAGTCTTGGCCTTCATACGTGCTTAAGCTCATATAATAGGATTTTTCAAATGATTTGTGTGCATATCTATGGAAGACATCTGTTAATAGAAAATTAATTCTGTTAATTTAGGTAAGTAATGTTGATGCTTTGTTTGCAAGTAAATATCCACACAGGGATATTTGCAATAAAATTGTCAAAAGAGAAAGTTTGCACATTTAGCTAAAGCTGTGTAATAAATAGTGTATAGGTCAGAAGTTCATGTTTTTCTTGGGACATTGTGTATTTTTTGGTAATAGCTTAATTGCTAATGGTTTGAGGTGTAGAAGAATCCTGCATGGCATGTGCAATGTTTTGTTTTTTTTTTTTTTTTTCTTTTCAGGTGCTTGGGTGAGCCGTGGGCTAGGGATGGTAAAGGAAGCAGATGGTCAGTTAGTGTGGACATATACTGCTCAACACTTAGGCTACTGGATAGCAGCTCCACTGCCTGGAACAAGAGGTATTGCAACTGGCAAGGAAATTACTGCCTAGCCTAAGTGACAATGTATCTTAAGGCTGTCAGTTTGGTGGCTTGATTTAACAACAAAGGTAGAAACAACATGCAATTTCAAGTTGGGTAACTCGAGTTTGAATCCCGATAGTGTGCCTTTGCGCATATAACCATTTCCTAGAACTTCAAATGCTGTAGGGGGAAATGTCCAGATGGTGTAAGAGCTTACATGTTTATATAATTGCCATCTTTTGGAATAAGCCTGTAAGGAAACTGTGACTATGGAGATCTAAAAATCAGCAGGACCGTATCCCTTACTGTTGAAGGTCGTGTATGAGAGAAGGAAATCCAACAAGAAAATTAGTCTTGGGTAAAACGGTCCCAGTGGATTCTGTCTTCTGTAGACTTGTTGCGTGTTTTGCAAATTCAGATTCTTGTAGGAGAAATATGGTGTCAGAATTTAAAAACAGGTAGCATTTTCTGACAGAAGCACTAAATAGAAAATGTAGACCATATTTCTAAGACAGTTTGGACAGCCAATACAAATGTAAGGTAACTGGAATTGAGTAGATGTCATGGTAAGTTTTTGGTACTTGAGACGAGCCTTTGAAGATCCATTATATCTTAACTACTGTTCGTGTATTTTTCTAGTTAGCACAAATACCGAGGTGAAAAGGAAGTGTGAACATAGTACTGAAGGAACACAAAATCACTGGAAAAGTACGGTTTAATTTAGTTACAGCTCTGCATGTCAAGCAGAATTATTTGTTTTTGAGAACTAATTCTTGTCTGGTTTTGTTCAACAATCTAGAATCCATTATTACTGCGGTTTCCAAAGACATAACAGCCTATCACACAGTGTTCCTTACGGCCATACTGGGAGGTACCGTTGTCATTATCATTGGATTTTTTGCTGTTCTTCTTTGTTACTGCAGGTAAGCAAAAAGAGAGCCTCTAATAAGCTCAGCATGAATGGAATTTAAGGTTGATAAAATAGTCTTTTGAAGTTGAGACTTGTTTCCTTAGCTAAACTGTAATGCGTAGCCTGATATTTCTTGAAAAATTACAGTTGTTATAGGACTTCATTTTAAGTTTGATGTCACATAACACTAAACTTTTTAACAAAAATCTACTCTTCAGCTCTGGTAGTCAACAGTCTAGTATTTCTTAGTATGTTCTACAGTCACCTTGCTTCTCTTTTGCATAGGGATAAATGTGGTCAGACGCGAAAGAAGGAAAAAAATACAGCTAAGCTGGAGGTCATAAAAAGAGACCAGACAACATCAACAACTCACATAAGTCACATCAATGCTGTCAAAGGGCCTTTAAAGTTGGAGGATAAGTCACAGTTATATACACCGAAGACTTCTTCATACAGCCCTCAAAGAAGGGTGTCCGTAGACACGGAAGATGGAAAATCACGAGACAATTTCAGAATCTACACTGAGGATGCTTCTTATCAGTCAACCTGTCAGACTGGTCAGTCAAGAAATTCAGCCCATTCATTGGAACCTAATGCTGGGGTTAGGCACTTACAGCAGCCAAAGCATAGTAACAGTACCATTTCCCAGGCTCCTAGAGACCTTCAAGACCAAAACAGATACCTTTCACTGAAAGAGGAGATGTATGGGCTTTCCCATATCCCAGAACATTTAATGCATATTTACAATCAACCTATTGCTATTCTTCAACCCTCTGACCTTTTCCACTCCCCAGAACAGCTGCATCCTGCTAAATCAGCCACTTTGCCAAGAAAAGGGCAGTTAGTATATAGCCCCATGATGGAACCCATGGGTCGTGACAGTTACATGCAAACGTTACCAAAAATGCCAGTGCATGCTCATCCACAGCCTTCTGTCTGCAGAGATGAAAACAGTACGTTAGATGGTGAAGAGGGCTTACCTTCTCAAACGTCGAACTGGGGCCGGTACACTAATAGCTTATTGGAATCTGTCTCTGTTCCTGGGACATTAAATGAAGCAGTTGTAATGACTCCGTTTTCATCTGAACTTCAAGGTATTTCAGAACAAACATTATTGGAACTCTCTAAAGGAAAACCATCTCCGCACCCTCGAGCATGGTTTGTGTCCCTGGATGGAAAGCCGATCGCTCAAGTGAGGCATTCTTTCATAGATCTGAAAAAGGGCAGAAAAACAGAGAGTAATGATACCAGTCTGGACTCTGGTGTGGACATGAATGAGCATCATCCTAGTAGGAAATTGGAGAGAGAGAAAACTTTCATAAAAAATATGCCACATTCTAAGATCCTTTACTTGGAAGATCTGGATCTGAGCAGCAGTGAAAGTGGGACCACTGTTTGCACTCCAGAGGACCAGGCTGTGAGGCACCTTCTGGATGGAGGGAACGGGCAGGTCATAGAACAGCGTGAGGAAGAAGGTCTAAGAAGAAAAACTGTGTCAGGGACTCATGAATCTGCTATTCCTTCCGCTAAAAAAAGGGATAGACCGTCTATCACAAAAAAAGATAGCAAAACCAATATCTGGAAGAAAAGAGAGGAGAGGCCGCTTATTCCTATAAATTAAAACACAATGTGCTTTGTGGTGTTGCTCTCCCTGCTGGTTATTGACCTCTTGGCTGCTTCTGTAATTCTGCAGTGTTGGGTTTACAAGGGGAGTGTTGTTTTCTAGTATCAAGAAAAGTTACATTGTTTTTTTTTTTAAGATACAGAGTTACTAAACTTCAGCTGGGCAATTGATAGTGTGAATGGAAAACAGGGAAATGCTACTATTAAAACTTTTCCAGGTTGTAATTTTTCTGGCAGTATAGGGAAGGCCCACATTTTAATTAGCCTGTCATTCTTGGACTCACCTCTGGGAATGCACGGTGAGAAATGTAGGCACGTGTTTTAATTTTTTCGTACTTGTTGCTAATGCATTGGTAGACTAGTTAAAGCCATTCCTCAGCCTTGTTCCTAATCAATGTGACCATCTGTACAGTATTTTGTATGTGAACTTTTCTAGGGATCTGTTACTACTTCTTTGTATAACGTAACATGTTTCATCAGTTAGTCCCACGACACCAGCAGATGAGCTCTGTTGGGTTTATCAGCGGAGCTCTACAGCATTCCTGCCCTCCCTGTGTGCCATTCCTTACAGCAGCAGCAGAAGGATGAAGTGTACAAGCTCTGTGGCTGCTGCTGTTCATGGTCCCTGCTGTCATAAGATGTTGCCCATCTGCATTGTTTTCATCTGCTTTGTTACGAACTGTGGACGTTGAAGACTGGCATTTGCTGTGAAGTGTCCCCATCCAGCAGAAAAGGACGGGTGCTGGCAGCATTCAGAGCTGCTGCTACTACTGATCCCAGTGTCTCGTTTTGGCTTTGTCGTCAGTTAAAATCTTCTCTTCTGCATGCTGTTGGGCCGGTTGAGCCCCACAACATGGTCGTGAACCCCTGCAGATTTGTAAGTTAGAGTTTGGCCCATAATGAAAAAGTATGCAAGTTTAGACAAATTATGCCTTTGAAATAGTTTCATTTAGCAGGAACATTTGACGCTGTTGCTTTTTATTTGATGTTTAAAAAAAAGTGGAAGATCATTGGAAGTTTATGTGCCTACATTTTGCCAGCCTGAGCTACTTTTGTCTAGGTTGTGCATCGCGGAGGGGTTAAACAAGCTTTAAAAGTTGGGGGGCTTTATGAGCATGAGAGGAGTTTGCAAAATTTGGTCTGTAATGCAATATAAATACTACTTATGACTCATCTTAGAGTTAAATTTACCAAAAGTCATGAATGCATGAAATGTAACTAAGATATGTATAGAGGAAGGAAAAGGCCATCAGAATATTCTTTATTTTTAATGTTCATCTTGTCAAAGTGATCGTTTCAACTTTGGCTAACAGAAAAGTAGATGCATCCCTTAATGTGCTTCATGTAGTGTGTAGAATGTCTTTCTGTGGCTTTGAAGCTGTTTCCCTGATGAAATAAGTTCCAGCATTTTGGCTTTGGCGGTTTGATTATAAATCATCCTAAAAGAGCTTTGTAAGTATTTTCCTTAAAACTTGGTTAAGGTTCTGTACCAAGACCCAAACATACAGTGCCTCTACCTGAGTTGTGTGAGGGTTGTCTGCCCTGTTGTAGTACCCTCAAGAGTTGGGAAATATCCTATGCAGCTGGGCTTCTGGGAATATTTACTCAGGAAATGTTACTGTAAAATATGTCTGTGTTGGGATTGTCAGTTGTCTGGTCCTGTTTCTAGAAGAATGTGCAAGGTAACCAGAATGGTACTAGCAATGCATCAGTCCAGCTTCTTCTGGTGTGCAGTTCCTTCCTGAGCAACAGATGATGTTCCTATTGAGTTCACAGGTATGAAAGTGCAAAAGAAATTTGAGGTAGGTGTGCAAAGAAGTCTATAATTATATAGTTGGCCAAAAGTATCTGGTTTAATTATATGATTCATCTACTTGATGGCTTATCATATTAGCATGCCTTTGGTACTATTTTTAGGTAACTGTAATTCAATTTTCCTATACCAAATACATTTATACAATACTTTTTTTCTGCATGCAGTTCCACTCATTTTTTTTTTCCTGCGGATTTTAGTTATGACTAACTTCCTAGCCCCAAATATTGATATTTTCATCCTTTGCTTTGTTAGATACATTAGCAGAAATCAAATTAAATATTCTGAGTGCAGATGCACCTTTCTTCTGAAAGCTGCTTTGACTTTTGAGGTTTAATATTGCCCTGTTCTTGGTGAGAGAATATTCCAACCCCTAACATTCTGTGATTCTGTGATTCTATATTCTGTTGAACATAACAGAAAATCCCTGAAAAGCTAGTGTTTTCGAGGTGTTAATACTAAATGGATACGTGTCTACTTGCAATTTTGTTCCCCTACAGTAACTTGTATTGCAGATTTTTTCAATGCATTTTTTTCATTGTGTATACCAAAAAGTTAATTCCTCAAACTTGTATCATTTAAAATTACATGGCTTTATTCATGTGAGTTCAAAGGATCATAGTTTAGCGCTCCAGTGTTCTTGTTCTGCATCTGAGTACGTGTCTGGTCACCAAAGAAAAAGGATTAGAAATGTTGAAAAGATCACTTGTAACTTTGGGACTTAAAGTAACAGAGCCAAGAGGCATACTGGTGTAGTGCAGATTTTCGTCTGCTTCGCTAGCTGGTCAAGAGCCAAGAGTAGAGTTTGGTTCTGTAGCATTGTTCTAAGGGAACTTTTGGCTGTCTGGATTAGTCACAATTTTACTCTGCGCATATGATAGTACAAAATGGCCCCTTTAGAGGCTGTGCATCAGTGATGCCCTTCAGCTTTTAGCCAACAAAGCAGGTCAGAGTGGAACATATCTTCTTGCAAGAGTTTCTTGCTGCTAGGCTGCTTAGTCATAGGAAGAAAGATGGAATAAACTTTTCTGAAAAAGAGGCATCTCATCACATACAGGATTGGTATCTGTACTAGATAGTAGCTCCTCCCTTGCCTGATGAGGGTGTAGGCATTTCTTTTAGTAGAATATTTAAATTCTTTTCTGGAGAGGGCATGCTGAGTTCTGGTAACACTATTTCCAAAGCTGTCTTTAGCTGTGGCGTCTATCCATGCGAGTCAAGCAACAACTATCTTTGCTTGCTTTGTAGATCCTATGTAGGCCAATGTCTCTGTGTGTAACTTGCTAGCATTTATTGCATAGTGTCTTATGCTGCTGGTAACACTTGAAAAGTGTTAAACTTTTCTAGAGTCAAGTTTTATATTAAAAATAAATACTTAACTTGTTTTCTGGGTCAGAATATGAGAAAACAGTTCTGTAGAGGTAAGTTAATGCTGCAGTTGTATCTGCAAAGAGAAATGCTATGTGAAAACAGCTGATGACCCTAAGTACACAACGACATGGAATTCTTCCTTGGCCCTGTCATGTGCATTAAATCTTAGATTTTAAAAACTCTATATAACTCTAAAATTTTTAGAATTATACTTCATATTTATATTCAGTACTTGCTGAATATATTATCTGAGTCTTCATGTTCAAGTGTATGTAGGAATTGATGCACTGGAAACCTGTATTACCTATTAGCAACTGGAGTTCTTTTTCGGTTTAGATCATGAGAAAAAGGAGGTTGACTACACTGCATTCTAAAAATTTTAATTCCAGACATAACCATACGTAACGTGTAACATTTGTGGAAAAGACAAAATATTATAATGGAGTTTATCTTAGTTGTCAAACTAATGCTTTTCTATATTTCTCTATAAGATTTCAACATAAGAGTTTATAGGAACCACTGAATTTATTTTTTAAGATTTTTTTTTCATGTTGGCTCAGTATTGCAGCATGAACAGAGCGCTGAAAGGCTAGTGCTAAAATTAGGTCTATAAAAATAAGTAGCAAGGATTTGTGGCACAATGCTCTTGGAAAGATTGGGGAAACATTCAGAGGTTTTGACTTCTTTGAATCTGAAGGTTGATTACTTTGAGAAGAAGTAGTGGGCCGTGCCTGCAGCACCTTCGAAGTAAGCCCACTCTAAGAAGAGGGCATTGAGTGGGAAAATTGGAAAGGACAGAGCTTCTTTCTGATGCTTGATTCCAAACTGATACGTATTTGTGCTTTGGTGGAATTGATTCTTTAAGAACACCACAAATGTTTGCAAGAATTATGTCTTGGCTCTTCACAAAAAGCTTCTTGAGCTGTCAGCTTTTGAGAAAAAAAAAAAGTGTACATACAGTTTTTAGTGAAGGTGTTAGGTAGATACAGAACACTCAAGACCAAATTTTGTTGTGTATTTAAGGTGACAGGTGGTTAATAAACCTCAGGACAGTTTCCCCACCATGATTGCAATACATGATGTTGAGTTTCTTCTTGCAGAAGGGTTATACCTGTTCCAGCTCTTATCTGGTTTTCTGAGGTGGTTAACTGAGTTGGCCAAAGCTTGATTCTGCAGATTAATTAACGTGGCTTAGGTCAGTACTTTGATGTATCATCAATCAAGGGAGGTGATCAGGCTAAATAGTGTGCAGCTGTATGCACATTAAGCTGGATATGTTACCCAGAATAAGCTAATTGACAGTAATTTTCAGATTGTTATCAAATGCCACATGTTATAGAAGTTAAAAAAAGGGGGAGGGGATCACTTAAGAAATCCATTGGATTAACAGGAAAAAATTCTTTGTAGTACTGTCAGAAAATAAAAGAACTCTGGTATCTTACAAACCTGAAAGCACAACTGATGTGTTGATTAGGGACATTAGTTACTGATGTAGAGCTAGGGATGATGCACAAAAAATAATCCAGGATGTAGGAATGAAAATGTTTAGTTGTCTACTTTGTTTTTATGCAGTGATTTGTACCAAAGAGGATGGGATGAATGGGCACCAGTCTAAACTCTTCTCATTAGTTAAAAAGTGAAACAGGTTAATAATACTACTGATGTAACACTGTGCAAATAAAAGGGCAGTGCACTACATCCATTGTCTAGTACTGCGTATGAAACATTGCATACTAGGAAAATCTGAAGGTAAGTTAGCCTGCTGAAGTGCCTTTCTCTTTCATCAGACTTATTTTATCAGTGGGACACCTGACTATCTGAAAAGCACATTATGGGTTTTTTTTCTGTTAGCCAAAACCCCCTTAGTTCATACTTACGACTATGTAGCTTTTAAAATAGTTCAAAGGCAGATCTAGTGTTTTTTATGTTGGAATACTGACTCCTGCATGTTGATGATGATGAGTGTTGTAAACGTTTGTTTTTTGTATTTTATGTTTGAAAAGAAATTAAAATATATCTTTAGCAATCTGAACAATAGTATCTTTTAAAAAAGCACATATGGGATCTGATTCAACTTCGTAAGTCAAGAGAAAGCGTCTTGAAGTCACTGGATTTACAGATATGAAACTGACTGGGATTTTAACTTCAAAAATGAAATTAATATGTTTATATATATATATAAACTATTATAATGATAAAAATCCTTTTTTCAGCTGCTAACCTTCCTTGCCAGTAGAAGCAGAAAGGGTATGGAGATAGGTACTTAATTCTTATTTTTGGAACCAATTTTTATCTCAATTTGGAGCCTAACCTGCTTTATTTATATAACCTAAGCTTCTGCTTTTTTATTTTTTTAATTCAGTGGAATTATGTAAAACAGGGCTATGCCTACAGAGTTAAAAATGAGCATTCTTTTACAGTAGTTTGCACTAATTTGTGCCACGCTTCTAACAGTAGGCAGCTACATTTATGTTAAAGAACTTACATGAAAGGTAGTTTAAATTACTTTAATCTGAGCTTCATTTTCTTTTAAAAGCAGTATTCAGTGTGTCCTGATTACCAAAAAAAAATGGCTTCAAATTTTTTTGAAGACTGGCAGGGGAAAACTGTGTCATTATTTTTAGTTTTACCACTCTCAGCTTGAAAATTGTTTTACCAAATGAATTTTTTTTTCAGTCAAAGACTTATTGAACATTCCTGTTTTCCCCTTCCCCAAAACGTACTGGTACTTTATTCCCCAGTTAACTGATTCAATTCCTTTGAGACACTTGTTGCACTTCAATCCATGTTAGAACAGTAATATTTTTACATCTTGTTATTGTGTAGAAAGACACTTTTTAGTGCTTATTAGAGCATGGAGTTCATAAAAATCCTGGCTCTGAGATGCTGAAACACAGGTGGACTGATGGCGCTGACTGTGCTCACCACCTTGCACGTTGGAGCCTTATGTTCAACAAACACTTCATTACCTTGGCAATGGTTTTCAAAAACATTCTAGTATGGATATTGTTCATGTAAAACATGCTTGATATTTGGCATCCTGGTTTTAAGTATTTCTACCTTTTTATATTTTGTCAGAGGTGTCTTTTCATCTCTGTATTTACTACAGTATCAGTGTATCTGTTGCTGGAAATGTAAGATTTGTAAAATGTTATAGCTTATGCAATCTAATAAAAGTTTTAAAAAGTCATTAGTGCCTTTAGTTTTATTTGAATGCCTTTGAAGTCACACGTTGTGTAGGAACATACCTGTCTCACTTAACACTTTTTCTAAATGTCACTAAAAATGTCTGTTTCTGTCATCACCATAATTCCAATAACAAAGGAATGTTATTGTCCTTAAGTTTACCAATTCTAATTCAGCCACATTCTCTGTTTCATTTCTACTGAAGACAGACATCTATAGCTGCATTAAATCCGATTCCTGTTGCTTGGCTATTCCTTCTGATTTTGTTGCAATTGGAAAGGGGTACCCACAGAAGAATATTATTTCACGTTTTGCTCTTAATGTGTAATCTCTCTGTCTCCGTTCTTTTCTTTAGAGACTTTCTGTAGCTCTGAGAACAAGTAAAACATTATTTCTGTATGTCTGCACAGTGCATAAGACCGAGACATCAATTCCAGCCACGACTAAGCTCAGAGTGCTTAAACCCAGGTAGAAGACGACAATATTGTGATATAGAAGAGCTTAAGCTAAACTTGAAGGTGTAATGTCCTATTCTTAATTGTACCTAACACTAGTATTTCTTAAGCCTTTTTCTTTTATAAGCTTCACAAAAGCCGCAGTTTGGTATCTTCACCAGTCTTCAGAAACCCTGCAAGACTGCAGGCAAGCACATTGCAAAGGTTTTCCTGCCATGGGGGGCACTTGCATGTGTTGCATGTTCACTCCTTTAATGTTCTGAGAAGCTACAGTCTTCTGGTAAAATACTGGTTTTCTTCTTCCTCTCACAGAATAACATTTTATTGTCAACCTTCCTGAGAAGCATTTTTTTAAACTATTGCGAATCCATTAGATACTTTAAAATAGATGGAGTGAACTTTCTCTCTACAGGAAGCTAAAGAAAGCTCAGGAATTTTATTTCCAGTTCAACAAAAGAGAACTGTATTTGCTGTGATATTTCACTTCCATGTTAAAATTAGGTAGCTGGGTCATCAGGTGATCTGTAAATGCAAATAAATATCAAGATTGACTGAAGTTGGATTTGTTCTGTCATCCCAGAAAACACAAAATCCAAGCTACAGACATTACTCATTTAAATAAGAGTTTAAAGTATGTATGAGTAGATGATATTGTTTTGATTGTGCTAAATAAGTTGTTAGATACGCTATCACATTTTGATTCCTATTAAAGCATAAGGAAATATAAATGGAAAAAGTGAAGTTGCCAGTTTGGCAAAGCTTCAACAGAATATTCCCCTTTTTCTTAGATTCTCAGAATAAAACTTGAAAAATTGCAGGTTCTTATTAACAGCTGGCAACTGGGTTAAAGTAAAAAGATTCCTTGTTCAATTGGGTTTTATATTTACATTTACTGCAGGTATTAAATCTTCATTAAACTTATTGGGAATATAGACCTTAAAGAAAACTAAAATTTATTTAATAGCATTTAGTCAGTAATTGTTAGACTCAGGAGTTCTTTGGCTTGGCCATCTGTACGTGATTGTAAACGGCTAAGTGGGTTATTTTGTTTGGAGGCTTAGCTCCTCTTGAGCACCAACTACTAGGAAACCATAGCCGATATTACAGAATGTACCTGATACTATAAATAGGATTTTTTCCATCTTGCTTCTGCTATTCTGTATTTGCAAATAGCATATTTGATATAATTTCTTTCAGGGAGAATATTTAGATGAGTCTGGCTCGATTTATTACACCACTGATTAAGAATTGTTACCCAACTGGTCTTTCAAGAATATAAAGGCTTTCTACATTTTATAGTTATTTGAGTAATTCACTTAATTGAAAGGTCAAAACTTGCAAGTAAAAAATAATGACAATTTTACCAGTATATGGCTATTTCTTGAAATACATCCACAAAAGCTAAATCAGTTTCTCTGTTTATTTGAAAGCAGCTAATATGAGTATTTCTTAACAGCATTGAGTTACATTTCTGTAGTACCTACAGTTCATGACATCTGATTATTCCCTTACTAATTTATTTCTTGGTCTCTAAGAAATCCTGTGTGTGAAGTATAAAAGTAACAATACGTTATCTGGAAGAAGACAATCATGAGCTGGTATGCAGTGGAATTCCTTTCAATAATGAATCTATTTTTGTTGTTTTAAAGTTTGGTTGATTGTATTTAGGTGGTGGTCTTTAGGAGCCTCTGCCTGGCATTTCCTACATCCTTATTGTGCTTTTATGAGGAATAGCTTGCGGTGCACAAATTTATTTCAAAATTAAGCTCACTGGGGTATCTTAGAATTGTGAAATTATTATAGCCATCTTTTTAACAAGTAACTACTTTGTTTATATTGCCACTGTCCAAACTGATGCTGACTTCTCAAAGTATTAGCAATGTCATCCTTTTTAATGGTACTGGACTTCGCAGAAAATACTGTTTTTTCAAAAGAGCTTAGAGAGTAATCCTTACTATGCCTGGAAAAATCACTTAGATTTTTACTGCTGTTCTGATCAGATTCTCCTGAATGGAGGTTGCTAAAAAATCTTAGAATTAAATAATTTTGCGACTTTGGCAGGTATCTGTTAGGAAGTTTTTTGAAGCTACTTTGAGAACTTTCTGATGTATATTCAGATGGTATTTGAGAAATAATCGATTTCCAGATACACAGATTTCTGGTTCTACTTGCTTTGCAAGTTTGCTAGCGTTTGCATGAGAACCTGGTGGGCAGTCTCCGTGTTTGGCTGGCGTATCCTTCAAAGTCAGAGGATTGTATGCGACATATTCATCAAGAGGACATGTGTTTCTTTGCTGCAGTAGCCAACTGTCAATACATTCCCTCTGAAACTTAAAAGAAAGAAAGGTCAGCTGTTGCATAATATTTCTTAGGTAAATATGGACTAATCAATTTTTCTTGCCTATAACAGTAATTCAGTTCTGACAGGAACTTCACTGATTGCTATGGGGGCTCTGTTGCTTATGTAGAGAATGAATAGATTCTAAATTTTGCACCCTGACAAGCTGAAGACAGCTACTTAAAATTTTACGGACTGCTGCAAACTGGATATTTAAATACCATTTTTAAAGGTGCTGCAAATACCAAGTTATTTAACTGTAAAAGATAACATAATTACACGTACATTCGCTACTATAAGGAATCCATGATGACTCTGCTAGCCTTCCCTTTCAGCTTAATTCCCATTTTGATTCTGTTCCATTCCAATCCTGGACTTAGATGGCAGTAATGTAACTACTGAGATTGTAACCAAGATTCTGCAAGTGAGCAAGGAGTTTGAATTTGTATTACCACTGTCATCTCATCAGTGACGAAGTACTGCTCATCACGTAAGCTAGCTTGAGTTACACAAATCTGAAAAGGACTGTCTTCTCTGAACTCGCTGAAGGGTGCTGGTACAGACTAGCAGAGCTGAGCTTCACAGTTTGGCTAAGTAATATGTGTTTCCAAATGAAACTTGCTGCAGGCTCACAAAAGGCTCCCCAGCTTTCAGCTCTCAACTTTCTCGGCTCCTTTTTTGCAGAACGTATACTGAGACAGAGCACAGCTCCACTGCTGAGTGTTTGAAATGGCAAACTACTTAGAGGATGTAAACGTGCCTCTCAAACACTGGGAAGGTGGGAACTGACACTGATTAAGAAGCACAGAAAGAATCTGGTTATTTTGGCTTCAGCAAACCTGAACAGGCAAGATTTCAGACTCTAAACCTAATCCTGTAGTCTGTTTTGGGTAGTAGTTGATATTCCTCTAGTTTTTAATTCTAAGTGATTAATGTTTGAGTAAGTATCTCGGTCATTCTTTTCAGTAGCTTTTTTTAGTAGAAGTGTAAGGTAAGGGTAAAAGCCTGATCAGCTAATAGTGGTGATGTTTTTGTATGGTATAGAAGAATCTGTCTTACAATTATCTGTATTATAAACAGATGTTCATAGTACATGGCTACAGAAATATCTTCAGTGTTTCTTTTGGACAGTACCAGTTCATTTCTAAGATGATCCTGGAATGTTAACCTGTAATCCTTTCTGGAAGTTTTTTAAATGCTGATCTTTTATGCGTGCAGTACCTGCATCGGTAGTACTGTTTTTCTAATGAGAATCCTTGTGCACCAATGTGGCAGATAGAGATGAGAAAAAGCTTTTGTTTCTCTCTGTATGATCCTTCATTTCTGTACAATAAAGTTGTCAGTGATGTTCTGAGCATCATTTGCGAGTGAAAAACTGAGCATTTTTTGAAATACTGTTAATCATAGGATATTTTCACTATGAAAATTTAAAATACTGTTCAGTATTTTTACTAAGAGTTTCTAAACTACATGAAGAGAATTACTTAGTTTTCTAGTTGTGTTTATTTTTAACTATGTTAAGATGGCTTGTTGCTTTATTGTAACTATTAATTACTGTGTGCTTATTCAAAATAAGTTTATTGCCCTTTCTTCAGATACTGTTAAAGTAAAGGAACTGTTAAAAGACTTTCATGTTTGTCATAAACAGATAGTATGGAAAAAGACAAGCATCTTACTTCTCCTGAAGGTATAATATCTCTTCTGTACTAGTATTTATTGGGTTAAAGCTTTTAAATATTCTTCCTTGGGCTGATAATTCTGGAAACTGTTGAAGAGTTCTCCATTTCTTACTGCTCTTCTGTAATGTGTAAAAGTAATCGAGACACATCAAACTCAAGACAGGATAAACACTCTTGTAAAGGATGAAAAGAGGGACTAAGAACTGTTCAACAAATCTGTTTCCGAACTATTTTTGGTGTGGCAAATACAATTAACCATCTTAAGTTAAATGTCTTATTCAGGATTTTGTAAAGCCTGGAGAAAAGAATGTCAACTTGAAGTCTTCAGCTGGCACTTGGAGCCATTCTCCATTGTGAGAGAACTCTCTCAAACTTAAAATGCTGATATTTCTGGAAATCTAGAGACAAAATGGCAGCAAAATTAACTTCTAAGTACATCCATTTATGGTTGTTACGGTAATCTGAATTCACTGATGTTTTCTTTCTTGCTGCTTTGATTCTGCATAGTGAATTAATGGTATAAATAAACCAGCTACCTGTATCTCAGTCGGCAAGGCACGCAGCTGCGACAACGGTGAGCTAGGATGTATTTGTGTCTGCTGTCCCTATAAGGGTGCCATGGTACAACATACACAGGCAGAGGACAATTAAGCTCTCTCGGTTCATGGAATTTTTTTCGCTTATCTCAGTATCTTTCTGTAGCTACTTAGCTTGTAGCTAAGTAAGTCTATAATGCCATGCAAGGTCTGTGTGATTTGTGTACGGGGAATAGAGATCAGTTAGTATTAAATATAATAAATAAAAATGTGAGAATGGCAGAAGTCAGTGAAACATTCATGACACAGGTGATGCTCAACACACTCAGTACACCTAAAAGGAGAAACAAAACCACATTGTCAGAATCAGGAGCTAGGTTGACAAGCAGTTAATGCTGTATTGTAAAGTAGTAGGTGAATTAAATTCCTATTCCGAACAGGAAAAGAAGAATCACAGATACATACTACCGAATCATTTGGAGATGTACTGCACTAAATGAGAGTTTAAAAATGTTTACCGTGGATATTAATTTGTTTACAAAGCACATGTTGTCTACTCTGTAGGTGAAATCAGTTACTTGTAATAAAAGCAGAGAGATAAGCGAAAAGCTGTCAGATATTCTCAAAGACATAGCACTGTCAAAATCTTGGTTTAAAAATACTTGTAGCACTTTCGTACAATTGGAAATACTCTACAGTTATTACATGGGATTGCAAGGTGCCCATCCAGTCCTGTTTTCTCTGTTGCAGTCACAAGTTGTTTAGCATTTCTAAGTTGTTCTAGAATGAGCCGTAGAGGCTTAACCAGACACTTCACTACAGAGTCATTCTGCAGTTTATCTTGGTGGTCAGCCAGATTTTTGTACATTTTATGTGAATGTTTTTACCACAGCTGTATCTACGAAAAATGAATACTGATTTCTGTAATCTCTCCAGAAGCATATAAGAAAAATCACATAGCAATGCTAAGTGGTCTTCCTTTTCCTTTTGCTCCTTCCTTCCACCCACATTTTAACTCATAGGATTGCTAATTTTTTCACATTGGAAAAGGACTATAACAAATGTCAGGTATTTTTTTCATTGTGTGTTGAAGCTAGCTATATTAGCAGATCTTGTAACACTTATTCTATAATTAGAAAGGTAGCAAGACAAAGAACAAATTGTGTACTTCAGCTGCACTAAGTGATGGGAAGCATTTTCATTAGTAGCTCCTTCTGACAGATGGGACAAGCATCCTCTTCATCCATTTCTTTCTGATCAATGCATCTTATCTTTCCCCTGTACTGTTTGTGAGAAGAGTTTCCTCTGAATTTTGTGTTCATTCATGATGCAATCACTGAAGCACACTTTCAATTTCTCTTTCCAGAATACCCAACTTAAAAGTATTTAGCAAAAGTAAACACAAAAATTAAGAGCATTTTGGCAGAACTGCACTTAGCTCATTTGTAATAGTTCATCTGTGAAATACAGTGGGTACTTGCTGTCAAACATATGCAGAACGTTCCAGCCCCCAAAAGTGTTGTAAATAGTTTTTTATAACTTGCACAGAAACTATTAATAATACTGCTTATGCAAGTTCTTATCCCAAATGGCGTCCAAGGCAAAAATGAATCAGAAATGTTTCTAGACTGTGAAGTTTTCAATAATTGTTTAGTAAGTTAAATTTAGTTCACTAAATGTATTGGTTGAAGCCGTGTTTGATCCAAAAAGGCCTTTTATAGATATGTTTTAAGTCAGAGTAAAAATGTTTTTGCTTGTAAGTACTGGAAATGAACAACTATGGTGGATTTTCTAGAAATACTATTTCTTGGAAAAATAAATAGTATAGTGTTTTTCTCTCTAGTGACCTCCTAAAAAAAAAAAAAAAACAAACCTCAACAAATCAAAAACCCAAAGAATTGAATGAAGCCTGGCACAATCTTTTGAAACATGGAATAATAAAGTAGCAAACATTATTTCCTTGGTATAATTTGTGATGCTTGTGAATTGAATCTATTTTGCTTCTCATTCAAGATTCAAGAGGCTAATCTCAACCAAATGCTGACACTGAAGGGAGTTCCTTGAAGTTTACTTATTTTCACAAGGAGAAAGTGGTGCAAGGTAGAGAATTCCCCTGCTAACAGCCAGCTTCAGCAAATGAATTTGCTCCCTGAAACTCCTTGTGGTTACAGTTCTGATACCACACATCACCATATTTCATAGCCAGAAATCAGTTACAAATTTTAGTGATGAGTTAAGATGAAAACCAGCTCACTTTCTACAGAAGTTATTTTGCCTGTACACAGCTTCAGAAAGTAAAATGTTCTGTAATCTAGTTCAGATGGAAAAATAAAAGTTAGGTTCTGACTATGTACAAGATGTTTGGTTTTATATGTAAATATTTTTTTGAAAAGTAACTCTTTGAATGGTGGCCATTCTTTAAGGCTTGTTTGTATTTAGCTGCTTTGTTGCTACTTGGGAAAAGATCTCTACACTATTTTGTGGGATGTTTATGCTGTTTGTGGTGTTTGAGTTCCTAAAGTTCTAGGAAAGGAGATCTACCAAACCACTTGAGGTTCTGGCTCATCAGAGCCTGAAATACTGACTCATGTCAGAAGGCCAACCTGGCTGTACGGCTTATACTCTCTGGATTAAAAAGCTTTGTGGGTTTGGTGACAGAAAGCCACAAATGTCAAAATCAGTCGAGGATTACATTTTGCACAGCTTACTTTCTTCACAAACCCGTAAGTTTGAGGGGGACTTTTCGTGACATCGGCAGCATTCATGAAATACTAGAGTCTAGATGATGTGAAAGCAGGAATGTTGCCCGAAGCTAGAGAAGTCGTTGCGGTTTTATCAGCTTATGCTGGCGGACTCGCTACACGAAAGTAGTGGAAGATGAACTGTAGTTCTGTAGTTAATTTCTTATTAAATGAAGCAGCAGATTTGTCAGTGTCTACCCACTAGGAGTATCTTGAGAGCACTGGATTAACAAGGTGTTTTTATAATCAAATAGCTTCTACAGTATGTATTTGAAATTGTCACTACTTCATTTTTCCTGAAACTGCAGTTGTAATCACTGGTATAACACAAAGTATTGTGTGTCAGAAAAAATTAAATAAATTGGAAAATTCCTGAGAGCACTAAACTTTTTTTAAGTGCAGGTGGGAGAGGAGGAACAAGACTGATCTGTAAAGAAATTCTGTCAAAAATCCAGAGGGCATTGCTTTGTGTATTTAAAGTTTAGAAGCTCTACGTGCAAGCCATAAAGGAGAGGGTAATACTGCAATTCATGATCTCTCGGCAATTGATACTTTTTCAGCACTATCCTACAATTTATAATCAAAACATCAATGTAAAGTTAGTTAGTGGTTAGTTTAACTGTACGAGTTAGAGGTAGTAGCCTTGTAAGAGTCTTAGAGTCTTCCAGAGGAAGTATTGATTGTGTGAATAGATGAGAGAAGCCGAGTAGTCTTACTGCAGTAAATGCAGTTTAATAAGTTTAAATGAATTGAAAAAAATGAGTTTAAATCAAGGGCGTAGCTCGTAGCTTGTGTTCCTGTCCCTTCTCGTGCTTGTTTGATTTCTTTGGTGACCTGGTTCCAGTGCCAAACCCAGTAGTTTTCTGTTGACTTAGTGGGATTTGGTTGAGCCTATGGAGCACCCAGACCAGTGACAGACCCCTGACAGTGGAGGGGGGGGCAGCTCGGGCGGCGGCAGGAGCCCCTTTCACCCATTTCTGTGCGACGCTTCGTACCCGGGCTCCGTGACGCCCTGTGGGGCTGCGGCGGGAGCAGCGTGGGTTTCCTGTCATGCCTGAAAGGGGTCTGGGGTGACTGTTGTGGGCACCAGGTTTATCTTTGCGGTGACATAAACACATCTGCTATGAGAAACGTATTTACTGTTTGCACGGGTACTGAAAACAGACGAGCAGCGTCCCGTCGGTAGCTCCGGCAGGCTGAGAAGGAGAGGCCGGCGTAGGAGCGCTTCGCGCCGCCGTCAGCCGCAGTTCTCTGCAGCCGGAGGCCGGGCCCCGCGGCCCCCCTCTCCCCTCAGGCCGGCCCGCAGAGGCGGCAGCCGCGGCAGCTTCCCGCCGCCCCCTGAGGCGATCGCTGCCTGGCGCGGCGAGCGGCTGCCCTGACGCTTTCCCTCAGCGGCAGGATCTGCTCGGATCTGCACCTGTGTTTTGTGGTTTTTTTCCTCCTTGGTGCTTTTTTTAACGCGCTTGAGGGACGACGTGTGTTTTATTACGCGCTTTTTGTAAGGCAAAAGGGCGCGTTTAGCGGCGAGGCGGGCGGGTGTCCTGTGCGTCGCGGTCGGGAGGGGGAACTGTTGCACTCCCTGCAGTCTGCACAGCGTGTTCGTCTTCACTTGGCGTTAAATATTTGTGTCCATTCGCCGAACAGTTGGTAGTCACGAGTCTTTTGATAATATCAAAGTAATTTGTGTAATTTTTACTGGAATATAAACAGATACAATACAATGGGGGGAGGGGGGGAGGTGCGTGTCTACCTCCCCTTTGTGTTTTTTAAAGGTGTAACCAAGACTTTTTGTCCTCTGCTAGGCTTCCCTGAAATGCCTTTTTATTTCAGAAGTGACTAAGTCCCGCTGGGAAGCGGCAGGGATGGGGCAGAGCTCCCAGAAAGGCAGGCAGCGTCAGCGGAGGGGCCCCCGCCATGCCGGAGGAGTCGAGGTGAGGTTATGGGGCAGCAGCCGGACTCTGGGGCCTGGCAGAATGGCTGCCCCCCCCCCCCCCCCCCCC
>Ga0065711_1003998_pt1 | contig 25398 bp, 11 predicted proteins | sample Hoacrofraction12_FD_59098 | JGI IMG/M metagenome (GOLD analysis project Ga0065711, IMG submission 59098) | Hoatzin crop microbial communities from Cojedes, Venezuela - Epithelial fraction 12 v2 (version 2) | ecosystem: Host-associated > Birds > Digestive system > Esophagus > Crop | place...
TGACAACCCTCTGAGCTCTGCCATTCAGCCAGTTCTCAATCCACCTCACCGACCACTCATCCAGCCCACACTTCCTGAGCTTCCCTAGGAGGATGTTCTGGGAGACAGTGTCGAAAGCCTTGCTGAAGTCGAGGTAGGCAACAGCCCCTGCCCACTTTGAATCACTTGCTGTGTGCTAAACAATGTTCATTCTTAACAGTGAGTATTTACCAACAAACTTAAACACAGAGATCATGGGCAGTATTTTTCCAATGTAATTTGTTTTTCTTTTTAAAAAGTCCTGTGTTAATGATTAAACCCTGTTCAGCTAACATCGTCAGGGGAAAACAGATGATGCTTTCTCTGTCAGAGACAGACCTGGCCTACAAGACAGGAACCATAACAGAGAGATGATGTTTTGCTTTCTTGAGTAGAGAGCCTGCTGCTGCAAGCAGCACACGTGCATTCAAAAAAATTGGCATGAAGAGCAGGAGGAGGAGGAGAAAGAAGCAGACAGAACTTCGCCCAACAAATGGGCTCAGTGCATCCAGTTCAGCACACAAATCAAAAGAACAATCGGTTGCCTTTATTAGCATTTCTTCAGCATATGGGAAGGACTCTGATCTTAAAACACACTTTCACATTTATTATCTTGCACTTTGGGCTTAGATCTTATGTGAAAAGCTTCCAGACAACAGAAACAACCAGTGACAAGTCAGCTTTCACAGAAACTTCTTACCAGAACAAGCAAATCCATCCCCAGTGAATCCCTCCACACAGGCACAGCGGTATGACCCTGGGGTGTTCACACACTGAGCGTTCAGGCTGCACTGGTGGGTCCCATTGGAGCACTCATCAAGATCTGCACATCAGGGGCAAAAGAGGTACAGCGCAAGCAGTAACAAAGCAGTCAGTATACTTGGCTTACAATTAACTGTCAAGCTAACAAGCACAACTGCAAAGATGATTTATGTCTCCATAAATATACAAAATTCTCATTAGAATATACAGGGTTAATCTATAGTGATTTCATTTTAATATTTCTTCCTTTAAATTAAAATGCATGGGACTGAGTAAAACGTTCCCAAGCAACAGACAGCGTTCAGCTGAGTCATTACTGGAATGTTAATATCCTGTTAAAGAACGTGAATTCAAAATGAGTTAAAAAAAAATAAACCAAAGAAACACAGTGAGGTGAAAATCTGCCACACATTTGTAGACTCTTCTCAAGTAACAGAAGACCGTGACAACCATGTAACCCCATGAAAGTTAATGCAAGCTTTCTTATTTACTTGGATGTTAGATAGAAAAAAAAAAGGCAAGAAAAAGAAGAAGCGAATGTCCTTTCCCTCAATGGTGCATTTGATGGGAATGGCCATATGGGTCCATGACACGTGAGTCACAATGGCTAGTGTTATAGGGTACCCAACAACTCCTTCTCACCTGTCTGCAAAGTGGTCTCCTTGGAATAACACTCTATACCCAGGAGCTATTCCAACTTCGAGGATGCTGCTAGAAAAACTTTTTAAGGGACTTTTTATTTACTTAGTAGAACCTCACATTTTTTTAATTATAAAGACCAGGAGGCCTTCCCCTTTTCCTCAGATATAGCTTTCAAAGCTTAGAAAATCTGGCCTGCAGTAAAATCTCATAATATGGTACTTTTTCTTTCACATATTACACCAATAAAGCCTAATTCATGAAGGAAGCTCCTCTTCCACAGATCCCAAAATGTTCTGGAAAAAAGGTAAATATTACCATCTTCTACACACCAAACTAAAAACTGAAGGCAAGGGGACATGATGCTACTCCAGCAGCCCAGCAAAAGCAGAATCAAGTTTTCCATACCTCAAGACCAATCTGCTTTATATTAGGGCCCATAAACTAGATATACTACCGGACATGTATAAAAAATGGTATTAAGTAGCAAAAATAATATCTTACTACTGGACATGTATAAAAAATGGTATTAAGTAGCAAAAATAATATCTTACTGGCAGAAAATCACACTACGAATTCCATTTTATTTTTGACTGATTTTTTTTTATTTTGCACCTTCTATCAGTTGTGTATAAACTTTGGAAAATACACAGTTAATTCAGTAAGATGTTACACAGACAGGCTTCTGAGATGAAAAGAGTGTTCTTCTCAGAAAACCAAAGCCCTGGAACAGAATAATCTTGCATACCCATCTATCCAGAGATAGCAGCAGATAGAAGAACAATACTTTATTTCTAATGGAGTAATCACAGTCACAATACATGCTTTCATTAAAAAAAAAAAAAAGAGAGAGAGAGAGAGAAAGAGAGAGAAAAGCTTTTTTTTCTGTATACTTACCAATACATTTAATGCCATTTCCAACCCATCCTTCTCTGCAACTACATTTAAAACTTCCTGGTATATTGACACACGAGGCATGCATGTCACAGTTGTGAGCACCAATTTCACACTCATCCACGTCTATAAGCACAAAATAAACTATCAGTATATACATCAGGAGCTCTGGAATATTACATATTATGTTCCTTTTACATGTTGCTTCTTTCCACTGTGCAGGTTTGCAGTTCTTTAAAACACAAACATTCAGGACTAGAGAATAATTCAAGAGAGTTTCCTCATACTATACATTAATAAAAAATAGTGACAATTGTATTTTCATTTTGTTCTTTGTTTATAAACATGACAAAATTAGTCTGCGTTCCTACAACTGCTATTTAGTTGGAAATTAAAGCCATTTTACAGACATATTAAATATGCTGATTTTTATATGACTAACTTTGGATGCACAGGCACGTTTCAGTTATAAAAATGACTAGTCCAAGATTTTAGTAATTAGACAACAAATTCCTAGAGACCAAATTATAGGATAAATTCTGGCAACTTTCCCACATGAATAATTTTGGAAGAACTTTGCTTCCTGAACACAGTGGACCCAGATTACAGAAGACAACGTACTGCTTAACTATCACAGGAACTCAGAGAGTCTGCAACTGACTGACTGTGATTCTTTAAAACTTGTTAGCATGGGTTGAAGGACAACATTTCTTTTCCCTTTTACAACATCACTTTTTCTCATTCTTTTCTTTTACTTTTTTTTTCCTTTTGTCCTGTTCTTAGACCACACAGTCATTTCCTACAGCTTTAGTTGACAAATGAGTTCATGCTTTAAGCACGCATGACAAATGAGTAGTGACAAAATACTTCTAACACAAATGCAGCTGTGCAAGCTATGTTTCATACCACAGATCCTCCCCCAATCTATACTGATAAAAGCTTTGGCTTTAAAATTACAGTTATGCAAGGGGTCTCTCATATCATATTGATACTGGTGAAGGAATGTACCTTTTCATACTCTGGATACATGGTGACAAATGTAAAAATACTTACTCTTATATCTACTATTATCTACAGATACCAATCTCTCTCTTACGTGTGAACACTTGGGCATTTACTTTACCCGAAAGCCAACCAAGATATGTGCACATAATATCATGTACGCAGGAAATTTGCTTTACCTGTGCATCCAGTGGTTCCCTTCTTGACTGAATATCCTAGCTGACAATGACAAATGAAGGAACCTTTAGTGTTTTCACACTCTCCAAACATACAGATGTTGGAATTCAAATCACATTCATTCACATCTGTAAGTGCACACAAATTCATTTTTAGTTGAACATTACCATCATTTAAGAGCATACTTTGTGATTTTTGGAATACTTTCATTCAGGTGAAAATATGAGAAGCATGGTCCAGCCCTAAAACATGTGACATTTATTAACTGTCATCATAATATATGTCAGCCATGCCATTCTGTATTCTTTTAATTCCCTAAAAAACAAGTAACGGATGAATGTGTAGGCCAAATACCACAGTGTTTTCTAATTTGTTTACAGTGCTAATTACTGGACTATGAAGTCAATTATTTCTTACAAGAATCACTTTTAGGCATTTTTAAAAAACATGTTCTTGACCATAATACAGCTGTAATTTTCTTCCAAAGAAGAATTTATACAGTAAATTGATTACTTTTCCTGTACTAATATTGTCTACAGGTTTCAAATTGCACATTTTCATCATTATTTAAAATTGAATAATGATATATGCAAGTTCGTTGGTACCTCCGAATAGCATTTGCCAAAATTATAAAAAAATAATGAAGGAAATTCAACCAGTTTTTTAAACAAGAATTCAACTTAGGAAAGACAACGAATCATTTGAAACAATTAAACCGGCATAAGAACAAACCAGAACTGGGCATCTGTCAAGTGCGTAACTGAGGTGTTTCATGTAAGTGTTCTGAGTCATACTGTGGCAGGGCTATATGGCCGAAGAACTTTTCAAATACCTTGTCCAATATTTCCATGTGTCCCTTGAAATTACATTAACTAACGGTCTTATACTACGACATTAAAAAGAGTCAGTGTAGTGTGGATGAAAAGGGGTTTCTGGTATTTGTAGTTGTCATTTTGAGTGAAGTAAGATGTCATGTAATGCAGCCAAAGCAGAGGCCCACATCACATATAAACTAAAACTGTATGAACTGGGATATAATTAATATTAGCTTGCCTTAAACCCCCATACAAGCATGCTAAAACAGTGTAATTAGTAATAGCATTTAAGTATTGTGTAATATTGTGATTGCATAGCCAGGCATGGTTTTGCATAAGGATGTGCACAAGAAGACTGCCAAAAGGACAAAGAAAGATGGGTGTAGCTGCATGTAGGACATACCAAAGTCATAGGAATTGCAAGACAAAGGACAGAACAAGCACAAGGAACAGCAGCTAGTCAGGAAAACCTCACAGGTACACCAGAAGAATGGCTGGTAACACAAGAAAACAAGATGAGCCCTATGAGCCTCCTCTTTGTGAGGGGAGCAATAGCATGAAAATATAAGCATGGAAAATTGGAGAAGAAAGAAGACAGACCCAACTCAGTTCCAGTTTTTCTTGTAGACAAGGTCTCAAGCCCAATCACCTTGACCTTTGTGACTATAAGGAACACCAACTGCTGGAAGCCAGTCAATGCAAACTACCCGTAACAGCTCTGTGGTATTGCATACTCACACATAACTGAGAAGGTGATTGTTAAAAACTAACAGTTTTGCATGTGCAGTGCTAATAATCAATATTGTGTAAGAACTGACCATTGGCAAAATATGTTGCTCTTCAATGTATTTAGTAAAATTTAGTTTTGCATTTTAAAGCAGGGTTGATTTCATCACTCTTCTAAATACTCTCATTAGAGCAACTTTCCCTAGTATATTCAGTTCTCACACTATAAAGCAAAGAAAATCTGCCATGCTCTAAGTCTCCTCAGCTGCAGGAGCTGCAGACTTGCCTCTGTAGTTGTGCATGCTGAGACAGCCCTGGAACATAAGAATTAGCCTGCTTCTTCCAAAATCTCACTGGAAAAGCCTGAACTATGAAGCATATCAAACAGGGAACTCTTAACACCACAAGAAAACGTCAACCTCCTCTTAGTAGCTCATGGCTATGAGTAACTCTGGCACAGCTTTCCATTTAGGTTTTGGAGAATGCCGATGGATCATTGGTAGCTTTTTAGTACAGACCTATATCTATCACTATGCTATGCCATTAGAAAATGGGTAGCTAGGAAATTTTTTAATAATGATCCCAAGTGTGTATGTGTGTGTAGCTGGGCGAATTCCTTGCTGACAAGAAACAAAGTCCCTCTGATTGTGAAAGAAGCTGAAACAAACTTCAAGACATTTCAAGAGAGGAAGAAAAATCAAAATGTCTATCAAAGTTGACATTAAGTAGCAATGATAGAAGAGGTCATTAACCATTGTCCTAATGATGATGCTGAAAGCCAGTTTGGGAGCGGGTAAAGAGCAGAGACATTAAGAGCATGCCCTTGAGAAGAACTGCTTCCAAAAGCTAGAGCTATCTCTGGCACATACAAAGACACAAAGCCACCACAAAGGTAGTGTTCAAGCAGAAGTCAGTCTGCAGGTGGAGTGGGGAAAGACCCTTGCAGAAAGAACAAATGATAAAACCCACAACTAAAGAAGTTTACCCACAATCGTGTGAAAAAATACAGTCACAAGGAAAAACAGGGCATCAGGACTGCAGATGTACTCTTGTGCCGGAAACCCTTCCCAGAGACCTCATCAACGTGACTGCTCAGCACTTGCTGCCTTGATGAAGACTGAGGTTTCAAGAGAGTGGTAAGTTTGCTACTGATGTCTGCCTGTTCTTCCCAATTTCACTGAGTGTTGCATATATGATGAAAACTTTCCATGAAGAAGAAAACCTCTCCTACAGAACAATGTAGTTTGTGCCTGACTCATGTTTTAGATTCTGATACTGCATGCTAAATCTTCAATACAGGCTTTCAACTATAACACAAGGCTTTAACATTATTGCAGAATTTACTTAATTTGAAAGCTAAATAGTTTATAATTAAAGATCTGGTTAAACACTTGTAGCTAAAACACAGTCATTATGAGTTACACCTATGTCAACTTTATGACTTCATTCCAATAGCTCCAATTTTACACTAGTTAAATGGCAAAGATCAGTCAATTTCACATACTGTCAAATAAATACAAGATATTGCAAATATTTTGCTGAAAAAAAAATGCAGTGCTATGTTGAAAGTCGTGTTGGGTCCAGTAAGAAACTGTAGTTACTCCAAAGGCTTTTCGACAAACTGGATGATGCTGTTAGCAAGGAAAGCGATTACATACATGGCAGAAGTTTATGCTTTCTCACTGTAGGTTTCTATCCTTAATATCAGATACTGTTTTCCTAGAGGAGAACATTTAAGAGCAGTTGTATATAAAATGAAAAGAAGTATTCTTATTTTACAGCTATTGACACAGCTAATATGAAAAAAATACTGAAAAGATCATTTCTAAACTTTCAAGTTGGTTGCATAAACATGGAGTATGTATGCAAAACTGAAAACAAGAACCTGGAATAACATAAAAGTGAAGGTGAAAAGAAAATCTTAAATTCAACTCTAACTGTGGAAGAAAGGATGCAAAACCAGCTCAGGACAGCTTTGCTCAGCACTATATACAACTAGTTTCTCCTCAGTGTGTGTGTGTGTGTGAGTGTGCACATGTGCAAAGTGAAGGTTTGTTTGACAGATGCTCACAAAATCTAAAAACATGTTATTAGTACAGCCAAAATCACCTTAAAATATAAACCATATGAAACTTGACATTAAATGTGAAAGGTAAGAACTTCATATAAACACTAAGATAAACTAAACAGGTTAGGTTAATTTGAGGAGATACTTTGATTTTAATTTCCTTTATTAATTACACATGATAACTTTCTGTAGTGGAGGCAATAAACTTAAAACATTTACAAGAGACAGAAAAAAATGTTGGAGCATTTAAACAATCTCTTCTCAATAGAGATGTTTTAGAGGAATCATGTCATTACAATTAAATCACTCCTATTTTTGGAACTATGTGATTTGATTAATCTTTACAGAATTTTCAAATTTTTTTCTACCCTTCCTGACACCTATAGTGATAGGCAAGAAAGATCTAGGCATTTTTTTTATAATATGCGAAGTTTCTATACCCACTTTCAAGGATTCAGCAGAACACTCTAAAACAGCTGTAGAATTTTTAGATTTGCATTAAATTTGGTGCATATTGCTACTTACCAATACAAGTTTTCATGTCCATAGAAGCCATAAATCCATCATAACAGAGACAGCGATATTCCCCTGGAATATTAGTACATTGCCCACCATCACAAATATCTGGATTGTTTTCACATTCATCAATATCTGGAAGGGAAAAACAAAAAGCAGATAATAATTCTGTCACTCTGGTACAGATTGGCTAAAAGCATACCATGTTCACATTGGCTAAAGAAATGAGTTGCTGGAACTTTTAAGATATTAAAACCTACCTGCACATGTCCTGACATCTGGCATTAGAGCATAGCCGTCACTGCAGCTGCATTCATAGCTGCCTTCTGAGTTGGTGCAGTGGGTGTCACAGCCTCCATTCATTATTACACATTCATCAATATCTAGGGAAGAAACATTAGCAGTACTTAAGTCTACTTTTAGAAGGAAAAGCCATCTACTCTTGCCATTGTATTTAGAAGATGAAACAGTATATCAGTGATATGATTCTGAATTTTTATTCTCACATTACTGCCTCTGATCTATATTTTGTTCAGCTTTCTCTGTGTCAAGTGCATTTTCATCTGTGGGAACAAGTGGCTACTTCTAGTTTTTGCTTTTGTTCATTCATATTACTATGGATGTAAAAAAAAGTGCAAAAGACAACATGTGGAAAGGAAAGGAAAGGAAAGAAAAGCCCTGAGAAACTCAGGTTTCATTAAAGCTTGAAATGTAGCACAAATTCATGTATGTGCAAAAAAATAAACAACATCAACAAACAAAAAAACTCTCAAGACATCTGTTCTCCTTACCAATGTGGTGACAGCTACATAATTCTGTAAGACTGTAGTGAAGGATTTAAGAGATGTACACGATAAGGAGAAAAAGCAAAAGAGAAACTGTCAATGAATGGGGCTGTTCTTGCTTGATCAAGAAATCAAGTAGTATTTTCTATTTGTTAGCTCAAGTCTCTGATTTTAATGGAGTAATATCATAAGAATATTTTTTCTCAAAGTATTCTGCAGAGTTCAGTACAGCAACGATATTTTTACATGTTCTTTATATTTCTAAGGTAAAAGAAGGGTCAACAATGGTTCATGATATGCCTAATAGCAGATAAGATGGCCCTGCTCAGTTTCAAATGGAAGGTATAAAATTAAATAAAACCAAAGACACATGAAACAACATATGCTGAAGCACAAATACATAGGTGAGGGTGTACAACACTTGCCTGTGCAGCCTTGTCTGTCAGAAGTGGCCTGGTACCCAGAGTTACAGGAACACTGGTATGTTCCAACCATGTTTACGCACTTGCCATTTTGGCAGAGGTTGTCACTTAAGGAGCACTCATTTACATCTGGAAAAGAATCATTTGTATCTTTTACTTGTTATTCAGAATGCAGACTCTAACCGCTCAAATGCCAGAGAAAGAGGGTGGGAGGTAATATTTTAAACTGGTGGTTTTCAGGCTTTTTTCAATTTCTTTCCTGTTCTTAGCATGTTCCAGTTCAAGGCATGGAGCTCTGAATAATATGTTTAAGTCAGTGTCCAATGGTTTACCTTCTTTGTTTCTGGTCTGTGAGCATTAACTGCACAGTCTGCTGGTTTAAACCACCTCTTCAAGGAACCATGCAACAAACACGGAAACCAAAGATATAATATGCATTATGTTTTTTTCACCATTTTTGTGAATTATGTGCAAAAAGGAGGGCTGCGTTTCAGTAAGGGCCCACACGTTTTTGACTGTAGCAATGAAGTTCACTTTGTGCTTGTATGTCTTTAACTTGAAAGTTGCCAACATGAGTGGTACAGTCCTTTGAGCTGCTAAATAATCCTCAAGAGGCCTGCTAAAATACTCCTCTTTGAAGTCAACAGCGTTAAGGGTATCGGAGATTTTACAGCATCTGTTATAACGTTTCAGTTTGAAGATACTCATATACAGCAGGGGCATGAATTTGTTTAAGATATTCCTGAGACCCCATCTTTGCCAGAGACAAGAAGTTTTCATAGCACAAATGACCACTCTTCTTACAAAGCTGGAAACTACTATTCCGAGCTGAAACTCACCTATGCATTCCTCACGTGATGGTGACAGCTCATGTCCCAAAGGACAGTCACACTGAAAACTCCCTTCAGTGTTCACACATGTGCCACCTCTACACAACTGAGGGTTGCGTTCACATTCATCAATATCTGTGAGGAAACCATGATAAACAAATATACAATCATTACTAAGGAGCAACAAAGAGAAAAGCAACTCTCAGTGTCTATAAGTGACAAAATTTGGAGGTCAGAAACAAAAGGACTGCTTCACTGAAGCAGTGCTGCTCCTTTCCTCATACTGCAAAACAGGGCAAACAAAAAACTATACATTATTAACTCTAAAATGGGTATTTTTCCTCTCAAGAAAACTAGAAATTAATCATTCAAAATTAAGTATTCAGGAGACACAGGACACAAGAAAACATAGCAACTGTTTGGATGGTTGCCATTTAGAATAACATATTAATGTGATGAAGTTTTTTTAAAAGTTCTTCTTAATGCAACCATTTACATATGCCTTGAAATTTTTGTCTATGGATGCCATTAATAGGGATATGTGTGTAAACTTTTAACTAAATGGCTATTCAGTTTGGTAACTCCTGCATATGTCGTCGTGTGGCTGAGAAATATGTTTGGTACAGCTTATACTGGCAAATAATATTTGACCCGCAAACTTGATAAAACCAGCTAATACCATAGATGTGGATGAAGAGAAATATGACCAAAAGATTTTCAAGGTGCAGGATGCACCACACTTTTGGACTCCCAGGAAGCATTATGGCTACCTGTTCTTGAAACTAGAGACTTCTATTCAGATAGGCAGACTAGTGTTATGTTTCATTAGCCTGAGATTTTAGCCAAGATACCACCGGGGTTTGCAGTATATTCACATGAGGGAAGAAACTGCCTGATGACAGAATTCAACATCTCTTTTGTTATATTCCTGCTTGGGTACTCCTCACAGGTCCAAGAGGTTTTCATTGAACATCATGCCCTCTATTTCCTAGTTTCTGCAAAAGGCCCTCAGTAAGTCATTTCTATTCTTGTCTTCTCTCTCTTGCTTATTTATCTGACATCATGCTTCCCTGCCTTTCTCTGTCTTACAGATAGCACATCTCCACCATGCAATATTGATTCTCTGCACTTCATGAATATACAATATACAATTCTAACTCAAGGTTTTTTAAGATGGCTAGTAACTTTTGGTGTCTCCATATCTATTCTTACAACTTTAGACAGATTAAAGAAATGCGATTTTTCAGGAAACGCTCAGAATTTCTTGAGCCATAGAAGAATCAAATGTGAATCACACTACTTTTGAAACTCCAGACTTCTACCCCGAACTTTACCAAATGTTTGGATACCTCATTAGCCATTTTTAAACTACATGAATGAATAATTGCCGCCATTTTAACATAACTATACAGCAATTTGTAAAAGTAATTAGCAAAAAGAACAACCAAAGTTATATGCATAGTTCATTTATCTGTCCTATAAACTGCACATCTGTCTCATTTGTTCAAGAAGTCACTATACATATGAAATGTTCAGTGTAGCAGAGCTAATATAGTACAGAGCACAGTCAGGATTTGTACAGTAAATAGACTCCAGGTCATCCTGGCAACACTTACCCATACAGTTCTTCATCATCATAAATCCACTTTCATAACCGTCAAAGCACTCACACTCAAAGCTTCCAGGAGTGTTGACACAAATACCACTTCCACATAAGTCTGGGGAGATTCGGCACTCATCAATATCTATTTTGTAGAAATGGAAAGGCAGAAAAAAACCCAGACTTTAAGATTATCCTGCTTTTCACTGAAGTGAACACTTGGCCATTATAAGTTAACTCTACAGAAACCATACACAGTATATAAATCAACAGAGAAAAATGAAATTCATTTAGAATTTGAAGGAATATCTCATTATGTGAAACAGTCTGTGAAAGATTCATAATGCAATGCCTTCAGAGCTCTTAACTATAGATTAAACTATGTAAAAAGTAGGCTTCCATTAAATGTAATTTAACGTTATATTTCTAAGGAAATTACTAACTGTAACAAATTCTGAGTTGTCATTACTATAGAGGTCCAATTGACTCCATGACTACAGTGCCGTTGATATTAAACTGCTTGTTGAAGATGTTTATCCAGTAACAGCATTATAAGCTTACATATAACCTTTCCATTAGGAATTAAAGTAGCTCCTTTGAAAGATGGGTTTACAGTTCACTAGTTGTCTTATCAGTTAAGTTTGAACAAAACTTTCTGTGGGAAAATACAGCAGGTTTGTAGAAGGTAAAAAGAGAAGAGAAGCAAGAGCTCTTTTTAAGACACTGGTGGTGAGGCAGAAAGGAATCTGTAATATGGATATGATCCAGTGAAACTAGTCAGTGCTGAAGGAGAGGACTGGAAAGAAGAACTGGGTAGCCTGTTATTTACTATCTCCTCATCTTTCCAGACTTCTCTCTTCCTTACTCCACTCTCCATCCAGTGTTTTTGGGGTGAACTAGGGTTCGTTGCCTTTGTTTCATGTTCACCACTATACCCTCTACCTTCAGTTTCATTCACTACTGTGCTGTTAATTTTTACATATTAACAAATCATGAAGTCTTCACAGGGAACAAAAATAACAGAATATTTGAAAAAATGAAGACATTAGTCCAGGACAGGTCATAGGATTGGTTCTGTCATCCAAGAAGTCCATGGAACAAGGAATCAGAGAAAAGCATTAACATGTTTGCAGTAAGTTGGTAAGCTGAGCAGTAGACTCATTTGTGTAAGTGGCTGACGAAAACTAGGCAAGTATAAGCTTAACTAAAGAAACTGCTGAAGATTTAAAACAGTGCTTTTTCCACCACATCCAAGAGTCTCTTTTGCCTCTGTGTCACTCGCCATGGCCAGGTTTCTGTCAGGTGAAGACAGTTTAATCCTCACACACAGATGTGTGGACATGTCAGATCGTAACCCATGGGGTGTGTCTGGGATGTTACAGAGTATCTGGCCTCCTGCAGGCTTTATAAAACATCTTGTTGATAATTTAAAACAAAAAAAAAGTCTTTGTTTAATAAAATCCAGTTCTCTACAGCTTCTCAGCAGAACACTTTCATAAGAACGAATTTTCAACGGAAAACAGAACCAAAAAAATTTTTGTAGGGAGAATTTTTCTAACCTATTCTTGTTAGTTTAGAAATAAAGTTTGTTAAATGCATTTCTCATCAATGCAATCACTATAAAAAAAAAGGAAATCACCAGTTAGAGCAACATTAACATCCAGGACAACCTCAGTTAACATGCCTTACCACCCACACTTCGTATTACTTAGGCTCATTCATAGACACCTGTGTGGTATAACAAGACCTCCTTCATTTTCAGCACAGAGCCACCCACAGTGCAGGCATCCAGGTTCTCATAACCAGAAAACTATCAAGCTTATCTTCTGTTTCAATTTTTCCAGGCACTTAATAAAAAATATTAAACTTTTAAATTAAATGCATGTCTCTTCCTGAGTTAACATTGCACTGATGTCAGAATTGCAGAGGTGCCTCTGTGTGTGCTTAGCTATCAAATCAAAATGAAAATTAATTTGCAGTGGAGTCTCTAAGTTCATTCAGTAACACAATGACCAGAGAGTAAGGAACATAAATTAAGTTAATCTGTACATCAAAACATGGAACTTGGCTTCCTGGTGATCCTTATTGATTTTTCAAGTTGTACTGGTAGAGCATGACCTGAGCATCTTGAACACGAATTAAAATAATTCCTAATATACATGTACAAGAAGAATGTTACATTTATTAAGGAATCACTTTCTGAAAAGGAAGCTTAAGATAGTTGGCCATTCTGTCCAAAGAGTAAGCTCTGGGAAACTGAAGGAAATGAGTAACACGAAGTTTCCAGATCATCAAGCTATTCAGATCAACAAGTGCAAGTTTCTTCAAAACGTCCTAGGGACGTGGTAGAGTCCCCATGAATAGGTGCTTTAAAGATAGACAGAATGCTAGATAATCTTTTCTAGGCACTCTTTCCCACAAAAGGTTGGAGCAGATGATCTTTTGAGGTCCTTTTCAACCTGGACTATCCTACAATTCTAGGAAAAATTGGGGAAAATGCAAGACTTACCTGTACAGTTTCTTTCCTCCATATCTAAAGTAAACCCACTGTTACATCTACATTTGAAACTTCCAATTGTGTTTCTGCATTTACCATTCATGCACATACCAGGGAACACTTTACATTCATTGATATCTATGAAATAAAAACAAAAAAGCATTTTTAAGCACAAATTTATATATGATTAATGGGAATTTCCTTTTCCTTCTTACCAATTGTACTGGGCATAAAAGGAAAAGTTTGTGTTGCAGGGGTCTGGAGGCATGGCTTTCTCTTACACAGGTTAGGAGAATGTAAAATAAAACAGAGGTAGCAAGCAGGAGGGGACACTGTTGGGAGACAGAACTGGAGAAGCATTCTTGGAAAGCAAAACTCCATGTCCAAGGAGGAACCCCTAAGGACCTGTCACCCTTGGAGGACCTATGCCAGGGCAGAGACAGGCCCGAAGGACTGCAGCTGTGGGTGACCCATGTCACGGCATGGACATGTCCGAGGGACTGTGGCCTACAGGTGACTCAAGCAGTGGTAGAAACACCCTGAGGGACAGTGGCCCATGGATAATGCATGCTGGGGCAGAGACATCTCTGAAGCATTGTGGCCCATACGCAAACCTTGCTGGGGTAGGGAGATCCCTGCAGGACCATGATCTGAGGGTGATCCACGCTGGGGAAAGGACAATAGTACATGCATGACCCACACCGGGGCTGGGATGTCCTGAAGGAACATGGGCTGTGGACAACCCATGCTGGAGCAGGAAGACCCCTGAGGGCCTCCGTCCCATGGAAGAGCACATGCCAGGGCACAGGAAATGAGTAAGAAGGAAGAAGTAATAAAAAAAAAACCTAAGCAACAAGGGGCAACAACAAGGAACCATTGTGGTGTCCGCAAGGCCCTATGCTGCCAACTGCCTCATCCATGTGACTGGGGATGCCACACACCAGGAAGGGTAGAGGAGAGTGCTGGGCTGAAGCTGAGCCTGGGGGTAGGGGAGAAAAGATGTTTCCCTACCTGTTGAATTGTTTGTGCTTTTTTTGCTTCTCAATACCCAAATCAGTAATGAAAAGTTTATGTTAATCGGCAATCAACCAAATTCGGTGAAGTTCCCCGAGCTAAGACACTTCTGCCCACGATGCAAATAGGTGTATTGTGCTTGCTTTCTAACACAATGAATATTTGTGGTGTTCCTGAGCTAGCTTGTAAAAGACATAACTACTACCTGGTTGATTCATTTCTTTAAAAAAAGTTAGACTGTCAGAGTAGTATCTGGAGTTCAGTTTAGAAAAAGGTAATTTTTCTTTTGTAAAATATCAAATGAAATGTTTCACCTCTTCTAAATGTATTTTGCTGGACACCTGGAGAACACAGGCTGCTAACAGATCTTGCATAGCACAAAGGTTTTTCATGTGTCAGCCTCTCTTATGCACCCTCCCAACAGCATTTACAAACTGGAATGAGCTTTTCTTACACTCTGCGATATAATTTGCTGATGAATGTCCTTACCTGATAATCATCTTTGTTGAAACAAACTTCTGTGTCCTATTTATTAGTATTCATGCATGAAAAGTGTGGTCCAAACACAAAAGCAGAAACAAGCACCAAAACCTTACAAAAATCTCAGAGTGGACAAGATTTTACTATTATTAAATAATTAAGAATTTTTTATTTCTAATTAAATAAATTTTAATAAAATAAAAATTTTATTATTATTATTAAATTCCTTATTTGTTTAGTATATCACGACTGAACATTCAGAGCTTTTCCTGAGAACAGTAACTCCTGAAAATCAGAGCTTATTTATGGTGAAGCAGAAGTCCAATCTGTTAAAGGTTTCTCAAGCAACTCAACATATTTAAAGACAAACTCTTCAGAATATATCCTTTTAAAAGTAAATAAATTACTAAAACATTTCCAGATCACTTCAGCTTCTGCACACAGAGATTTTCAGTTTTTCTTCCCAGATCTCAGTCACCTAAACTCTCTCACATCTGCTTTTTTTAACATTTTCCAGCCTCTTCAGTTTTGTTTTTGTTCTACAGGAGATGAAGCTAGTGAAAACTGGACAAAAGACTTTTCTTTACTTCTTTATCACTGCAGCTCCTTGTTATCATTGCTCTCATAATTTTAATGCTATATCAGCCACCCTTGCCTTTTAATCCCTCATTACTTCTGGTAACCATAAAAAGAAGCCATCATTCTTCAGTCTACCTTTCAGAGAACCCTGGCCAAATTTTGGTAATATTTTATGTTTACATTTTAACTCTCTGACTTTATCTGAACCTCAGTTCACTCTTTGCAAAGCACTTCCTTAAAAAAGGTGCACATTTTCTGTTATACTTGTAATTTAGAGCTCCCTTCCCTTCAGTCTTGTCACAGTCATTTCCTTATTCTCCTTACCAAATTCAGACTTTGCACCTTCTCCTTTCAGGCTCCTGTAACACTCCCCAGCACTATGCATGCAGACAGTTTCCAACCTCTAAGATCAGCTCTTTCAAACATCTTTATAACATCTCTTATCTCAAGTACATAACACACATAGACACAAAATCCTGGCATTTCCTTAGAATATTCACTCAGATGTACCTATATATAATTCATTTCAGACTCAGGAATGAACTCTTACCTTTATAAAATGGCCTGCCAGTTAGAATATCTCCCCTGTTGGAAAAGCCAGGACCTCTGGGGCACAGAGCCTCATATTCCTTGGTGCCAGGCTTAGGACACTCTTCGCAGTCGGAGCCCCAGGCAGCCCCCACAGCACAGCAGCAGGCATCTATACGGAACTTGCCAGGCACGGACTGAATGCACTCATCTTCATCCCATTTCAGGTAGCACTGTTCCATGCGAATATCTGCTCATTTTACAACAACAAATAAGCATTTTACCCTTTGCTAAAGTTTTCCAGTTTTAGGAAGCATATATTTCTGAGGCACAAGTATGTGTGAGGCTCAGTTTCTGTAAGGCAGAATTCTGCTCAAGACTCTACACTTTTGCACAATGTGCAATCATTTGAAGTTGCTAATACTCCACTACAGTGAAGTTTCTGGATCCCTGTTGTACAACATAAAAGTACAAGCGTATCTTCTGTTGTCTCCCAGTATCAAGATATACCATTACTCTGACACGATTGTGCTTTTTAGGTTTCTGTGCATATTTGATAGGATAGAGACATGTATTTCTTCACTGCATCAGGTATTCTCATATATAAGTTGACCTGCATTCATGGTAAAAAAAAAATAAAAATCCTATCTATGTTTATATTATTAAATTAAATTAATAGTACAAGGAATACAGAAAAAAAATAATTGCTGACCATTGTTAGGCTTACATTAACACCAGTTAGCAGAGGAAAACTGTATGGTTTCCAGAAAAAATAATTATGGTTATACTCAAGGGTCCTGTTTGCAGAAAAGCAGGTCAACCAAAAGATAAATGAATAAAGTGTGTAGGCAAAATCTGTACTTGCATACCCAACTATCAGAAAAAGTACCACACACTGGTCTGTACACATTAAAAGTCAGCTTTGCTATACCTCACATACAGTAAAAAATAACACTAACCCAATCTGAAAGCATCAGTACATTCTATACTTCTCATCTATTCATATTTCAGTATGGAAAAATAGTTTAAAATTTTTATAAAAATAATTTAGTATTTCTTAAAATACAAAATTGGTAGAAAAAATAGGTTGTTAAGTCTTTACTTGCTATTTTCTACAACACAGGAGAATTTCTGTGCTCAGATAATGGGAAACGGAGCGTATCAATTACAGCAGTGCTAGAGAAGATGTCTGTGATACTATACAGAAATTTATTGGTAGTCTAATGCTCTCCAGGAAAAGGGAGTTACTTTCAGTGTGCAAGGAAGATCACAAGGACACACTGTGTCTGACAAAATAACGTCTGGACATATTATAGGCCCTCTTGACATGACTGAAATGGACTGGAAGTCAAGCCGTATTTTCAGGGTAAATATAAGCATTAATGTTTTATATGATATACTAGACTGGAAGTTAGGCTTTAGCAAATCTAAAAGAACTCTTAAACGCTCAGTGCAAAAAGCTTTGGAGGAGATGCAAGATCTAAAAATAACACAGATGAGGTACTGAACTGTTGTCCTTACATGCTCTTTAAAGTTGTGCAGATTTATAATATAAATGTACCCTATGTATATCTCAAGTTAAGCAATTTAGAAGCAAGTATAAGAAATGGAAATTTTTCACAGAATACTCATGGTTTCCTGTAAACTATTCTACATGCAGATCATATTTATTTTAATTTCCAGAGATTCAGCAAACATACTGCTAACAAATATTTGTTTGCACAAAAATTACTGTAGTGGATCCTGCAGGAAATAAACATATTTCAGAAATACATGACATAGTTCATAGTGCTTGTGCAGCACAGAAGGCACATATCTTGTAACACAAAAGGTAATTTTTTCATTAAAATAAGAAAAGGGAAAATGGCTTTGAGGGTAAAGGAATCCTATGTCTTGCTTGAAAATGGCTCTTTTGTTCCAACTTTTCATTGTATCTGTCAACCACAACTAAATTCACACCTGTCCCTATCAAATTCCTCACTGAGAAATAATACAGGGTTGATGGTCACAGACGCCAGTGACTGGCCACAGAATCACTGTTTGGGGCAGGGGTGGGAGGAGTGGAATTTCAAGTAAATTCTAACACGTAGAACTGCATAAGATACGCACAAACATAATGGATACGTGCATGCAGGCAGACTTAGTGTTGAATTGTTTCTTTTTTCTGAGACATACATACTGGCATTATACTGATTGTACACATCTGCTTCATTTCAAAATTTCTGTTTATTTTTAAAAGTATCTCTAGAATTACATTCACATTAAAAATCCCACAATCTGGTAACTGTATCAGCTAATTGGTAGGGCATAGTGCAGTTAAAGCAACACTGTCTGCTTAAATTTGAATCTCCTTGAGGAAAGAAAACACTGTTGAAATAAAAAAAACAAGGGTTAGAGTAGGAAAATCCCTGACATGAAGCAAGGGCTGATTTTTTTTTTTCATTCTGCTGCTCTGTTTTCTTAAAGAAATGAATGCTGTCAGTCCTTAGAAGCCGTAAGAAAAATGAATACGGATTCCAGAATCTATTCTAAACATCCAGTACCCCAATTTTATCTTTTTTCATTTCTGATCATTGATTTCTAAAGATGCAGATTAATAGCGCTAACTACACTTCCTATAGGATACTTCTGTTTTCTTGAACTTACGCAGCAGTTCAGTACTTTCTATACCTGAAGTCTTTCCTAGAGAAATGTATGTCTTCACAGACATCATGTTTTGTCAGTAGAAGATAGTAATCTGTACAATGAAGATGAAGTCTTTTTATCTACACTCATTTTGATTACTCTCAGACAGACCAATTTGCACCAGCATATTCATGCTACAAGGCAGTATCTGAGTTTCACAAAACGACTAGATAGCTAGATAGCAATAGAGAAGAGCACCATTCACGCTGCATTGCAAGCTGCTGGCTGACCAGCTGACTGCTTATTATCTAGCTCCCAGTGAGTCAGACATTTCCATTCATGAATGGGAGTCAGAGTAAAGGCATCACTCTAGCAAAACCTGTCGATTGCTTTGTGGGCAAAACATGTCGTAAGACAAACTTTCATATTCTCCCAAGCGATTAACAGTTCTTCCCTTAACTTGCACAGGCATTTGATATTTAAGCAGGCATAAACTAAAATGTACACCTAACAAACTGCTTTCAGAGGAATTCAGAAACAAACCAAATATCCTTTCACACCCCTTTGAGAATAATTTTGAACAACTGCTGGACACAGCTAAAAAACTGGCAGAGTTGCGTGTGTTCTTACCTAAACACACTCGCCCTGTTCCATCCAGTGTCAGTCCTTCAGGGCACTCGCAGCGAAATGAGCCTCTGCTGTTAACGCAACGACCATTGGGACAAACGCCCGGGAACACATCACACTCATTTACATCTGTTGAGGAAACAAAGAGTTGAGTTATGTGCTAACTCAATGGAGACAGCTACAGCTCTACTGAGAATTTAAGCTACGTGAAAGAAAGTGACAGGCTTTCATCCACACTGTACTAGTGTCTGAACACTGTTCTGAGCAAGCGTCTGGCTCAGTCTTAAGAGGCTCTTGCAAGATCTTCAAGTCATAGGGCACTAAGATGCCACATTCTCTTCTCTAAAACAAGATGCTGGATATGGCTGAGAGAAAGGAAAAACTAAAGGCATTAATTGTATTTTGAAGGAGCAATTCCATTCTCTTTGTATCATTTTGATACTGTCCAACAAACAGTGTAACATAACACTTCCCAACAGTCAGTAACTGTTTGTGAAGTTATTTGTCTAAGGTCAATATGATCAAGTCTGACAAAAAATACAATGTAACAAATCACCTTTATCTCATTTTCAAGAAAAAAGCCCAACAACTGGAGTAAGAAGTAAAAACTTCACCTTCACAGGTAACACCCTTCACTCTGGCAAATCCTCTTGAGCAAGCCATGTCTGGAATCAAGCCAGAAATATATATCACTGCTTTGGAATGACAGAAATATAGGAGAAAATAATTTAAAACCAAATATATCTTCAGAATTCTCTAATAATTTGACTGTATAAGGTAGTAAGTGCTCTAGCCTCAATGAAGAGAAGTATTGACTCATACATGTTACTGAAAACAAGTGAAAAGCAGAGGAAATGAAATCTTAGGCATTTACTTTCTCATGTGCTTTCCTTAATGGAGACCAGAATGCTCAGCATCTAATCATATCAATCTCTGCACTCAGAGGTAGCTGAAAGGTAATTGTCCTCTAAAGTTGCCTGAAGATTTAAAGCTTTAGTGATGCCAGTTATCACAGAATCACAGAATGTTCAGGGTTGGAAGGGACCTCTGTGGGTCATCTAGTCCAACCCCCCTGCCGAAGTCAGGTCACCTACAGTAGGCTGCACAGGGCCGCGTCCAGGCGGGTCTTGAATAGAGAAGCAGAATCCACAGCCTCCCTGAGCAGCCTGTTCCAGTGCTCCATCACCCTCAGATGGAAGAAGTTCTTCCTCATGTTCAGGTGGAACTTCCTGTGCTTCAGTTTGTGTCCGTTGCCCCTTGTCCTGTCACTGGGCACCACTGAAAAGAGTCTGACCCCATCCTCTTGACACCTACCCTATAGATATTTATAAGCATTTATAAGGTCCCTTCTCAGCCTTCTCTTCTTCAGGCTGTACAAGCCCAGCTCCCTCAGCCTCTCCTCGTAGCAGAGATGCTCCAGGCCCCTCATCACCCTCGTAGCCCTCAGATGGACTCTCTCCTGTAGCTCGTCATCTTTCTTGAACTGGGGAGCCCAGAACTGGACATGGTACTCCAGATGGGGCCTCACTAGGGCAGAAAAAAGCACTAAAAGCTTTTTTTCCCACTGCAGCTTAATGAAGGATCCAAGCAATGACATTATTTTAGGACATGCACATATCCTAAATGTAGCATGATGTAGTGATGTGAAAGCTTGTTGAAATTTAACTAGTTAGAAATGGGAAATTAAATAGCCAGCTGTACCAAATCTGAGCTAATTAGCTCTCTAGATTGATTAGTTTTTGATTAGTTTTACAGTCTAACCTGACCACGCTGCTTCCTGGAGTCCCAAGTAATATCTTTGCTTGATGCTGCACTGCACAGTTAAGAGCTCTGCTGGATGTTGTTCACGCTATGCTTGTTAGATGGGATACATGTGGCCACATCTATTGTCCCAATTAAAAATTACAGGTTAAAACGTCCTGACACTGGGTCAGCTGCAAGGAGTATTATTCAAATCTTATGGGGAGAACGTGGCAGAGTATTTTCTTCCACGAACTACAGCACACAGTTAGCTTTCCCGCTTTGAACTTCTAGACCTAGCCACATAACCTAATAGTACTACTATTCTGCAATCAATAATTGTACATAAGCTATGCGTTTGAAAATAGCTGGAAAAAGTGTTCACAGCCTGCAACATAAAAAGCCCTCAAGACTTCTACCAGATATTTTACTTTGCTATTGTAGTGCTTCCCTACCTCAATGCACAGTCCCTGTGGAGATGAAACATATGTAATTATTAACACATTAGTTATTAGTATACATAGTGTATGTATATGTATTAACATACATAGTATAATCATTCATATGTTATTTCCTGGTAAATTCAAAGTTATCAGAATGGTCTCTGATGGTGGAGATTACAAGTGATCCTAAACAAGACAAATCCATTTCAAAGATTTTTTTTGTGTTGCCTGTTTGTTTTCTATACAGGAAATGATGACAATCTGTCTAGTAGTACTTCCCCTCTTCTCCCAAAAGATGTAGGATATGAAAACATACCTAATTCACATCGCTCACATGGGCTGCCCCAAGCTGCTCCTAAGGTAGCACAGCATTCAGATTTCAGTGTAGCACCATTGATGTTGACTTCACAGCGACCATCTTGGATGTTAAGCCAGCAAGTCCCCTTCAGGCTATCTGCAGTGGAACAGAAAACAATATGGAATTGTCACAGCAAAAAGAGCTGGCATGCCATGTTCATACCACCAGCAGACAGAGTACCACAGGAGTGCAGGCTCTCTTTTAAAAGAAAACCTTCCATCAAAGTAATTCTGTACACATTTTCGTTTACAAGTGATGGAAAGGAATAGCACTATTACTAAAACTGAGCAACAGAGCACACTGCTTAAGGCATTTAACAGTCCAGGTCCCACAGATAGCATAGGTCCTCCAGATACTACAGTGGATTTATTTATTTACCCAGTGACTGATTGGTCTAAAAAACACCAGTTACAACAAAGGCAGAGATCACAACCTGGGACTCCTGCTCCTGAACCACTGGGTTATGAAATCCAGGTGCTCTTGCCTCTCTCACTCAGTGAACCTTCAAGGTTGTCAGGAAAGAAAAAAAAGATAAAAAAGTGAGGTTAAGGGTGGGCTACATTCTTTTAGGGATCTGGTTCTGCTGGTGCATTAGCTATGCTTTGAACACGCCTGTTAAGTTATACTCCACTCTCTGTTCCTGGGACCTCAGCCCCAGCACACCCAGCTCCTGAAGCATAAATCGGATTGCCAGGCTGGGAACCCAGACCAGCTCAGGGCAAACCCATCCCATTCCAGCAAGTGCCCAGCCACGCCAGTAAGCACCTCCTGACTACTGCCATGGAGCAGAGGGCAGATTCTCAGCCACAAATGTTGTTTCTGCTGCCTGAAATCCTCTGAAACTCTATTTTAGGTACCCAAATCTTCAAGTCTTAAAATCTATGCTCTCAGTGCCTGAGCTGTTTTTTGAAAGGTCAGTTAGATCCTGAATTAGTTTACACACTTTCAAAGTTGTACCTACCGCACCTTTGCTCAGTACCTTTACACTGTTACACTCAAATGATATAAAATTTCTTGAAGCAGACAACAATTCTTGCGATCAGATAGCAAAAGTAGTCTGTAAATACCTAACCCGTGGCATGCCAGTGTAGGGGGTGAGACTGACAGCCCAGCTCAAGTGCATCTACACCAATGTACATAGCATGGGCAATAAACAGGAGGAGCTGGAAGCCATTGTACAGCAGGACAGATATGACTTGGTTGCCGTCACAGAAACGTGGTGGGACAGCTTGCATGACTGGCATGCTGTCATGGATGGCTACACACTCTTTAGAAAAGACAGGCCAACAAGGGGAGGTGGTGCAGTTGCTCTGTATGTGAGGGACCAACTGGAATGTACTGAGCTCTGCCTGGGGGCAGATGAAGAAAGAGTTGAGAGCTTATGGGTTAGAATTCAGGGACAGCCTCGTACGGGTGATGTTATTGTGGGTGTGCACTACAGGCCACCTGACCAGGAGAAGGAAGTTGATGACGCCTTCTACAGGCAGCTGCAAGCAGCCTCACAGTCACAGGCCCTGGTTCTCATGGGGGACTTCAACCACCCTGACATCAGCTGGGAAGATTATACAGCCAGACACATGCCGTCCTGGAGGTTCCTACAGAGCATCGATGATAACTTTCTAATGCAAGTGGTAGAGGAGCCAACGAGGAGAGGCATGCTGCTGGACCTTGTACTGATGAACAAAGAGGGAATGGTTGAGGATGTGAAGGCTGGGGGGTAGCCTCGGCTGCAGTGACCATGAAATGGTTGAGTTCAGGATCCTGCATGGAGGAAGCAGGGCAGTAAGTAGGATCAAAACCTTGGACTTCAGGAGAGCTAACTTTGGCCTCTTCAAGGACCTACTTGGAGGAATCCCGTGGGTCAGGGCTCTAGAAAGCAAGGGGGTCCAAGAGAGCTGGTTTCTGTTTAAGCATCACTTCCTCCATGCTCAGGAGCGGTGCATCCCCCTGAGAAAGCAATCGAGCAAAGGAGGCAGGAGACTCACTTGGATGAGCAAGGAGCTTCTAGCGGAGCTCAGGTGGAAAAGAAAGGTCCATGGAATGTGGAAAGGGGGACAGTCCTCTTGGGATGAGTACAGGAATGTTGTCAGAGCATGCAGGGAAGCAACGAGGAAGGCCAAGGCCCACCTGGAATTGAAGCTGGCAAGGGATGTCAAAAACAACAAGAAAAGCTTCTTCAAGTACATCAGCAGCAAACAGAAGACTAGGGATAATGTGGGGCCACTGTTGAACGAGGTGGGTGTCCTGACGACAGAAGATGCAGAGAAGGCAGAGCTACTGAATGCCACCTTTGCTTCAGTCTTCAGTGCCAAGGCAGGCCCTCAGGAATGTCAGGCCCCGGAGGTAAGAGAAGAAGCCTGCAGAAAGTATGACCTTCCCTTCATCGAGGAGCACTGTGTGAGAGATCACTTAAGCAATCTGGACGCCCACAAATCCATGGTCCCTGATGGAATGCACCCACACGTACTGAGGGAGCTGGCAGATATCATTGCTCAGCCACTCTCCACCATCTTTGAAAGGTCCTGGAGGACACGAGAGGTGTCCGAGGACTGGAGAAAAGCCAATGTCACTCCAGTCTTCAAAAAGGGCAAGAAGGAGGACCCAGGGAACTACAGGCTGGTCAGCCTCACCTCCATCCTGGGAAAGATGATGCAGCAGCTCATTCTAGAGGTCATCATCAAGCAAGTGGAGGAAAACAAGGTTATCAGGAGTAGTCAGCATGGATTCACCAAGGGGAAATCATGCTTGACCAATCTGATAGAGTTCTATAATGGCATGAATGGCTGGGTAGATGAGGGGAGAACAGTGGATGCTGCCTACCTAGACTTCAGCAAGGCTTTCAACACTGTCTCCGACAACATCCTCATAGGAAAGCACAGGAAGAGTGGGCTGGATGAGTGGTCAGTGAGGTGGACTAAGAACTGGCTGAATGGCAGAGCTCAGAGGGTTGTCATCAGCGGCTCTCAGTCTAGTTGGAGGCCTGTAACTAGTGGTGTTCCCCACGGGTCAGTACTGGGCCCAGTCTTGTTTAACTTCTTCATCAATGACCTGGACGAAGGGACAGAGTGTAACCTCAGCAAGTTTGCTGATGACACAAAACTGGGAGGAGTGGTGGGTACACCAGAAGGCTGTGCTGCCATTCAGCGAGACCTGGACAGGCTGGAGAGTTGGGCGCAGAGGAACCTGATGAAGTTCAACAAGGGCAAGTGCAGGGTCCTGCACCTGGGGAGGAACAACCCCATGCACCAGTACA
>Ga0065711_1004139_pt1 | contig 25395 bp, 20 predicted proteins | sample Hoacrofraction12_FD_59098 | JGI IMG/M metagenome (GOLD analysis project Ga0065711, IMG submission 59098) | Hoatzin crop microbial communities from Cojedes, Venezuela - Epithelial fraction 12 v2 (version 2) | ecosystem: Host-associated > Birds > Digestive system > Esophagus > Crop | place...
AGTTTAAAATCAAGAAAAAGGTCTCAGCAATTACTTACATTTACTTATACTGACATTTCAAAGTCATTTCAGACCAAACTACATAAATACTTACACTTCTTACTCGCTTGTCTGCTTTCTGTTTCAGTTGCTCTATCTATAAATGATTATAAACAGAAATTTAGGCAATGTTTAGTTTAAGAGGACTTGTGTATTCAACACAAAATGAAGTCAGCTATTGAAACCATTCAGCAAACACAAAAAATATCATTAGCATTTAAAACCACTCACAAAAGCGTAACTTTTTAGTCTATCAAAAATGGGAGAATGTTTGACAGAATTCCTGTTTCTTCAGTATGTGCATTACTAGTCACTCTATTTTGATTCTTTAAAAAGCTGGTACATTACTGCAAAGGAAAGCAGGCAATTGGGTAGTGGGGGGGGATTAACTTGAGGTATCACTGAAGATCAATTACCGTCAAACTGTATTGATGACAGCCATCTCTTACTGGCCAGTCCAGGCCATCTCCCTCAGGAATCCCAGACCATGTAAACACTTGCTTGAAGTTCTTCCATTTACTTCCCATGTCATAGGGAAAGATAAAGGTCTCATCCGTTTGGTAGTACTGGATTCTGTCTTTGGCCTGGAAAATAAAGAAATATTGTACACGAAAACATACCCTACAAACTGCAACTGAGCAGCAAATATTAAAAAGGCCAGGTCATAAGCCCTGTATGGCTCCACGAGACCTAAAGGCAAACATTTGGAGGCAAGACCAGTAAATTCCTGCTATACTAACCCAGGCTTTTGAAACTACTTCTAACAATCGTGGCACTTACAAGTGTATCTGGTTTGGGTCCCCCAACCTCTCCTCCCATTTGCTCTTTAACAACAGAGTCAACTGGCTACACTGATTCATCCGCTCCATGCTCAGATTTTTTCTATGGCTTTTTTAAAGACTGATGCCTGACTATTTCTCAGCTACAAACAAAGACTTTCACAGCTCATGATTCTTTGATTAATGAGCATAATTCCACATTGGTAGTGTCTATTCCACCTCTTGCGAACTGCATATACAGGCATGCTCTGAATCTCCCTCATTCTGCAGTCATGAAGTGTTCATTCTTTCAGTGACGATGACATCTAGTGGAGCAGGCACAGAAGAGTTTGTTCTCTTTGTTGTATTAACCTCATTTTTATCAAACACTTCTGTATTACAGTCTGTGCACAGTTTTCAGAGGGGACATATTAGCAGTCTGTGTTTTACAGTTAAAATTTTAACAGACTATCCCAAATTATACTATTTAGTTGTAACTGGGTTTTCTCTCATTTATGTTCCATTGTCTTCAAAGGTCTAATAGGACTAGGATTCTACTAATACAGCTGCATAATCTGCCTTTTGAGCAACCAACAGTAGAGACACAAAGAAACAACCATGTTTCACAAATAATGCAAAATAAATAAACCCCAGTTTTAAGAAAAAAAAATATCTGACATTCAGCCTAGACATGACACATCCAAGGACTGTGGAGAATATTATGCAGCTCAATACTGATGTGTTAACACTTTCAACCAGGCAAAAAAAGAGAAATCTAGAGATAAATCTGGGTTTATGGGTGTTTTTAAACAATCCCTACTGTAGTTGCAAGATTCAAACTCAGTTCAATAAAAAGGGAAGGGGGGGGAATAGGATTTTGTTGGTTTATTCCATAAGAAACATAATCTAAATAACACATATAAGAAAACAACATTCAGAAAACATTTTGCGTTAAAGACTTAGTGACTAAAGAAAGTGCATGCAATTAAAGAATCACTGAGATTGTGCCTAGTCGTGACTGTCTCTTAAAGTTTAAAGCAATCTTACACAATGTATGACAACTAACAACATCAGCAGGGACAAAAAACAGAAGTTCTCCAACTTTTCGTGCTTCCTATTCGTGATTTTTTTTTTAACCGGATACACTGAAGAAAGTTTTGGCCATAATGAAGAGTACGTCGGGAAGCAGAACACCATGACAACAGCCAGACCTTTGCCCTCGGTTGTCAGCCGGTTCCTCTTTTCACAGCCGGCTGCTTTGAAAACGGTGACAGAACGCGAGCAGCGCTCACAGCTACTTCCACTCGCGTGACTTTACCCGGCTGCAGAAGACTCACAGACCAGTTATGACCCCAGGGCATCATTTCCAGAAAAAAGCACCCGTACGTACTTTTAATTAAATAAAACGTGACTTTAACGGCAATCGACCGGTCATTTCTCCTCACCCTAAGCGGACGCACCCACGTCCCTATCCGCGCACTGGCGCCGTTTCACATTTCTGCCCGCCCGGCCGCCCGCGCACACCCCGAGCGCTCGCCGTCACGCTGCCGCAGGAATGGCTGGGAAGAGCGTTCCGGCGCTCCGAGAGAGGAGCTGCCGGGGCTCTGCTCCCAGCCCACGGCCGCGGAGGGGCCAGCGCGCAGCCCCGAGGATAACGGCTCGCGGCCCCGCCACCGCGCGCGCTCCGCGCCGTCGAACTGCGCGCCCAACCAGGGGGCTGCGGGCCCGGGCGCTACCACAGCTGCTGCCCGAGCAGGGGACGCCGCCCGCGCCTTCCTTCCTCCTTCCCGAAGCAACAGGGCCGCTTGAAAGGCGCCTCCCGAGGTCGTTATTCGAGACGGGCGGGAAAAGCGTTATTTGGTCAGTTACTGCCTTATTCTTTTGCTTCTGTCTTGCGACAACCGCCCCCTAGTTTTCTTCCCGGTTAGTTCCGCCCAAACCGGCTGCCGTCACGAGGCCCAACCCGTGTGCTCCCGCCACACCTAACCGGCCGGAAACAGAAACCCGAAAGGGCCGAGGAGACGCTCGGAATCCAACGGCCCCGGGGGGAGGAACCCTTTTTTCCGAGCACCTAGCCAGGGGTGCGGGGGGGACGGTGAATTGAGTTGCGCCAGGGGGGGATCGCACATGGCGGCGGTGAGGGAGAGCCGCGGCGTCCCTTCAGGGCTGGCGGTTGCCGGGGCCGCGGCCTCTCTTCCCCGCTCGGAAAAGCCATAGAGCGGGTTTCTCGCTAAGAGCCGGTCGCGCTTGCTGCCGCGCACCCTGCCCTCGGCACGCAAAGCGTTGGCCGACTGGTTTGTCTTTCCGCAGAGGAGCGGAGCGGGCGTCGCAGGTCTGATAGCTTGGCTTTCCACCATGGAGAAGCAGCAAGTGTCACAGCGCTTATACGTTGGGGGGCTTGGCCATGCGGTTTCGAAGGCTGAACTGCAGGAGAGGTTTGGCAAGTTTGGGCGTGTTCTGGATGCAGAGATTATTACTAGAAAAGATGACCAAGGTAACAGTTTTGCGTCATCCTTTAGAAGTGAATGGTTTTTCAGTTTGTACTGTGAAATGGAATTTTTGCTTCAGAGACACGTTATTTTCAGGAAATAGCTTGATTTTCATTTTTAAAAGAAATGCTGAAATGATATAGAAATTAACTGAATATTTCTCGTTGATCAGGGAACCCTCTGAAAACTTTTGCTTACATCAGTGTCAGCATTTCTGATGCAGATCTTAGGAAGTGTAAGTACTTTTACTTATTTTCTTTAAGTAATTTATGGTTTTGAGCCAAGTTACGTTACTGACAATGTATCTAATGTTGTCAAATCAGGATGTGGTCGAGGTAGACCCTCTTTCGTTCTTTTGTCATATTCATTTTCTTTAAGCTGCAGTTTTATGAAAGTTGCTTTACTGGAGTTTTCATTAAGTAGATATAAGCAGATGGAAAAGGTTCCTTGTGATTGAAATGGGTGATTTGTGAGATTCTTCTAACCTTTTTATGAAAAGGTATAGGAAATGTGTTTCAAATGCTTTCATCAGGTCCATAAAACACTAGAAGTGACTTGATGTGAGAGGGAACCCAGAAGGAGACTTTATGTAAAACGTGCTTCTGTTAAAGCAATTTTACTGATCCCCACGTAGTTGGATTACAAAACTACTGGGAGGGTTATAAAACAAGCTGTGCAATATGTAACAGCAAAATGGCAGGTGAAGATACCTATACCCAAAGAGAGGCATTGGTAATATGCCCTTTTATCTTACGAATGCTGCTACTAGGAGTAGGAAAGCTCTTCGGGAGCAACTAAAAGTTAACCCAGCCCTTGATACTTAGCTTCCTTAAGTTCTAAGTATGACACTTTACTCTTTGGTTTTCAGTACTCCTTAGCTGTGTTTCGTGTAGTAGGGAAGTTGTTAAGTAGAGAAGAGCTTATCCAACAGTAGTGCAGAAACTTCCGAGTACATGTATCTGACTTTTCAGGTTTGTATTTGAACTGAACCATACAGACTTGAAGGACTCTCTTGAAGTCAGAACTTTAATTTTGGATGGAGACCTTCTTATTTAGGATTTGGGTATTAGACTTTCCGTGTACAAGCTTAAATCAGGTGAGTAATGGAGTATAAGATCATGCTAAAGAAACTTCAAACTATCATAGAAGGAGGCATAGTTTGGTTTAACATGTATTTTTTAATGTAAAAAATATTCATTTCCCATCTCCTTGTTTTACAGGCATGTCAATTTTAAATAAAACGAAATGGAAAGGGGGGACGCTGCAAATTGAGTTGGCCAAAGAAAGCTTTTTGCACAGGTAAAAATCAATTTGAAAAGCATATGTTGTTGCTACAGTTATCTGGTAACATTGTGGCTGTGCTTTCATCTGCTACGTTCTTGCTCTTTTTGGTTTTTATTGACATTGGTGGACTGTTGATGCATATTAGATACTGCAACATGTTTTGCATCATTATTCCCTGAAAGGCAGCAGATACGTTAATTCCTTAAATAGTGAATATGGTTACTGTTCTGTAGGAGAGGGTCGCTGCCAGCTACAAGTTAGCACACAGGCAGACCTTTTGTTGTAATTGATGTACTTTTTGGTACAGGCTCGCCGTAGAGAGGGAGGAAGCAAAGCTGCAGAAAGAAAAGCCACAGAGAAATGACAAAACGTGTCTGTTAGAATCACTGAAAAAGGCTGGAGTTGTAGACTTTCACATGAAAGCAGTACCAGGTACAGAGGTGCCAGACCATAAGGTATGGTGGGGTAGATGTATAGAGAATTAAAACAAAACAAAAACCAGAATCGGTTTGTGTCAAATCTCTACGCTTTATGTAAAGAAACTCTTACTAAGTGTGACAGTCCAACTTGTGAAAAGAAGTCTAAAGTACCTTATGTGTAGACCTGTAGAATGCTCCTGTCGTTTTTTGTAATGACTGGAAATAATCTTGATCATAGTGTCTTCTTTGTCATGTAAATGCTTTGTTGCCCGTTTATGTTGGGAATTCCTTCATGTTGCCCTGTAAAGCATGTAAAGAGCATGTGTGTCTTATTTTTATACAGCATGTACATTTTTGACAGCTGGGTTGTCAGGAGCTAATCTCTGTGCTTCAGCACATTCAGGATCAGGGTCTACACGTGCTTACAAAAGTAAAATTTAGAATAAAATCATGGAATGTGCAAATGTAGACAGCAAGAACTATATTTACTACAAAGTTTTAAAAATTGTTTGCTAAGCACAGAAAGTTTTTGGAGGGTGATGGGGGGCATTTTTAATTTTTTAGTGGGAAAGGGGAAAAGGGCAAAAGAATAGTGGTCCTGTCGGTGTAGTTACCACTTAATTCATAAATCAGAAGCCTTCTATTAAAAATAGTACTTGTAAAGAAATTCAGTTCTTTATTGTCACTCTTTATTTGCAGGTTGTAGAAATTTGGCTGGTTGGGTGGCTTTGGTTTGTTCTTTTTTTGAGAAGGAAGATTGCTAAGTTGCTCAGTATGAATATATCTCACTTAAGAGAGTAAACGGAAAAAGAATTAGTCACAGATGGTTCTCTATTAGTGTTTCTGTTATCAAAGAATACATCTTGTTTTATTCCAGGGTTACTTCCGTTCCATTTGTGTTTAACACTGATTATTTTTCTTTTCTTTTAGAAATGGGTTGTTGGTAAATTTGGCAGAGTCTTGCCTATCCTTCACCTTAGGAATCAACAAAAAAATAAAATATCCTTTTCCTTGTTGGTTGAGCATAGGCACAGTTCCCTTCTTTCTTCCGTCGTATGGGGAAACATGTGCTTAATGGTCCTAATATTGACTACTATGTCATACTTGATTTACTGAATCCCTAAGTAAATCTTGCAGTAAGTTTGTGTGATTTGAATAAATTTTTTAGACTGCAAGTCAATGGCTTAAAGGCTTATGGTCATAACATTAAAAAAGACTCTTCATTGTCCTTTCACACAGAATTTAGCCTGTTCCGAAAGACTGGAAGTCTGCTCGCCAAAAGAACCATGTTGTTTTAATTCCTTAATTCAGACTAACATTGTGAAATATGACCCATCAAAATACTGCCATAACCTGAGAAAGCTGCAGCAAGACTTGACCCATGTAGTTCCCGTATCTCAGCTTACTTGGCACTTGGAAGAGAGAGATGACAGCATAAACAAGAAGCGGCAAGGAGAGTTCCCTGTAACTAAGAAGCCACCTAAAAAACTGAAGCAGCTGGGCAGCGAGGCTCTAAATGGAGCAGTAGTTCTCTCTGGGTGCCAGTCAAGTTCAAAAAACATGAGCTCACCACAGCGAGATCAAAGATCAAAATGCAAACCCAATGCGAAGTCTAAATTATCTCCACCAAGGAGTCTTAAAAGTAAAATATCAGGGACAGGTTTATTATTACATAAAAGCAATGTTTTTGGAGTTATGGCTCTAAATAATGTGAGTGTTTCCGATAGTGACGTTGATTCTGAAGAGGAAATCAGAGCAATGGTAAAGAAAGAGACGGAAAGACAGACAGCTAAAAATGTTGAGAATGAAAGTGACCACTTGGAAATTGTTGGGGATAATTTTGAATTAAAATACAATAGTCACTGGTCCTTACGCAATCCAGATGCCACGACGAAAGCTATCAAAAGAAGTTGTAGAGAGAAAGAGGCTGTGGAATGCGAGAATGGTTATGATTCAGCAGCTACAGATGAAATTATTGCTGAAAGTAAAACTCCAGATCTAAGTAGCAGGAAAACTGCAATTTTAGAAGATTCTAAACAAACGAAGGTGGAAAATAAAGAAATATTAACTAATAAAAAATGTGATTTGGTACATGACTCCTCACTGACAACTTGCAATTTAAAAAAAGAATACATTGAAAGAAAAGGAAAAATGAAAAAATCCAAAACTGATGCCTTGCAGAGTAGAGCAGTTAACAGTACAACAGAGACAAGTGATGGTGAAAGCTCCTGTTCAGAGCCTGGGAAAGGGGAGTCTGAAGTCAGTTCTGATTATGAATCCATGATGCAAAACTGTTACCGCTTAGACCTTACTTTAGATGATTTAAAAGCATTAGCTGCTGAAAACACTGGGACACCAGTAGAAGAATTGGATAGTACAGAGGGTTCTAGTCAGCGCAGTGTTGAAGAAAATCCTAAGGGTAATGTAAATAAACCAAAACTTTCTAAATTTTGCCCTGCAGTTAAAAAAAAATGTATCTGTCCTGAAGATGTAGTTGCTGCAATTTTAGCGGGGGAGGAGAATGCTGATGAAGAAAGTTCCAAGGGACAAAATAAATCGCGTTTGAAATATCAGCCCTTCAGAGGAATGGGGTCCCTTTGTGAAAAAGGGTTAACTAAAGACAGCACTGCTTTAAAGGAGAGGTCTGTAGAAAGTTTAGATCTTGCAGCTCGTATTTCTAATTGTAGAGATGAGTCATCTAACAGACAGTCTGAGAACCATCCATTGTATTCACCTGACGTCAGCAGTAAAAAGAGAAAAAATACACATTGTGAACAGTACAGGGAATTGTCAGATGCTGCCTCCTTAGCAGACGAGAGAGATCAGCCTGTTTCCCGGCCACGTTTACAAGGTAAGAACAAAGATGCGAGTTCTTTACAAGCCATCCAAAATTCAGAGCATGGAGATGCTGCCCCTAGTACTGATCAGAGTGAAGGTGAGAGCAGTGACATGGATAGTAATTCTGCAGTGTCATGGAAGCGTGTTAAGCAACAACTGAAAAGCCCAAAACAGCTTTCAAAAAAATTGAAGACGGATGTAGGCAATAAAAATCCAGAATATGAAGCTAATAAATGTGAGAATGGGAAGACAAGCCTTCTGGAAGATAAGGAGTTTTGGCTTGATGCTACTGCTTCAGAAGAACCGAATACTAAAAAGAAACAGTTGCAGGATAACCAGAGGAGGCTGGCAGCTCTAGAAGAGAGACGGAAAGAGAGAGAATTACAGAAGAAACTCATTCAAGGAGCTCTTTCAAATCTGGTAATTGCACTCACAACTTCTATCTGAATAGTATGCAGTAAAAGAAGGGAAACTAATAGATGTACTTTAAATTGTTTTAAAATGATGTTCTGGAGTTTCTGATTACATTGACAGTTTTCTTTTGAGTGTATACAAAATGATGCATACCTAGTTCTTGGAATGTCTCTGGAGTTGCAGGAGGAATAGTAGATTCCTTTCATGTCATGGAAATGTCTGTTGGATATTCATGTGTGACTGTTGTAAGTGTTTGGTATCTTTGACTTGACAGTTTCACTCTTACATAGGATAGCCAGCCAGCAGGCAAGCAGAAACACATCGTATTCAATTCGGATGTGGAAAGTGACGCTGAAGTAGATGAGATGTTGAAGAAAGAGAAGAGTTTGGGAAATATGCATGAAGAAGTAAGTGTTACTGGGAAAAATTCCAGTATTCTGCAAGGTAATGCCGTATCCATACGGCTGTGCCTTTTATTCTGAAGACTATTTATCATAGTGAAGTGACGGAAAAATGTAGGTAAGGTTTAAATCAATATGAATTATTATTCTTTTTTTTGCTAACGTGAAACAGGTTTCAAGGAACTTAACCATGCATCTGATAAAGCTAGAGAACTTGGAGAATTTGTAAGGAACTTGAGATTTGCATAAAAGATATTCTAACTTTGATTAAAAGAAGAGGAATATTTAAGTTATAGGGCTTATGCATAATTAATTTTGAAATTTCACTGCTTTTAGTTTATTTTGCCAAATTTACATAACCAGCTGCTTTTCTATGTTTTCTTTTGGTTGAACAAAGGATGAATCTGCTCCTAAAACTTCAGGCAAACTGTTTGAAAGCAGCGAGGATGAGCAAGATGATACAGATGATGAGAGATTCAAAATTAAGCCCCAGTTTGAAGGCAAAGCTGGTGAAAAAGTGAGTGAGCCCATTACTGTAATTTGGTTTTCTTCTAAGTCTCCATAGCGCCACTTCAGAAGAAGATAACTTGTAGGTTTGCATACTTGCTGTGTATGATTTTGACAAACTTGCAATAGACTTCTCTGAAGTGGAGGAAACGGTAGCCATGGAGGAAATAATGTGGGTTGGGGAGCGGGAGGAGTTCTTCTGGTGTTGTCATCTTTGAATATAAAGAAATTTTGGGAAAAGGTATTAAGAGCTAAAGGTTATGGGTATGTTGCCATAATTGTAGTGAAAAAGAGTTACTGAATGTTAATGGTTTTCTTCTCCAGCACTTAATAGGATCTATTTCATCTTGTTTAGCTCTTGAAATTGCAATCGCGATTTGGCACAGATGAAAGATTTCGCATGGATGCTCGATTCCTTGAAAGTGACAGTGAAGAAGAAGGTAAACCTGCTCATACGTCCTGGTTGGTGAGAGTAATAGAGCTGTATCATGGAGCCTCAATTTTGGATGCTTACAGCAGCTTATGGACTACTTTTGTTTCTTTGGTGATTTCTGAAAGAAAATAGCCCAGCTGTGTTGTGGCTGTACATAGTATATGTTGGTAGCTGTGTATTCTTAAATGTATATGTTGCAAAAGTATTTGTAATAGCTGAAGGAGACATACTGGGTTGGTAAGTGCACACTGAAAATATATTTTAATACAGGATGATATCAGAATGTGTTTATCCGTGTTTTTTGCAGGATAAGTAGCGAGTTAATTAAAATAAACATTTTGACCATTACATTCATTTAAACTGTTTGTTTTGTTGTCTTCCTGCAGTCCATGGCTGATTTGGTGGCCTTAGAGAGACAGATTTTTTTTTTCCGCCCCTGAACAGCAGAAGGCAGAAAAGCTGAAAAAGGCAAAAATTTTTAAGGATTCCTTTTTTGTCCCCCGCAACAAAAATTAAATTGTTAACCTAGTTTTCAAGATTCAGAATTTGTTTCTGCAACTTAAATTTTTGCCTAGTTCTGCTACTCCCTGTGTTGCTTTAATGTGATCTTCTGTACAGCATCTCTCCATGGCAGAGTAGTTGCACAGTCATGTGATAGAAGCAAGGAACAGATGAAATAACTGATCTGATTTGCACATTAAATATATGCCCATGATATTTCTGATCAAAGATTTTCTACAGTGCAAGGGAAAAAACCTCTAAGTAGCTTTAAAATAAAGGAATTGACCTGTTGATATGTGTGAGCTCTTCCAGTACTATAGTAATGTTATGTATTACACATTACAGGCTTACTCAGCTCATAGCAGGGAGAAAGTGATGTGTTTATTTTTCTCTTTGCAGAGACAAACATCTTGAAGGCAGAGGAGGAAGAAGAGCTTGCTGCAGAAAAAAAGAAGAATCTGCAGATACTGGGAAGCCTCTTGAATATCAGCCTGGAACACCCTAAGCCAACTAAAACGGCCCCAAGTGCTAAGAAATTCAGGTATGAATCATCAGTTACCAGAAAACAAGGGATTTTAGGAAGGCTTAATTTTTGCCAGTGTTTCACAACTAAAATTTCTGCCTAGCTGACTGAGAAGAGTATTTCCTTCTCTGTTGTGTGCATGTAAAAGTCAGTCTTTAATGCAGTTTCCCAACTTGAGTGTCCCAATAGATTATACAACTGGCAGTTATTATTTTAGGGGACAAAAAATTACTGGATGCCTGCTTGAGTTTCTTCCAGGAGATTTTGAATGATTGGTTTGTTGGTTATGAAAATTAATATTTTAAGAAGTCCTTGTCTATGTAAGATATATTTCTGTTCTCTGTGGAGACAAACTTAAACTGGCTAAAAAAAGAACATGGGAGTTGAGCAGTAGGTCAGTTAGACTCTAACTTCCATAGTCTAAACGTTAGACTGCTTTAACTGAAAGTCCCCAAAATGTTTAAATTTTGAAAGGTGGGCATAATGGGGCTTTGTTTGTATTTCGTTTGTTTTGTTTTGTTCCCTTGGACTATTTGTATTTATGCAATGTTTGGTACTAAGAGAAACAGATATAGATAGGTATATCAATATGGATGGTTATATTGATATAGCTCTTCAAAAGACAAACAAGTGCAGGTATAAACTTACTCTTACCGCATAGCACACACAACCTGAGGTCTATGTTTTATGTGAAGTATTATAACTTGATAAAAGTCACTTGTGTTTAGAATTGTTCCTGCCCCGGACACTGACTAGCAGGTACTTTCTAAATGCCAGTCAGGTTTTGGATTGATTTGGAGCTTTTCTGGTGAATAAGTCAATGTGAATTTGAATCTCACTGCAAAGGTTTAGGGTAGCTTTTGGTTGAGCATTTAGAGTGTCTCATGGTTTTTCTTTTCCTTTTTGTTTTTGTAGAGATATTAATGCCCTCCGCTATGATCCCACAAGACAGGACCATGCAGTTTTTGAAAAGAAACCAAGTGCTCCAGAAAAAGAGAGGTAGTATTACAGCTTGGTGACTAGAATTGTGATGTTTCTTGCTGCGGAAAGATGGCTACAGCAGAAGCCTGAGTTTGAAACTGTGTAGACTGCTCTGTTTTTTCTTTTAATTCCCTCTGTTATTGCTAAAATCAAGATATAGTAAGAATTGTGATCACAAAAATCACCATGTAATGTCATCTTTTCTTTGCAGTCCATCTACTCCCTGCATGCCATTTTCTTGTCTTCCTTTCTCACCTTTGGGCTATCCCTTTCCTTCAAGTCATGGACTTCAAGATTTGCAAATCCTTGAGGAAAAAAGTACTAGCTTTTAACGTTTCTTTTCCCAGAAAATAAGTCTTTCCTAAGTATCTTAATTTACGTGCCATCACCTATTAAGAGAAAAGTCAAGATGTGATTAATTGTAAAGTAGACTTGTTCCTGCCTTTAGAGCCAAACCTCAGATATTTTCCCATTGCTTACCCTCAAAGGGCGAGTAAATTGCAGGAGGTGATAAGAAGTGAGTCAAAAGTCCAAACCAAAAGGGTAGTCGTGCTGCCCCATAAACCTGTTTCTGGCAGTAGGAAATATCCTCTTGCCAGAACCTGGAATTCTGAAGAAAGAAAAAAAAAAACCAAAGCAAAACAAACAAAAAAAAACCAACAAAAACCACCCAAAACCGTAAAAGTCAACTACGCAGTAATGTGCTTAGGTAAGTTTATGAAGACATTAGTAGCAAGGTTGGCTTTTAGGGAACCTTTCTTTTAAAAATACAGGTGCTGTGTTACTATCCTTGAACAATTTCATTTCAGTAAAGCTAAACGGAAGAAGAAGAGGGAAGAGAGTGAGAAGCTGCCTGAAGTGTCTAAAGAAATCTATTATGATATTGCTGTTGATTTAAAAGAGTTGTTTGGATCGTCAAAGAGCAAGACAGAAAAACATGAAGAAATACCCTGGGACAAAGACGATGCAGAGGACTCTACCCCACCTGAGCATTTGGGACCTAACGTTGGGAGTGATGTAGCTCAGGAGTCTAGTGGTTTCACGTTTTCCTTCCTTGGAGACATGGAGGAGTCGGGCATAAAAGAAGGTAACAGCAGAACATACGTAATAGTACAGTTTCTAATGAAGTAGTTATGTCAGGCACTGTAGAGTAATATAATGCATAGAAATTCCGAATCCAGGGAATTTTCAGAGGCAAAAGTCAGTAATTACACAAAATCATTACGATCTTGTCTTACATTTGCCGAGATTATTGTAGTGTAATGATACTTAATTCATGTTTGCATCCCAGGAATTTTGAAAGGGATGTTTTGAGAAGGAACTATTATTTACTTGGTTTTTCAAGAGTGATGGAAAAACTTGTCATCCACTAAATTTCTCAAATAAACAGGGAAAAAGATGTTATACAAGTCAAATCAGGTGTCATATATACCAACAAAATTTTAGACAGAATATGTGTTAATTAAGGTAGTATTATGAGCAAAAGAAAATCTTAGAGTTGACCCCAAGGTCCAAGAACATTTTATTATTGTACCTGTAGAAAATTGAAACTGAATGACACATGATTATTGGGGTGCCCTAACCTGAGATAAAATCAAATGTTATGAAATCAAGATGAAAAAATCTTCAATCAACTCACATAATAAGTAGTAATGTAGGAAATAAACTGTGTGAAGTTAACTGAAATACAAAAAAGTAACCCCAACAAAATCCCCCAAAAAACCAACAAACCTCCATCTTTCTGCTGACTTCATGAAGTATTTATTGTCTTCTGAATGCAGTAATACGGGTTTCAGAATATGTAGGAGATCTCTAGAACAAAGTAGAAAATATCTGAGCGGAGATGTAGTTCAGAGTTTACAGAGTTCTTTGCACTAAGAGCCACACTTCAGCTCTGCGTCTTATATTTGCTGTTATGATTAATTATTGGTTTATATTGCATAGGAATCCTATCTGGTGGCAACAGGGCCACTGGTCTAGCTGCTGTATAGACAGAAACAGAAAGATAAGCCTCTCTCCATTGCACATACCTCAGTTGCTTAGGTGATTTTTGTGATTATTTTTGTTGGTGGTGGTTTTGTTTAACCTGACGTAAGATCGTGTGTGTCATGTGGAAACCGTGAAGGGAGGACATGTGGATAAGTCTTTTTTTTGAGCATGAACTATGAGTGTTTTGTGGACAGTTTAGACTTGCAAATGCACACGCTTTCCAAAGTAGAATTTTCTGATCTTTCTCTTCAATAAAATACTGTTTGTGTTTCATAGTCTAGTTACTGTTGGGTTTGGGATACTAGTTGTGAATTTTGAGGGTGAATTTGTGACATATGAGAAAGCAAACTAAATCCATACCTGCCCAGAGGGTGATAGAAACCTGGAAGGGAAGGTTTCTATCCTGCTTAAATCCGTCTTTTCCAATTTAAGTATTTCATTCTGAAGTAGGAATTTTTACTGGCAAGTAGGGGAATAATCTGTTGTTTGTTTTTTATTTTTTTTTAATTGTGGTATTATTGCAGAGCCCTACATACTTGAAACAATAAAACCTGTAAAAGTCACATGGCAAGAAGATCCACGTTTCCAAGACAGCAGTTCTGAGGGTGACGATGAACCAGAGGCATCAGAAAGTGACAGGGACAAAGAAGTGCAAGTTATTTTTGTATTTGTTGTCTGCTTGGCTGTAGTGGTTTGGTGCTATAAGAATGTTAATAGCAGCACTCAGGTCATGGGAAACTAATGTCTTCGTTCCGTATCTCTGAACAATGGAAGTCATCTTAGGAAACCATTCCTTGCTGCACAGAATGTAATATTCAAAAACCCGAATACCACACTTGGTTTGAAGTTGACTATAAAAGCTGAGTTTCTAGTTCAATGCATGAGAACTTAACTGGGTGGTGGGATTGGCCAAAAGTCAAATATATAGTAAGTTATCTTAAGAAATGTCTTTTTATGGGCAGCTATATTTGGTGACTATGGAGTAATGTTCTTCAGTGCATACTGTTTCTCTGAAGCATTACAGCTTTAAGTTGTGTTAATGGCAGTTGACAGTAACTTTTATGATGCTAAAATTCCTTTGTGTTTGTCCAGGTTTTTCTCTTTACCACAGACAGAAAGTACTAGATTTTTCTTCTTCTCCAAAAATGATGAACGACTAAGAGGTATAACAGAACTTACTCATCCCTTTTTTAAACTCTTACTGAAATTCAGTGAGAAAGAAGTACCGCCTAGTTATTAATGTTTGGCAGTTAAAAGACAGATGAGAAGAAAAAAAAAAATTGCAAACGTCCATCATGACTTGTACCATGAATTGTGGTAGCACATCCCACAAGAAAGTCCCGGTAAAATAAATGCTGAAGAGCTATCGTGCTTCCCAGTTTTCAGATAATTGCCTAATATGGGTGTGGTCTTTTAGGGCTTACCAAAAAAAAAAAAAATCACTTGACAAGTTATCTAGACACTTTGGTTCCTTTCAGGCATATATATGATCTTAAACTTTTTTTCTGTGTTTCTGGTGTTACCGTTAAGAATATTGAATATTCTTGCCAGCCAGATATGCCCACATGGGTCTTGATCCTAAATAATGTGGGGTTTTTTCTTGTGGATATGATAAATTTCGTAATTAAAAACAAACAAACAAGCCAACATCAGAGCAAAAAAAAAAAAAAAAACACAAAACAAAAAAAAGTTAGTAAAACCCAAATAAACACCCCAGCCCACAGGCCACCAAAAAATCACTTTTGATATCTTACACAATAAATTATCAGGACAGCCTTAAATAATGTGTGTTTTCTGACGTATGTTAGGTAACCATCACTGAATCTATGTCTAAAAGTTACTGTGTTAACTCAGTTATTGCACTGTAATCTTCCAGCCTATCTGATTTACACTGCCTGCTCAAACTGAGCTCTGAATCCTTAGCTGGCATAAATGTCCTTGGGAGACATGGGATAATGGTGCTGAGCTTTCGGTGAAACAGATGCTGTTTCACTGCAATTTACGTTTCAGAGTATTAAGGCAAAATGCTGCTGCCTTTCGTTTTTCGAAGTACACCAGGCTGTAACACATACCATTTCTGTTTGAGCCAACCATGTTGTGGGGGCAAGAGAGGGAGAGGAAGAATAGGCCTTCTGACTTTATTGCTGTGTTGCTCATGAGATTTACAAATGACAGCATGTTGAGAAGTGTTTAACCATATTCATTTGTACTTCGTTGTGTGCAGAGGGCCCTAAGTTATTTTGCAGATCAGTAGACCTCAGTGAAGAAAAAGATTGTTGGGAAGACAGACGCAGGTTATTGCTTGAGGTGAGTATTTGAACGTCTGGTACTTGGTAACTGCCGCTGAAATCTCAGCATGAAGAGGGAATGCAGCTGCTTATTTGCTTAATTAGCATTAAAAATTAATTCAGGACCTTTAGAAGGGCTTGAAACTTTATCATTACAAGAGAACTAACAATTTTTAGTATACAAGTGTCTATAACGTCATGTTGTGATGGCCACAACTAAATTACTGAGTCTCTGTGTTGTACAGGACCAGTTACTTAACTGCATGTACAAAAGGTGTTTGAGACAGACAGGTGAATTTAGAAACTTCTCATAATATAATGTTAAAATTTATATATTTTCAGGAATGCCGAAAGAAGCATAAGGATGCAAGAAGGAAAGTGAAAGCAAAACAATAAATCTTTTGTATCATTACTGATCTCAAGTGTTTCATGTTTCTTCTTTGAAGAAGTTGCAGACAAATGCTGCTTCCAAAATTGTACTCTTTCAAAGACCTAAATGGAAATAATATTGGAAAATACTGTTCTTCAGTTTTCAGAAACGTCAGTTTTGCTTTTTCCGAGGAATATTGGATGGCAAAAGCCAAAGCTCCTGCACAAAACACGAGTCCAGAGTGAGACATGAGGCCAAGGAAGCTCAGAGGCTGGCGAGGCAGAAATTAAAGGCATTGAGGGAAGGTGGAGAGGAGAAGGGCAAAGAGACAGACTGGGCAAAACTCGTCTTTTCTGACAGACAGCGCAGATGGAAACTCCCCAACCATGCCTTGGGGTGCAGACCCTGGGGTCGGGCCAGCCTCAGGGCCCGTTCAGCCTTTGCCTTGGGGGAGCTCCGTGGGGGGCTCTGGCCCATGTCTGTGAGAGGCCACCACCTCTAGGTTCTGCCCAGAGCAGAGATCCAGCCTGCTGGACCAGGATGTGGCTGGTAAAACACTCTGAGCCACTGGGAGAAATTTGGCGAGAACTGGAGAGCTGAGTCACAACCTCTTACCCCAAAAGCTTTCCCTCCCCACTCCTCCATCAGGGAAGGCCCCAAAATCACTTGTAAAGGCAGGGGCCAGGGAAGGATCTGCCCAGGAGCTGGGCTCCCCTGCTCCCTTCGCTCACTTATGCCCTTCTCTGGTGCCTCCAACGCTGCCCCACAGCCACTTGCAGCTTCCTGCCCCACCAAGGAACAGCTCACACTGACTCTGAAAGACAGTTTACTGCCATGGAAAAAGGATGCTGCCGCCGTGACAGTCCCGCTGCGTTTTGTTCTGGAGGCAGCACATCACCAAAGCGCTGAAGAGTTCAGGAGAAAGATGTGGGGCCACCTGCGACAGCTGGCTGCTGTCCTGAGGTCCTGAGCTGTACCTGGCCACCCACCGCCTCTGAGCGGATGGGATGTGTGAGCCCAGGCCAGGCTCAAAGGTGGCTTCGGTCCCCTGGACGGGGGAGCCCGGAACCGGAGGCAGCAGTGCAGAGGCTGCCTTACCAGCGCAGCGCAGAGAGGAAGGATCCCCTTCCCAGACCTGCTGGCAGCGCTCCCCGTGCCGGGGGCAGGAGCAGAGACTTCCCGTGGCCAGGGTGGGCCCCTGGGGTCGCACGGCCTGAGCAGCACCTTTCGGCCAACAGGGCCACCCTCGACGGCTGCCCCAGGGGACCTGGCCCTGGGCTCTGCGCTTGCTGCAGGAGCACCCGCCCTGGCTACAGGGGTGCTGAGGGCTCGGGCCCCCGCCTCGGCACTTCCCACCCACCCCTGGGACGCGGCGGCCCTCTCAGAGCGGGTGGCAGCGCCCCAGGGTGTCCCTGCCCGGACCTGGGGCGCACGCAGCCCAGCTGTGCTGATGTCACAGCAGCTGGCCACTGTGACCCGCGGGGCCACGGAACAGGATGGAACGCTGGGCTCAGGCCGTTGCTCCGTGCGACCTGGTGAGGTGAGGAGATGGCAGCACAGGGACGGGGCTGCTGAGGGGCTGCCCAGGGAAGACGGGGGCCCCACGCCTCGGGGCTCTGGGCCTGTGCTGAGGCTCACCCGCCTCTCGCTTGTCCCTCACCCGCGTCCTGCTTCTCCCTCAGAGTCAGCAGAGGAGAATTTGGAGGTGACGGCTCCAGGCGCTCCCTGCTGACGTGGGCCATGTCCGCCGTGTACGAGAAGACCCTCGACCCGATGGAGCCGGGTGAGAGCAAAGTGTCCCTCCCACAGCCTGGCAGACGGGTTCCCGGGGCGCTCAGCGAGGGCCGAGAGCGGTGGCAGGGGGAGGCAGGAGCGCCCCGGGGCAGGGCCCCTCCTCTCCTCAGCAAGGGGGGCCCAGGCTGGGCAGTGGGCACCTCCTGGGACACCCGTGCCTGCAACGCCCACTCCCTCTGCAAGGCCCCCAGCCCTGCCCAGCAGCCGGCTGGGCAGCCACAGAGCAGCCCTCAGGGGCAATCCCTCAGGGACGCGGCCCCCGGCCCCGCAGAGCTGCTCATTCCCGCTGGCGTTTGCTCTCTCCCCTCCAGCATGCACGCTGTGCCGCCGCGCGGAGGCTGACCCGGATATCTGTGGGCGCAAACTGCAGAAGCAGGGGCTCTGTGCCCATGAGTTTTGCCTGGTGAGTTCCTCGCGGCTCCCTCCAGCTTTCTGACAGGCCGTGCCCCCCACACTCTCCTCATCAGCTCCTCGCCTTTTCTCCTCTGCAGTATTTTGCTAATGAGCTTTATCAGCAATGGCTCAAGGAACCGGGCCTCATTGGATTCCTCCCTGAGGATATTCGGCGCACAGTCGAGCGGGCAACGCAGAAGGTGAGGACCTGACAAGAACAGGGAGATCTGTGCCAGAAGAGCTTTGCAGGACTGAAAGAAATCCCAGCCCTTCCAAGCAGCTCTGGCACAAAAGTCTTGCTCCCGGCAGCTCCACAGAGGCTCCAGCACCGCAGCCTCGTCTGCCAGGTGGATCTGCAGGCTGTGACCCAGCAGCGGCCACAACCTGGGCCCTGCCCGGAGGTGTGGGGCTGGCTGGGGAGGCCTGGAGGCTGCCGCTGACGGGGGCTGCGGTGCTCTTTCCAGCATTGCTTCGTCTGCGGCGAGAGCGGGGCCACCATCGCCTGCCGAGACACGCACTGCCACCGCAGCTTCCACCTTCCCTGCGCCGTGGAGGGTGGGTGCGTCACCCAGTTCCTCTTCCAGTTCAGGTACCTCCTCTGCCCTCCCTCACCGCCTCCAGGGAAGGCCCCAGCGCTTCCCACCTCACCCATCCCTTTCCTCTTGCCCCCAGGTCCTTCTGCTGGGAGCACCGCCCAGAACAGGCAGTGGAGGCAGCTCCAGAGGCGAACACCACCTGCCTCATCTGCCTGGAGCTGGTGGGGGACAGAAAGTCCCACAGCACCCTGGTGTGCCCGGCGTGCAAGCACGCCTGGTTTCACAGAGCCTGCATCCAGGTAGGAGCCGTTCCCTCGTCCTCGGGGCACAGCGGGCGCTCAGCAGCACCAGGGCCTCACTCTTGCTCCTTCTGTTTCTCTTGCAGGGACAGGCTGTCCGCAATGGCATCTGTTCATTCCAGTGCCCACTCTGCAGGGACAGGGACGCATTTCTCACGGAAATGCTCGTCATGGGAATCCGAGTCCCCTTCAGGTTGGTGTCCTGCTGCTCGGCTCACAAGACAGGAGGGTGCAAGTGCTGTGCCATGCCAGGGTATGCCCCAGCAGTCCTGGCCCTCCGCTGCCCTGTGAGTCTGGGCTTCAGCTTCATGGAGGAGTTGGAAGCAGGGCAGGGGAGAAGAGCATGGACGCCCTGCATCTGCCTTATGCCGGGGCAGCAGGGGCTCATCCATTTTCCTTTATCCATCAGATTGCCATCGCAGGACAGCCAGGTAGACGCAGCACTGAGCGAGCGGCACAGCCGCTGTGACGCCAGTGACTGCGTCTGTCCAGGAGGCCGGGAGCAGGCAGAGGAAGAGGGGTAAGTTGCCAAAGCTGCACCCTGGGGCTCTGCATGGCATCTCTGTCTTGCCAAGGGCTCGAAGCGGAAGGTCTAAGAACGAGAGCTCTGCCCGACAATCCCGTGCTGCGGTCACGTTGTCCTCACAGCCATGCACCCGTTTGCTTCCCCAGGCCCTGGGAGCTGCTCCTGTGCAGCTCCTGCGCTGCCGAGGGCACCCACGTAGGGTGCTCCAACTTGAGCAGTAGCATGGACAGCTGGGAGTGCGACGGCTGTGCTGGCCTGGGCACCGGTAAGAGGCAAAGCCCCCACTGCCCCTGCGCTGGGGCCGGGGGCCAGGCAAGGCCTGGCAGCGCGTGCCCAAGGTGGGCTTGGCAGAGCCTCTCTGCTCCCGGAGGGCTGGCGGCATGGCTCTTGCCTCTCCTGCTCTGTGCCTGGGAGGCCGTGCCCTTGACCTTTCTGCTTCCCCTTCCAGCCTCCAGCCCCAGCTTGGACCTCGCCAGCCCCAGCACTGCCAGCCAGCCAGGAGAAGAGTCCCACAGCAGCTCTCCAGCACGTCAGGGAGGCCTCCGCCCCAGCAGCCCTGGGCCCATGCGGGATCGAAACCGCTCCCGCTCTCACCATCGGGCCCCAAATCCCTACACCCGCCTCAGAGGTTGCCGGGACAGGAGCCGCGTGCCAGCACCACGTGCTGGGAGCGGCACCTCCAGCCAGGCGGTGCAGGGGCCATCCATCAGCTCGCCGGCACCCGAGGCGAGCAGCCCCAGCACCGCCAGACAGCTGGCATCGCAGTCCTCCCGGGGCTCCCATGTGCTGGAGAGAAGCAGGGGCTCCAGCCCCCCTGGGCCCGTGCGGACGCAAGACCGCTACAAGTTGCATCGCTGGGCCCAGCAGCCTTACAGCCGGGCTGGACGCCGTCGTGGGACCAGCCATGTGCCATCCTTCCCTGCTGGCCCTGATCCTCCTCCACCGGCACAATAAAGTTGGTCCTTGATTTCTGCACTCTGCCCTCCTCACTGCCACCAGGGAAGGCCCCAGCACTTCCCACCTCACCCATCCCTTTCCGCTTCCCCCCAGGACCTTCTGCTGGGAGCACTGCCCAGGGCAGGCAGTGGAGGCGGCTCCGGAGGCGAACACCATCTGCCTCATCTGCCTGGAGCTGGTGGGGGACGAAAAGTCCCACAGCACCCTGGTGTGCCCGGCGTGCAAGCACACCTGGTTCCACAGGGCCTGCATCCAGGTAGGAGCCGTTCCCTTGCCCTCGGGGCACGGCGGGCGCTCAGCAGCAGCCCTGGCAGGCCATTTCCTCTCGTCCTGTCACTAGTCACTTGAGAGAAGAGACCAAAACCTGCCTCACTACAACCTCCTTTCAGGTAGCTGTAGAGAGCAATAAGGTCTCCCCTCTGCCTCCTCTTCTCCACACTAAACAGCCCCAGCTCCCTCAGCCGCTCCTCATAAGACTTGTTCTCCAGACCCTTCACCAGCCTCGTTGCCCTTGTCTGGACACACTTCAGCACCTCAATGTCCTTCTTGCAGGGAGGGGCCCAAAGCTGAACACAGTACTCGAGGTGCGGCCTCACCAGTGCCGAGTCCAGGGGCATGATCACTGCCCTGCTCCTGCTGGCCACACTATTCTTGATACAAGCCAGGATGCCGTTGGCCTTCTTGGCCACCTGGGCACACTGCTGGCTCGTGTTCAGCTGCCTGTCGACCAGCACCTCCAAGTCCTTTTCTGCCGGGCATATTGCCAGCCACTCCTCCCCAAGCCTGTAGCGTTCTATGGGATTGTTGTGACCAAAGTGCAGGACCCAGCTTTTGGCCTTGCTGAAACTCATACAGTTGGCCTCGGCCCATCGATCCACTCCAGATCCCTCTGCAGAGCCTTCCTGCCCTCAAGCAGATCGACACTCCCGGCCAACTTGGTGTCATCTGCAAACTTACTGAGGGAGCACTCAATCCCCTCATCCAGATCATTGATAAAGGTGTTAAACAAGACGGGACCCAAAACTGAGCGCTGGGGGACACCACTTGCAACTGGCCACCAGCTGGATTTAACTCCATTCACCACCACTCTCTGCGCTTGGCCATTTAGTCAGTTCGTTATGCAGCCAAGAGTACACGCATCCAAACCATGGGCAGCTAGTTTCTCTAGGAGGATGCTGTGGGGAACAGTGTCAAAGGCCTTACTAAAGTCCAGGTAGATAACATACACAGCCTTTCCCTCATCCACTAGGCAGGTCACCTGGTCATAGAAGCAGATCAGGTTCGTCAAGCCTTCTTCCTCCTCCTCTCCCTTTCTCCAGGGGCAGCGTTAGGGGCTGGGCACAGAGGGTTCTCTTCTCCTGGGCGTTGGCAGCACCTTCCCCACACGTCCCTCCTCCTCGGCTGGCCTTGGCTGGCTGGCCAGTGCCATGGCCATGTGCTTTGGCCCATGCTGGCCTCGCAGACTGCTCAGTTTCCCAGGGGGAAGTTCACACCCACCCCAGGTCTGCAGATCTCTGCGCCTGCCCACAGGAGCAGGGCCCGGCATGGCCCATCTCCTGGCAAGGTAGGTTGTGCCTGACCACCTGGCGTGGCCCTCGCTGCTTGTCCCCCAAAATCACACGCCCCAGCCCCAGCGGATTTTGACACACTTCAGCTCTGTTTTGTTCTGGACAAGGCTATAACACATTTCCTATCATCCTCGCCTAGGTGAGGGAGAATTGTGGCAAAGTGGCAACGCTCCTTTTCTTTAAAAGTTCAGTGTCATGTCTCTATTTGTGACACGAAGATTTCTGTAGATTGTGTTTCTGTAGTAGCCAAAGGGCGTTCCCCATTCCCCAGTTCCAGGTCCTGTTCCCCAGCCTGGTTGCTGCTCTACCAACTGAAGCCTTCCTGCTTGCACTGTAAGCCAAGAAATCCTTTTGAAGAGAGATTGCAAACACCTGGCAAGGAATTTACTCCACAGAGTTCAGGGGAGTCAGGGCAGTACTTGTTCCTGAGGGTTTGAGTCCCATCATATGCCCTTTACACCAAAAAAGTCACCTGTGCTCTACGGGAGGGTAACAAGGGGCCTGGGAAATGCCAGCCATCCAAAAGGATTTCCCTCCTGCTGGCGACCAGCAAGTACCTTCCTGGTGCAGGAAGGAGAAGAGCTCTGGTCGCAGAGCGACTGCTGAACAGCTCTGTGGAAGCTGGCAGAGAGCTAGAAGGCTGAATCGGAGAATAATGGTGACCAAAGCACAAAGCAGATCCCCTGGGGTGGCCGTGCAGGTCTGAGCAACCCTCTGCTCTTCAGTCAAACCACAGGTGGTCTTAGGCTGCATGCACCAAGCGCCTTCCTGGCAGGCCTTAATGCAGCATGAAAGTTGGTTCCTTAAAGTTGGGAGCAGCCGTCCTCTCTGAGGAAGGCAGGGGAACCTGGGAGGCCTGATTTTTTCTGCCAGCAAAGAGGCAATGAGGAAGGAAGGGAACGCTGTTATTTCATGATCACTATACCCAAGATGGCCTCCAACCACCACATCCCCCACAGGTCCTAAACAGTGGTTTGACAATGGTTTAAATGGCAATTTAGACAATGATTAGACAACAATTTAGACAGTGGTTACACACTCTACTACTGACTATGCTTCTAATAATTATGCTACAGCTCGATATATAAATGTCACTAGCATACAATATACTTTTAGGCCCAATGTAAAAAATCGCTTACCTTGTTGTAGATATCAGATGCCAGGTAAGGGGTCTCTTGACCTCGAGGAGTAACCCTGGCAGACATCCCTGCTCAAGGGGGAGATCACCACCGTGGAGCCCGCCGCCATACAGGAGAGCTCAATGGGCTCAACACGCGGAGCTACAGATATTCATAGCATACAGTGACTGTCTCATAGTCAAACCCCTCCTTGGTGTCTGTGCAAGAGTGCAGCCGTCGCGGTTTTAGTTTTGTCTAGCCCCAGCTCAGGCTGGTACTCTTAGCTGCTGCTAAGACACACGATACAGCTTGGCGTTGTCAGCAAACTTGCTGAGGGTGCACTCAATCCCACTGTCCATGTCACCAGCAAAGATGTTCAACTCTGAGTGTGACCATCCAGCCAATTTCTTATCCACCAAGTGGTGCATCCATTGAATACATGTCTCTCCAATTTAGAGACAAGGATGTCATGCGGGACAATATCAAATGCTTTGCTTAAGCCCGGGTAGATGACGTCAGTTGCTCTTCCCTTATCCATCAACACAGTAACCCCATCATAGAAGGCCACCAAATTTGTTAGGCATGACTTGCCCTTACTGAAGCCGCGTGGCTGTCACCAATCACCTTCATATTTTCCATGTGCCTTAGCATGTTTTCCAGGACGATCTGCTCCATGATCTTGCCATGCACAGGGGGGTCATGTTTCCCCTTTTCCAATCACTTCACCAGACTGCCATGACTTCTCAAATATGATGGATAGTGGCTTAGCAACTTCATACGCCAGTTCCCTCAGGACCCGCAGATGTACCTCATCGGGTCCCATGGACTTGTGCACTTTCAAGTTCTTTAGATGGTCTTGATCCCGATCTCCACCTACAGTGGGCAGTTCTTCATTCTCCCAGTCCCTGCCTGTGCCTCGGGTGGTGTGGCTAGAGCACTTGCCGGTGAAGATTGAGGCAAAAATCTCATTTAGTACCTCAGCCTTCTCCATATCACGGGTAACCAGGTCTCCCGTTTCCCTCCAGAGAGGGCCCACATTTTCCCTAGCCTTCCTTTTATCATTGATGTACCTATAGAAGCTTTTCTTGTTGCCCTTGATGTCCCTGGCCAGATTTAATCCTATCAGGGCTTTAGCTTTCCTAGCCTGAACCGTGGTTGCTCAGACAATCTCTCTGTATTCCTCTCAGACTACCTGTGCTTGCTTCCACGCTCTGTAGGCGTCCTTTTTGTGTTTGACTTTGTCCAGGAGCTCCTTGTTCATCCAGGCAGGCCTCCTGATACTTTTGCCCGACTTCCTCATTGTTGGGACGCATCGCTCCTGATCTTGGAGGAGGTGGTCTCTGAATATTAACCAGCTTTCTTGGGCCCCTCTTCCCTCCAGGCCTTTATGCCATGCTACTCTATCAAGCAGGTCCCTGAAGAGGCCAAAATCTGCTCTCCTGAAGTCCAGGGTAGTGAGCTCACTGTGCACCCTCCTCACTGCCCTCAGGATCTTGAACTCCACCCTTTCGTGGTCACTGCAGCCAAGGCTGCCCTTGAGCTCCATATTCCCCACCAGCCCCTCCTCTCAGGCGAGTGCCCACCATTCTGCCTTGAGGGTCAGGTAGGATGAGTGCCCTTGACCAGCACAGATGGTCACAGAGCTGTCCCAGTTGCTGGGTCATGAGTACGTAGGGTCTCCCACTCCAGTAGCAGAACGCCGCTCCTTTGCAGAGCCGCCCTCCCAGCGTGCAAGCTGCCGCACCACGCTCCCTGGGCGGCACTCCCGGCTGCTTGCGCTCCCTCAGCTGCTTTCTGTGGGCGTCGGGGTGGTCGCCGACGCTCTGGCAATGCCCAGGCCTCGGGAGCGTCTCTCACGTGTTGGGGTCGATGTAGCTTGAGAATTAGCATGACTAGGCCGCTTAAGCAAAACAGCATAACTGAACAGGCTGCTGGAAAAGACAGCTAAGAATAGCCATTGAGAAAGTTCT
>Ga0065711_1033495_pt1 | contig 25394 bp, 17 predicted proteins | sample Hoacrofraction12_FD_59098 | JGI IMG/M metagenome (GOLD analysis project Ga0065711, IMG submission 59098) | Hoatzin crop microbial communities from Cojedes, Venezuela - Epithelial fraction 12 v2 (version 2) | ecosystem: Host-associated > Birds > Digestive system > Esophagus > Crop | place...
CCCCCCCCCAAATTACATCACTTTCTCCAAGTACTGTGTTCCCTAAGAATTTTCTGTCATATCTGTTAATTTTTAATGACTTCTAAATATTTTTAAGATTTTCCATGAGAAGTATGTTTGTCTTTCTAATAGCCTCTCAAAAAACTTTTCAGTTACGAATCTTTAAACATAAAACAGTTCCTAAAATGAATCAAAATCTAAAGCACAGCTTATATTTTCATGTGGACAAGACAATCCAAGTTCTCCAGAAGAATTAGGTTTCATTCTTCGTTCATTGGAGACCAGCATCCCAGTTTGTAAAGTGGAGGGAATGATCCATCCTTTCTCTTTTGAAGTACTAAGAATCCATACAGTTCTCAAATGTATTTACTGGAACAGGATTTTCCTATTCACCCAAACTAATTTATCCCAGTTATAGATATGCTACTTGTCTAAATCAGTAGCCAGGAAACCAAAACCAGCACTGAGCCTTCCCCGTAGTGCTAAAATCAAAGTCAGTTTGGTCCTTGCTTGGTGTAGTTCTCTTCTTAGTGGCAGGTAGTAAATGGCCTCTCTTTTCCAAAACCAGACCAGGACTGGCAGGATATGATGTGCTATTCCAGAAATAATGTTATGCCTCAGCTCCTTTTTGCTGTCCCACATAATGAGTCCATTGTGTCTTGGTCCCTGTGATGGAGTGGCAGCTGCAGAAGTGAATACAAATACTTTCAAATATTTTTGGAAATGGAGTTTTAATGTTTTGGGTAAGCTTTTGAAATGGGAGAAAAGTAGGTGAGAGTGGCAATCATCTTGATGGAGGAGAATCTGGCAGGCCTGAACGTACCAAGTCTCTGCTAGGTTAGTAGAATACTGTCGTTAGGTTCAGCTATATACAGATCATCCCATCCCTTCTGTAGGGGAACTGGCCATCCAGCCTGGGGTAGCTTGCATCATAACAGAAAGTGTTATATCATGACTAAGTATTTTAGGTATTTAGCTTTGGGTGAAAGAATTCTGGGATTTAGCTTTTACTGATAAAGTCTACAAAGAAACTATAGATTCAGTTCCTCATTAGGAGTGCATCATAAATGATCAAGCCTTTGAAAAGCAAGACCCCAAAATCTAATCTCTGGAGGCCATAGTCAGACACACAGAGGGTTCCCGTGCAGCAACACCCACTGACTTCACCGTTTCAGGCACTTTGAAAGAAGCCATCACCCCCTTCTATTGAGCACTCACTAGACACCATCTAGAATATTGCATCCAGTTGTGGACCTCCCTGATACAAGAAAGACACTGATAAACAGAAGTGAATTCAATGAAGGGACACAAACATGCTCATGGGTGCTGGAGCACAGGCCCTAGGGAGCTTGGCTGTTTAGCGTGATGGAGAGACTGTTTTGAGAGACTTGATAGCAGTCCTCCATTAACTATGGGGATATTATCAAAAAGAAAGGGTGAGGTTTTTGGCAGTAGTCCATGGTGGGAAGATGAGACAACATGTGTGTGTGGAAACAGGAATATTCAGCCTGGTTGTAAAGAAAGTTTTTTCACTATGAGGACAGCTAAACAGTGAAACAAGCTGCCCAGAAATGTTGTGCAGTCTCCATCTCTGTAGGTTTTGAAGATCCGACGGGATAAAGCCCTGAGTAACCTGGTTTGACCTTGTCAATGAACCTGCTGTGTGTGGGTGGTAGACCTAAATGATCTTCCGATGTCCCTCCAACCTGAATTATCCTACGATCCTGTGGTAGTATGACAAAGCATTTTGTGTTTCGGAACCATTTCTTCTATTATTTGAGAAAGTAATTTTTGTAAACCCAATGTCATATAAATCTCTTTGAATGATGAGTGACACAGGAAGAAATTAATTTTGTCATAATAGCATTGCCTGAGAATGAACTACACTCAGGCACAATGGGGGAAAATTGTTCTGGGTTTTTTGCAAGGGCTGTTACCTTGCCAGCTGGAAGCTTGCAGTGATCTTCTTCCAGCTCACCTAGTTGACTGACTACGCAACAGGATGGCATGAAGTATAACGTATATATAGCAACATACAGCAAAAAAGCATTGTAGAACTATGCCATATCATGCCTCAGTGCATGTTGTCAAATGGCCAAATGACTTTGTAAGAACAACACAAAAAAGTCAATCTTCTTTAAGTGTCTCTCTTTTTCTTCCTGTTCTAGCTGCTCTGTATTATTTCCATCTAACAGATTTCCCTGCCGCTTCTGTTTGGTAAGATTATATTGGCTTTAAGGAACAGTAGGTTTAGATTACATACGTGCTATATGACAGCTAGTGTCAAGGATGTCACATGCACCAAAAGCAAAACACACTACTCTTGTTTACTCAGAGCGCAAATCCTGGACAGTTACATGCATCTGAAAACTCCTCTTAGAAAGGAAATCATTGTACTATTTTGACTCTGCTTATAATTCTTCTCTAAGCATACATTTATCTAAAAGCTAAAAAAGTGTTGAAACTCATGAAAGAAAAGCACATACTTTACTTTCGGTGTGTTGTATTCATATTTAGTTTTAGACCAATATTTTTCCCCTAAAACAGGTAGCTCCGCTGCATTCAGATTCCTCTCATGGATTCATATAGAAATTGTGCACACATTTTATACAAACTTGTGCAAAAAAAAGTAATTGCATACAAAATATCAAGCCATGTGCTAGTCTTGTAGCCATTTTCTTTAAATTCTGCCAAGATCACCTAATCCTCATCTGAAACATCAACCTGAGAACTCCTAAAGCAGAGCTTTACAGGAAAATACAATACTGTGATGGAGAGAAAATGGATCCAGAAGGTGGAATGTGCAAACAAAACTAAGTTTTTTTGAGCTTGCAGAGAACAGAGGAGCATTCAGAAACCACAATCTGTTTTTAGTCTTTAATATCTTGTAAAACTGGAGTGAGGCACGTTATCTATGAATACGTGAAGCTAATGAATTTCTAGTGGTCCTTTCTTCTCAGTAGTGGAGAGCAAACTTGAAAAAGCTAAACTGAGAAACAATGAAGCACGTTACAAGGAGAAGACTAGAGTAGTTGTAATTTGCTCTTTCTAGCTGATAGCTTTTCTCTCTGATTACGGTCAAGGAAAATTTCTGTCTTACGACTTTCTCTAGAGTGCTGCTGTTGATATCCTTTGAGCTAAAAGAGCTCAAATCTCCAAAAGGCAGTTAGAGTATAACTTGTACAGACTGCTTTGTAATTCTGTAATTTATTTATTCAACTCTACATAATGGGAACTTAATGCAAAAAGATACTTTACTGTCATTTTTCAAATGTGAATAAATGAGGACCAATTCATCCTTGATTTCTCGAGTGGTCTCATGAAACTAGTCAGATATCTTAAGGGTGACCTACTGAATACTGAATTAAGTGAGAATTTTTCCATTAGGAATGACAGACATTTGATTTGATGCCTTCTCCATACACACAACATCAGACAGAAAAGAAGTCCTCCAGGTTCCTAAAAAAGTGGTGCAGCACTCCTTTTCTATGCTTTATAGCTCAGAGAGGGAGTATATCCCACAGAAACAATATCCGTCATCCCTAGGTTCCTGGGGAGCTGTGCTACTCTACCATCTACTCAGAGTTGTGGTTATAAGAAATTTAAAACCTGACCTTCAGCTGCTATGAATTGACAGATTCTATTTAAATCATTACCAATTTCTCACCTATGGTTTTTTTTTTTTTATGTAGAATGTTTAAGTTTAAATGGGACATTTGAAATTCAGTGTTAAGCTTCAAGGGCACCCACCCATATGAAAATGTTTTGTGTAAATTGGAAATAAACAACTATGCAAACTTGCATGTGTTCTCATCTGTTTGCCTTTCCATCTGTACATTTTCAAATAAACTCTTTGGGATTTGAGGATTCATCACAATCTGAGGAAAACTGACACCCCAAAGACTGATCTGTTTAATCCAGAATCCATTATCCCAAGGAAATTTTTTCTTTGCTTGCTTCTCTGCTAAAAAATTGAGTCTGCGTGTCAGAATAGGTGCAAAGGTTTTGTTGGTGCTGGTTAGGTCGTTTCAGTTTACAGAGGGTGTTTCTAGGGAAATAGTGCCCTGTATGCTCGCCAGCAGGCTCATTTGGCTCATCTAGCAGCAATTCGTTTAGTTTGTATGTACAAGATTACAGCAGGGGGTAGTAGCAGAATTTAGAGAAGCAGAGGAAAGGAGAAACCGCAGCAGAAATGACTTGGTACCCTAAGCAACACAAACAACAACAACCGAAGAAGTGGAGCCAGGCAGGAACTGGGTTGTCCAGGATACTCTCCTGATGCTGCACATAGCGATCTTGAGCACTCAGGCAGCAGAATGGTCCTCATGCAACTAGGGGCAAAAAAAAAAATAACAACCACTTCTGGAAACTGCAGGGACACGGAAAACTCACTTTCCCAGGGGGAGGGCTTCTGCCTACCACACCCAGCATCAAGTGTTTTGAAACCAACAACATAGCCCTTGCCAACAAAGGAACAGTAATGACACTAATAATGCTAAAATAAGAAGAGTTTGGCACCTTCCACTGAGAATCTATACAACATGCAACGATGCCAAGCAACCAGTCATCTTGTCCAAAATAATTGATGGCAAGAGCTGAGTGAATCATTTCACAGCAGAACACCTTCTGCTTACACTGGGCCTTTTTTTGTGTGTGTGCCAGCGGGATATCCAATGGGACGTCACCGGTTTCTCAAATATTTTTTCTGTTTGAATGTATTTTTGTTACTCTTTCTATATTCATCAGTTTTACTCAAAATTAGAGCTCTGTTGCTATTAGGCTACTGGGAGACATTGCATTTTTCAGTTCCCAAAGTGTGCTGCATAAACATATCCGCTGTTATTAATACATTTAAAAACTAGCTGATGCAAATATCCACTTGTATAACTTCGGAAGCCTTTTCAGTCAACTTGCATGGCTAGAGATTCATTTGTATGCATGTGCATTGTAAGCAAGCACACAGAGAGATGTGAAATGGGTTAATTAAAAATGCAAATGAATATGCGCAGCACAGCAAAATACATGCATTGTTATTTAAGTTTAACCAAGTGCTTAAATTTTTTGTAGAACTGGGGTGGAACTACTCTTAAAACTAAGCCTATGATTCAGTATTTTATTGAATCAAGGCCCATTTGCAGGAGCATTGGAGGGGGCTTTTTGCTTTTTAACCAACTGTACTTATTAAATTACAGTTTCTGCATGGCCTTATTTTTGTTTTCTTTATTTTGGGTTCATTTTACAATGACAGACCATAAAAAATTTCATTTGCCTTTAGAAAAGTCCAAACTGAGCAGCTCTCAGGAGCCGTTGATTTATGGTGTCCTGCCTTCATGATCTTGCAATGAGCATTTGTTCTGATGATGTGATGTTTGTGATTTCATATCCTGCTGTGGAGCTTCAGTGTGAGAAGGCGTATTTTGGAACTAAGATGAACTGGAATGCTGCCTCACCTACTCATGCAGTTTCAGGTCCAATGAATTGATTTAATCTCTCTCTCTTAATAAAAAACAGTTGTTATTTTTCTTACTCTCCACTGGATTCCTAGACCACATCTACGGCGGTTTCAAGAAAACAAATATGAAAATCGGTGTTTAAGTGTAACTTCTTTGTGGCCAAACTGGCTTTCAACAGTGTTTAACTGTCTATGAAACAATTTTAGTATCTAGTCATATCTATTTATCCATGAGTTGCACCAAGCATTATTGTAGCTATCAATGACCACTACAGCTATGTGGTCCGAATTTCCCTTGCTGCAGCTTGTGGCTATTGACTCTGAAGCTGCCGCTGTGCTCCTCTGAGAAGAGCTGACCTTCACCTTGTCTGTATCCTCCCATTTTGTGGTTGAAGAACTCAAGAACATATTCAATCACCCTTTGCCTAGTAAGACTGAATGAATGCAGTTCTCAGCCTCTTCTCTTATGTCATGTGTTCCAGACCCCTTCTCATCTTGATGGCCCTCCCCTTGACTTACTACAGTACATCCCTGTCTTTCTTGTAGTGATGGCAACAAGAGACATATTTCACACTGTCACTGAAAAGTGGAGAATATGAATGAAACCAGCTGGGCAATTTGCAGCATTTGGTAGGTTTGATTGAAAAGTAGTGGCTTTGGAATCCTCTTGTGTCTATTACCCACCCCTCTTCCCATTCCAATTTATTTGCTTAAAATAATTCAGGTGTAAATTAGCCTCCTCTTTACTCCTCACCATTAAGACAAACCAGGCAAGAAAGAATAAAACTAATAGATGCAGTGCTGTGTGGGGACCTTCTTGCAAGGGTGATTCAAGAATGGTCAGCCTCTAATCACAGATGAACTCATAAAGTGAGAAGTAACACTTCTACTGTCCCTGTATTTGCCTTGTTCAACACCTGTACATATATAAGTATAAATCACTGCCTGAACCCTGACACTGTGTGGTTTCAGGAATGTATTGCCACAGAAATAAAGGTACAAGTCAGAGGCAGAGGTACAAGTTAGCAAACAAGAAGGTGAGTCCAGTGACCCACCAGGGACCAGGCAGGCTGGAACCTCTTCACAGAGGTGAATACAGGTGGGTGTGACTCTGAACAAAGAGGGGGAGAGCAAGGAGCATCGTGCAGAGTCAAGAACTGCAGAAAATGCATCTGAGGAGCAGCAGAGGATGGGGACAGAGCTTCTGTAGGCAGGCTTTGCAGTCAGTTGAGTTTTTCTGAATCATGTTCCTCGCTGAGCCACCAGTGTGGACTGTAGTACAATTCCTCATGCTCGCAGTAGAATACAATTCACTTACTGCAGGTCCTCCTGCATCACGTACTATCTTTGCTACATCTATCTCACCCACTTTGGTGTGTTTAGAAGAGAAGTAATAGAAATTCTGCAGGTGCAGAATCTGGCACCAGTGTGGGATGAAGACGCTGTTCTGAACACCATTATGCTTAGAGACATGCTGATGGAAACAGCAATGAAATAAGGTGCTATACAGTGAGAACAAGATAATTGTAACAATAAAAATAATATCTACACCTTGACATATTCTGAGGCTATTTAAGCCAGAACCAAATCATAGAACCATAGAATAGTAAGGGTTGGAAGGGACCTTGAAGATCATCTGGTTCCAACTCTCCTGCCATGAGCAGGGACGTCTTCCACTAGACCAGGTTGCTCAGAGCTCCGTCCAACCTGGCCTTGAACACTTCCAGGGAGGGGGAATCCACAGCTTTTCTGGGCAACCTGTTCCAGTGCCTCACCACCCTTATGGTGAAGAATTTCTTCCTAATATCTAATCTAAATCTGCCCTCTTTTAGTTTACAGCCATTCCCCCTTGTCCTATCACTATGCACCCTTGTGAAAAGTCCCTCTCCATCCTTCCTGTAGGCCCCCTTCAGGTACTGGAAGGCTGCTATAAGGTCACCCCGGAGCCTTCTCTTCTCCAGATTGAACAGCCCCAACTCCCCCAGCCTGTCCTCGTAGGAGAGGTAATCCAGCCCTCTAATCATCTTTGTGGCCCTCCTCTGGACCCGCTCCAACACATCCATGTCATTCTTATGTTGGGGGCTCCAGAGCTGGACGCAGTGCTCCAGGTGGGGTCTCACGAGAGCAGAGCAGAGGGGCATAATCACCACCCTCAACCTGCTGGCCACTCTTCTCTTGAATCAGCCCAGGATACGGCTGGCTTTCAGAAAAGGGCAGAGTCAGCCATCCAATAACTGATACTTGCCCACTCTGGGATCTGCCAGTCCTTAACCTCTCAGTCTGTTTCACACCCCACATATTACACTTTGCCTTCTCTCCATTCACACTTTTTCCAAAAATGCACTTGGCTGCATTTGGCTGTCAAAACTTCAGCTTTCATCACATGCTAAATGGCATTTGGAGTAGAGGAGAAAGCAACAATTGATCAAAACCGGTAAGTGATGGCATAAGTTCACTGCAAATCCATGCATTACTCGCAGAATGGCTCCTTTCCCTAGAGGCAGGACCAGCGCTACTACACGTGCTGCAGAAGCAGCTGCCTAGAGCAGGGGCTGGCAAAGGGCTGCAAGTGTAGTCATTAGCAATATGTGCCCTTAGCACAAATTTGTAGCAGTTTTTGTTGTTCTCTCAGGCCTCTGTTCCAGGTGTAGGAGCCTCTGACAGAAAGCAGGGTACGTCTCTAGACCGCAGAGAGTAGTTGGAGTTCAAACACTGAGCTGTTCTCTTGCAGCTCGCTCTTCTCCGCACTTTGCTGTGGGGACATTTGGTGAAGGGTAGGCACCCCTGTGGAGACATCTTGTGTCATCTCAACCAGCACAGAAACACAAAAGAAAGTGTCAAGGACACACATTCACTCAGTCATGGCTCAGTCATTATTTACTTGCAAAGCACTTCTGTATTCTTAGCATTTTAGAGATAATAAAGTTATTGTTGCTGTTGTTACTGTAATGCTATTATTCCTGTAAAGGAGAATCCTGAATAGATATAGTGGGTGACCTGAGAGAGTCTTCTGTTAACAACATCTGTAGTTTCCTTAGCATTCTGAAATGCTTTCACAGTTTGCACTTGAGTTACCTGCATAGAAAGTAGCCAAATATTTCTTGCTTTTCAAGTGTCACAGGTTTTATCCCTCAGATTTTCTAACCATATTCTTTACTGTTGAAAACATTAGTTTGTGTAGGATTTTATCTGTGCAGAATTGGGAGCAGAAACTGCATTTGCACATCAAAAAGCCACATTGCACTAATGCATCCTCCAGTAGGAGCTGCTTATGAATGCAAAGCAAAATAGCCATATGCGATGTACTTCATTAGTCGCAGGAACGTATATTCATATTCAACGTGATGTTAAGCTTAAAAACAGTTGTTGGTGTACCTTGTTACTTAAACTCTGTGTAAGCAATGTGAGCTAAATCCAGTGATGGAGAGTTGGCACCAAATAAACTTTACCAGCAAATAAAGGATTAATCATAAGCTATAAATATCAAATTGTTTCCATAGCATTTTGCAAACTTTTTTGGAATAATCACAGTGCAAAGTCTAGCAGCCCAGGGGAGGGAAATTGCAGACAAGAAGTTGCAGTAACATTTGCTATGTACTTTTTTCAGCATTTTATGAGATTATACAAGGCTTTTCTACTGCTGTCTCTAGAATATTTGTTATACAATTATTTAGGCCAATTTTTAAAGATGCAGATTCAACACACATGAATATTTTGGTAAGGAAAGATTTTTTAAAGTCATAAAGTTTGTAAACAGATGTGGGTCTAAGGCACATATTTACCTGTTTCCATTGCACTTGGTTATCCCACTGGATGAGTTAAACACTGTTTTATTTTATTCTTGTGTACAGTATTATGAAACAGAATAAAAAAATAGAACAGTTATAGCTTCCTATGCTCCTCTTCAAACTATGCCATTATTGCTCTTTTCTCTATATACCCTTCTGTCACTTTGAAAGTCTTGTTAATACCTTGTTTGCTCCAGCACAGAACTGATAAGAAAAGCAAATGTTTACATTGTAATTGGATGCTGGGAAAGCAGAACTGCAGAAAGCACAGGGAAGATAATGGCATCCTTTCTCTGAGCAAGTCCTGGCATATCAATCATCAATCCCTTTGTTTTCAATTGAAGAAGAAACTGCTGATTTAGTTTATATTAGATAGGATATATTACTTTTTAAATATAGCTACCAATAGACAAGATTTTCATTATAGTTCGAGCTTATAGTTTGAAACACTACCCAGTTTTTAATTTGCCATGAAACGGAATGAAATTGCAATTAATGCTTTCTTTCTATGAGCCACAAGGTCAGTTTGACACTATGAATGGTTAAATCATCCTTGGCAAGAGTCTCATTCTGGCATAAACTCTGTAATGAGAAATCCAGATTACTAGCATCATATGAAATGTGAGTGCCCAGCACTTAATCCAGTACCATTTTTTTTTGCACTGAGTAGTAATGCCTTTAATGCAGTCATCAGGGATGCCTATGAGTTTAAATGGTTTGACATTAGATATTTTCCTTTTAAATGCACCTTTTAATATATATTCTTTTCAATAAACAAGCAATTGCAAAGTCTTCCCAGCTCAGCTTCTTCAGCTCCACTGCTGGACGGACGGGAGGGACTCAGTTCAGCTGGCTTCGCACACCAATCAGTAAAAATGCATGAACTGTCCCTAAAGGCCTAAAACCACATTTCATTGAAGAAAACAGAAACACAAGATCTGGCCCTCTCGCCCTTAATGGTCCTTGGATTTTCAGTGATTGCCTAATTTAAGTCTTCAACACTAAGATCATACTGTGATACTCTGACTTAATAAAACCTTCCTCTGAGAAACAAATTAGAAGTGCCACAAGGGACAGCTTGTGAAGTAGAATGCTACTGACTATGAGTAAGGGTATTAGTATCTGGCGTTGTGCTGTTTGGGCCACTTTCTCATCTATGATTTGTGCTGCTCTCCTCCTATACCTGCAGTGTTCTGCCCAGTCGTGGCTCTTGCAGTGCTAGGGAAAATGAGTTTCTCTCCTGCCTCTGGAGCATCCTTAAGGACAGAAGCATCCCAGAGTCAGTTGTGGTCCATCCAGTGTGCTAGGGAAGAGGTTTGCTGGGCCAAGAATAGCCCCATCTTGGCATATGCTTGCCCCACGTGACTGCTGCTGCCTGTTGCTCCATCTTCCCTGTCCCTTCCGCCCACCTGCCACATGGAGGAGGGGATGAAGCTCTGCAGGAGCTGTGTCACCCCTGCACGGGGGGACAAGGCACAGGGAAAGGAAGGGCCAGAAGTTTCCCCTTTTAACTCCACAGCTTTGTGTGGTCTGGCTGCATTGCCATACATGCATTAAATATTAAGCATGCACGGCTGGTATACTTAAAGCATTTAGTGTCAATAATAAATAGGGTCCTCCAAAGTCTTTGTAGCTGTACCAGTCTCTTCATAAAATGTCGATGCGCTTTTAAGCTTTGTCAAAGAGACGAGAAAAGAACCAGAAGGTTTTGTGTCCACCAAGCAACTTTAACTTTGCTGTTATCCATATCGCACACATGTAATACCTTGAAACAATTTGAGCTGCTTCCTTCAATCTGTATTTCAAAACTATGCTGTACACATTGTTTCGCTTAAAGAAAAAAATAATTAAATGTATTTATATACTAATAAAATGTCAGAAAAGAATGCTACTCATTTTTAATTTGACCCTCACAAGACAGACATGATTTTTTTTCATTCCCATGAGCCATCAGTGTCTACCCAATGAATCATTCCTTAGTAATAGGTTTTTAAGTAGATGTCTAAAAGTGTTTGCAAAGTGAAGGTAACCGATGTCTAGGTCAGTCCTTCAATGTTAAAACGGTTATTTTTCCCGAAGGCATTATCTGTTCAGATTATAACATCTTCCAAAAGGTATAGACTTCAGGAATACGAATGTCTAATCCAGTAATGCCCTGCTTGAGGTAATTTTTACTATTGCCATTAAAAATAACAGGAATGATACTGTGTCAACTCTAGAGCCCCCTGAAGAGGCTAGATACTGTACGGTGAAAGAGAAAGGATAAAGTGAAATAAAGATGGAGTACAGAGAAAGCAGCTGACCACTGCTCTTGCACTCCACAGGACTCCGTTGGCTGTCACGACTGCCATACCAGTGGGTTTTTAGACAATGCATCTGCCAGATAATTCAGTTGTTAATTAACCAGTCTAGTGTGCATGGTCAGGCTGAACTCAGAAAAAATGTGTATGAGTAGAAACAGCAATGACATTTTCTTTGAAAGTTGAAAATTACATTTTGTGGGTATTTTCCATGGAGGTTTTCAGTTTCTCATCCATCTGGAAGCTGGTGAGGATGCCCTTACCCTGGCGCCTGCCATAAGCTGATCTTGTCAAGGCTTATTGCAGCTGTTTGACTGCTGCCAGCTGCAGCTCAGAGGCAACGGTGTGACCTGTGTCTGGCTCTTCTCCTTTCCTGCCCTTCAATTCAATGCAGCAAATGCCCTCTATTAGGATCTGGGGTTGGGGGAAGGGGAAACAGCTGCAGCAGGACCCAAAATCCAGCACTAGATTATTTTACCCAAGACCATTGTGATTTCAGAGGGAACCATTTTTTGTTGCTCACCTGGTCCTTAACAAGCTGCAATATAAACCTACGGGAAGAGCAATGTGGTTTTTAAAGTGACTATGCCATACATCAAATGTTCTTGGTGAGACAGATGATCTTGGGGTAGATGGTCCAAAAGTGCTGGAAGCATGTAAAAGATCTGTAGATGTGTTTTATGGACCCAGAGCACACATACAGCTACATGTAAAGAGGTGGTGTCAGTGAGTTATTGACCTCCATGGAGCAGCTAGGAGCAATCACAAGGCAAAAACTGAGGTTCCACGTATGCAAGTTCGTAGGCTGAACTACGACACTTCTCAAATTCTCTGATTTCTTTTGTGGGGCTTTTACTGCTCCTGCAACACTAACTTATATAACTTTTTCTGCTCAACGTCTAAAGAAATATTTTTCCTTTAGTTTTCCACTTCTTGTTCTTAATAAAAATTTTGAGCTAAAAAATTTTCAATTTTCAGAAATCTTCATGCTCATGAGTGTGAGTGTATGTAGCAAAGCTGAAAGACTGTGGTAGCACAGTGAATCTTACAATGGTCCCCCATTAAATATGTCTCCTAATTCTGTTGAATTTTACGTATTTTAAAATGTTATCATTAATTTGTGACTAAATAAGTTCTTCTGCTCAAAACATCTAACTTTGAATCAAACGGTAAAATTATAATGAGGGAATATTTAAAGTATAAATGGGTGGTATCTCGGGTCTCAGCATCTTGCCCCTACAAGTGGTAGTGATCTCTCTAGCAACAAAGATTAAAAGACAAGATTTTATTGAAAAACAACTTTGTAAATTTTTCTTGGGATAAGAAATCTCTATGTCCTTCCGTGAAGAGCCAGGTTTTCTCACAATTCCCTTCATGGTCACATCACAATATAAAAAATTGGTGGAAGAAGTCGGCTATAGGTCATACAGCCACCCAGACAAGTGCAGAGGGAGTCTCTAGGACTAAAGTACACACTGCAGCGGGTGCTAAAGAGCTCTGGGTATTAGGCGTCAGCAGGTCATTCACATCCCTCTGTGGGTATCCGCAAAGTCAGGGAGGTCTTTAAAAAATACTCAGCTGTATAAGGAAAGAACAATGTCTCAACACATTTCCCAGTAGGCACTGGTAAATGAAGCTTATCGTTCCAGCCCCGTGCTGCCCTGCTACCCAGCTGGGGGTGGTTGGATGCCCTGGCTGTAAGACCCTACCTGACGTGAAAACTTCCCAGTCCCTGTGCCCCAGCCCCAGGGACCCACTGTTCCACACTGTGCCCTGACATCTTTAATCATACGTGATGCTTTTTTAATCCAAACTCACCTAAACTGAGGTGTCTCCACCCTTCAGGTCCTTTCAGGGAACACACATGCCGAGTGATTTGTCTTTGCCCACTCTTTTCCCATCCCCAGTGAGCTCCCCCACCTCCCCATCAGCTGCTCGCTCTGAAATGTCCATGTGGAAAATGTATGGAAAAGGCAATATTGAAAGTACATGTGTTAATTTAACCCGTCATATATTGTGATTTCACAGGTGAAAGTCAGCATTGCATGATCAAGTAGCTTCAGACACTTTTCAAGCTGTAGCTGCTTTTCAATCATTTAGGGAACAATTGCTGTCAAGCAGCAGGAGGCAAGTTTGGGTTTATTAAGTGGTGCAATATGTGCTCCTCTTTGGAGGATCTCACAGCATGATGGCAAAAATATGAAAATGTTTTAAGTACGATCATATAATTGATGCTACACATATATTATGTATGACAGCAGTAGTATATAATGCTACTTAAGATTCGTCCTCAGGTGGATTTTGAAGCCATCTCAAAGTATTTGAAGGTCATAAACACCACAGAGGGAGACATATTACCTAGGGTACTGTAATATAACAAGGAGAACTAGGATGAAATGGAACAAAGTAAAGTTCAGGCTGCATATCAGGAAAATTTTCCTAACAGCAAAGTCTATTAGCCTGTGGAACAGCCTCCCAGGGGAAGCGGTGAAAGCCCCACAGCCTGAGTCATTTAAAGCTAGACTAGAAAACATTCGAGAATAATCCTGAATTGGCAGAGAATAGTCCTACATTGGCAGGGAGATGGAAAAGATGACCTAATAGGTCTTTTCCATCTCTAGCTTCTGTGATTCAACCAAGGTATGTTGCTGTGTGTTATGTATCAGGGTATGCCCAGCCCATTAACTCCAAGTTCCACCTCAAAGTGGAAATCTTGAAATTTTACTTTGGCTGCAAGTAACTTTGCCATTTCAGCAGACAGTGAGAGCTTTGTGTTCCTAAAGCATTTGTTCATTTTTAAGGCCTGCATAGAGAATGAGAATATTAACAATAAGTTTAGAACAAGTTGTGGTTACTTTTAAATGAGAAGAATATTTTCTGTTTCTTTTGATTTTTTTTTCTCTTTTCCGGCACGGCACTGTGAGAGGCAGCCCTCTGACCAGGTTCCACTTCTATCTATGTATTTTCACATCTGTTCCCACCATTATCATGTTGGAGTATGTGATGCATATAGTGTTGCAGGGAGCAGCACTTAGTTCACAGACAGGCCTGAATCTTGCAAATGGATGAGCATTTATAGGTATAGGAGTCCACACATAGCATTGGTGTTCCCACAGCTGTGCCAGTTAAATATATTGACTCAGTGGACCAGACTGTCAACTTGGTGTCAATCACTGTAGCTCTACCCACTGAGGAGCCGGCTGGTGTGTTTTTATTGTAATAGTGTGACTTCAGATGTGCTGCTGCTAAAACGCTGCAACAGATCCTCTAACTGGTCGGGTTTACCTTGCATCACTCATGCAGCACAATGTGAATGTGATCTGCCTGGAAATGGCTCGTAGCGCATGTGCCCTGCCAGGAAAGCTCTGCGCTTCCAGAAAGCTGGCAGATGCATCACAGCTGCTTCCCGAGCCCTCTGCAGAGTCAGGGAAGGGCCAGGGCCAGGTCTGGCATCAGTGAGCAGAGCTCCTCTCCGGTAGCACTCATGTGATGGCACGGCTCTCTGCTGCAGAGCAGTGGGGCATGGGAGGGGCAGAGCACCTAGTCCATGAAGTCCTATAGTTTAATGCACTCTGATATTGTAAGAAATAACCGTTTTAACATCTGTTCATAAGGAGATGGGTCCAATGCCCAGTCCTGGTTTCAGCTACCTCTCACTATTGGAAGGTTGCAGGAGGGATTCAGTGCCCCACAGACCTGGTTGTATCAAGGTCTTCAGCTTGGCAAAGAAAGAAGAACAAGTTCTAATACCGACGCTTTGTGCTGGCCTTATTTGACTCAATATAGGGTACTTATTTTTCTTGGTGAGGCCAACTCACCATGGCAAACACTTACCTAAGTGTTGTGGGTATTACTAAAACTTCCTGACATCAAAACTAGATAGCTTCCTAGTTCAAATCAGAGTTACCTCAAAAGTGTGTCTGCAAGGCTACTTTACGCTCTCACCCTTGTGGAATCCATGGGCTGTGCGAGTGTGAGTACACTTAACAATTATTTACAAGACTGAGTGTGTCGTGCTGGAAGAGTGAATACCCTGATACTTGTCTAAGCATCCAGATCTTCATTTCACTCTTGTCAATCCATATGCTTAACAAGTGACATCTGGCTTTCCTTGTGTTTAATAGCACACATTTCTCTATATCCTTTTCCAAGGGGACCCTTATTTTTTAGAATAGCTTTTCGGAAATCACAGCATTTAAAGATAGAAAAAGTATTTTTTCTGATATCACGTTAGAGAAAAATTGATGAAGGGAAGGCTAGACGAAAAAGAAATAATCTTCTCTTTCAGGAAATAGATGTATCAGTTCAGAGGTATGTTTAGGCAAATTATTGCACAAACTTCCTCTTCGTTCTTTCCCTGCTTCTTTCTTCTGTCACCATCTCTTTCACTTGCCTGTCAAATTGTGTTAAATTCAGACTCTATTTCTTTCTGCATTAGAGGCCTTCCTTGTTCATACTATGCCTAACACAGTTCCAGATACTCAGTATCTAGAGGAGGAAGAGACAAATAACAACCATCCCAAAAGTCTTCAGCTGAAAATGTGTATTTTGCACCTGCTACTGCATGCTGATTTCGACAGGGAGCCAGATGAGAAGTCCAGGCTCACAAAGAAAATTTTAAAATGCAGTGCATTTTCCAGCAACATAAACATTACATCTGGCTCCCTGTTTCTTCACCAGATATTTCAATGGCTAGTCAAGGTGGGATTTTTTTCAACCTCTTCTAGTTTTGGCAGTGACTTCAGTGGGAGAGGGGTTATTCCAGCACTGAGCCCATTTGGAAAATCTCACCTTAAATAATCGAATATAAATTAGATATCCAGGATATTATCTGCCACATACAACGTTAAATGCAAGTGGATCAAATTTAAGTCCAAATAAGAAAATAATAATCTGGATCACTGCATGCTTTCAAAGCAAGCTTCAATGCCAGGCCTTGCTTCAACTCCAGTTGCCAGGTCAGGAATGGTAACGAAATATCTTTTAGGTTTCTGTGCTACAGAATAAAAGCTTCTCCATGTGTTAAACTTTTACTCTTTAACCTGCTGATGCTGGAAATGAGTACTTGTTAATGTTCGAGCCATAACTTGCAGCTTTTACATGCAAGGAAATTCGACAACACCGGTATTTAGACGTTAAACCAATTCTATGAACCAGTGATGCTTTTAGGTATGGACGAACTGCTTAAGTTAATGCAGTTACATGTATTTTCAAAGTCTGGAAGTGAAAATTCTGCATAGGACCAATGTCTTTCCTAAGCCAGGATTAATTACATTTAGACAGTTACGGCACCAGCCTGGACTCTGATCGTGCAACAGGGGAACATTTATTACTCATAAATAACCTTGGAAAAAAACAAAATTAGAATGAGTGTCATACATTCCTTCTACAATATATCCCTGAAAAATTTTTGCTGTGCAGAGCATTGTTATTTGACAAGAGAACTGGAAGAAAAAACAGCATAGGGTCTTCTCATTTTTAACTGCAGTGCTTACTGCTAATTAAAAACTGTGAATGGTGGTTTCCATCATATAATTTATGTTAGTAATCCTTTATTAACATAAATATTTCATTGTTCAATGAGGAAAAAAAATTGACATTTTGGTAGTAATTCAATGTTTTGGGGATCGATTTTATAATATTTTTTTACTGAAGAAAATGTGTCTTAAAGCCCTAGCAATATATTTGGCTTTGGTCTTTGGCAGCAGCAAAGCAAGAATCCGAAAGCCAGAAATGTCCCCAGGGCAAGCATCTATATTCCTGCTGTAGGGCTTTAGAGTTCTCCTTTTACAGACAATTGGAAAAATGTTTCAGTGGCTGGTTTCTGATGCATTTTGATTTGTATATGAGCAAATCTCACATTTCCACTGTCAGACATTCCCATGTTTTATCACATGTTTCTTAAATAATTTTCAATAAATTGCATTAACTCCTCAGCTTGACAGGAGCAAATATTGGCATCATAAAATCTCAACACTGATTTGATAGATATCACTATCGAATAACTTTCTGGGGAATTTTGTGTGACTAATGAAAAAGCAGAAGGGGAGAACCACTTATACTCAAAGTACTTTTTACTTTGAAGTGAAGTTTATGAAGACATGTACAACTGCAGAGAATATTTGGAGATATGTATACATATTAAACTTTCTCGAATCTTTCTGTATCTGAACATGTCTAAAAATAACGACACATTAGATAGAATCCTAATTAAGCACCTTACGAGCACAGCATAGCACTTTCTTAAACTTTAATATAACACAATCCTAACTATGAATGACAAAAGGTTAATTCTCTACACTGAATGTATATTAGAAATTTTCTTCTCTGAGACAGTTTTCTAGTACTTACTTAGGAGAACAGCTTTCTGTACTGCTGGTAAAAACTTGCCCAGAAGTTGAGGTACATTCATTGTAGTGTAAAAATCAAGAAAGGGAACTAGCACTCAAGAGTCATCAAAGCAAATGCAGGAAGGGAAATGGGACAAACATGGGCAGAGTGCATCCTGATTTTAATTCTGCATGCTGAAATTTGGTAGGCAGGTCCACAAACAGCAGGTGTGTCATTTCCCAGGCTGGTAAGACCTGCTATATTTTCCTGAGCAAGCCCTACACCTGTGGTGTAACTTTTGTTTTTGTTTGCTTATTAGTTTAATTATTAAATTTTGTGACGGAAACTGTGTTCCACCATGACATTGAAGTTTCTGACAACTAATTGCCTAATATCGTTAGGTACTATTTTTCAAAATTCTACTTTAAAGAATTTTTTTCATAATTGTTTTTCTTTTTTTTTTCCCCAGAAATAATAATCTAACTAGCTAATGGCTTAAATGAAATTGTCTGGCTCTTTTGTTTGACTTTCTGATTTCTGCTTTCTGACCTCTGCTCTTTTGGGGACAGTAGTGCTGAGTAAATTATTGCACCACCTTTCTAGTCTCTTTTCCATGCACAGTCACCCAGAATCTTAAAGTTTGTTCCGTAACAGGAAAGGAGCTTAGTGACATCTCTCTAATTGACAATGAACTATACAAACAATGTTCTAGTTAATACAGCGTGTGCTTACTCTTAGCACTCTGTTTCCAAGTTACACCCTTTCCTCTCACAGTACTGTTTATTTCTTAGACAATATATTCTCTGCAGCACTGTCTTTTCCTGTGTTTTTAAAGCACCTGTGCCATTTTTTTTCACTCCTGTAATGTAAAGAATTAATACTTCTTTTCCAGAAGTAAGTAAAAAGAAAAGTGTTGGGAAGACAGGGAGGTGGAAGGCTATTTCTGTGTGCTGGAATGGCTTGCAGCCTGTAACAGATGTTCTTGCAGCAGCTGAGAAGAAACTAATAGCTAAACAAAGAGGTATTTAACTTCACACTACATGTGCTTGGACAATAGGGCCTTCGGCTTCAAGTCTCCACATACACATGTGCATTTAAGCAAGACATTCCAAAGGATGCATTACATATAATTTGAATGCCAGGCAGGATGATACACAACCACAGGCTCCCCTTTTCTACAAGCTGAAGTAAATATTAATACTCAGGTGTTCATGCCAACAGTGCAGAGGTGAGAAATAGCAGGTGACTGGATAGGCTACCTAGCACAAAACCATTCTGAGCAGAGAAAATTATGCCCCCTGGAAAATACTAACTGTGCTGAAATCTTCTTAGCCAACTTGCTACTGCCTGTTACCATGATTCAAGCAGAATATTAAGATTTTCTTTCTGTTCTGGTGGTAGCTTGGGACTGAAGAGCATGAGCAACATTTAAGTGGGCACAATCTATCCTTTACCTTTCCCAGTTTGCAAAACTCTTAATGGAGACATCCCTCTACAACAGGTGAATATGAAACTCCTCCCCAACCCCAAAGCAGACAGTGCCTAGGGCGCATGATGTCTGGTTTAGTAGGTGTGTGCACCAAATCTCACTCAAAGGTACTTTGCTCCTTGATAACATGATTAGGCTGGCCTTTCAGAGTTGATATTTTGCAGGTATCGGATCTCCTTGGCTCAGAAAAGGTTGTTTTATCTAGAACTGTGCCAATTCTGAATCGGGTCACTTATTTTTATGACAAGCTGAACAGATGAGGAGACTATGTCTGACAACTGCAAGAAACATTGCTTACACTATTCTGATGTTAAGCACTTTGTTAAGACAGTTTCTGTTTTATATAGTCATCGAGTAGAAGCGATGGTGAAAATGAATGAGCAGAGCTGTGCACCAAAAAAACCTTAAATATTCTTCAAACATTTGTGATCTGAAATATGTCATCATCATCTGTGTCATTAAGTGCTTGTGGGAGACTGCAAATCTTCAGGCAAGTGCTAAATGCTATTTTCTATTTTCCCCAAAGTCAGTTATAAGAATTCTCAGAAGTCTGGGAATTATATATCTCATTTATGTATGGTAGGAAAATTTGCATTGGCTTCTGTTTCATGGAACCACAGAATTGCCGAGGCAGGAAGGAACCTCCTAGATCATCTGACCCACCCCCAGCTCCAGCAGGGTCAGCTGGAGCAGGTGGCCCAGGCGCGTGTCCACTCAGGTTTTGAATATCTCCATGGAGATATTCATTTAAATAGGCTCAGCCATAAAATAAAACAAGCCTAAACCTGTGGACAGCAAGACACCTGGCAGGAAGCATGGTGAACTAACAAAAGAGGGAAAACTACTGCACACAGAAGAAATACGTATCCTGTTATCGTCTCTAAGGACAAGGGTAGGTAAGTGCCCGAGAACCACATTTATTTCTGTACAGAAAATCTGACAGAGAGAAATCCTTCATCTCTTAGGTGCTTGCGAGATCCTCGTGGAGTGAGGTATGGCATTCGAATATAATCCCCCAGACACAAAGCCTAGAAATGCCTCAGATCATGGTGAAGGTAGAAATTTGCTCATCAGTGTTTCTCATTAGCATGGCACGTTGCTATCAAAAGAGCTTGCATCATGTCTGCCCTCTCCCAGAAGATAATCCCTGTCACTTACTTTGCACCAACAACATGGGCTTTTCACAAATACAGAGCACCATCATGGGCAGAGGAGGGGACTGAACCGGCGCAGAAGATAACATAAATCTACAAGGTCTGTGCTGCAGCAGCAGGCTGTGATGTTGTCCACTGCTCCCTGTATGAGGATTTGGCTGTATGGGAACCTAGCTGGCATCTGTACAATGCCCTTTGCAAGCGGCAGCCACAGAATTCCCACTGTACCCTGAACAGGTTCTTCAAACAGGACTAATCTTGTGTTTGAGTGTTTACATTACTATTTTTCACCCTTTTAGAAGTAGTTCCTTGTGCAAGGCGTTTTCTTGGGAGAAAAGTCTTCTTGTATTTTACTTTAATAGAAAACATATAAACGTACATGATTCCACATTTCTGCAGAAAGTACAATATAATGTTACAAATAACTTTATTGAAGCAATGTGTCTGAAAGCAGAGTTTGCGTGAGGGCACACAAAGGGTTCCAAGCACAGGTCACTGGTCATGTGAGTGAATAACTTGTGACATTTGACTGTAAAAATTTAAGCTGACTAAGTACCTAAATACCTTTATTGGCTGAAGTAAATAAAATTATTGACCTTCAAAGTGTACAGGCTGGCAGATGACATCTGAAGAGAAGCCTATTCTGTCTGGAGAATATCTTCCATCTGGATTGATGGCATCCATGACATGATGCTTTCTACCTGAAAGAAAAGAAAGAACTAAGAATGTGGAAATAGGAAGGTCCTCTCTTTCAAAGACGTGAGAGAAGGGCAGTGTTACAATGGAAAATAGTATCAAAATGGTTAAAAAAGCACTAAATTTTTTTCATCACACAGATTTCAGTAATCATGAATCATACTGTTGTGCAAACATACATCTGGCATTATTTCTTTCAGTACTGACTGCCCACATATGTCTGAGTATATGACACTCCATACTTGTCAAAGGTCCTCAAATTTTTTATAACGCATCAGTTCAGTGACAGCACAATTGGCTAAAGAATAAGTGTAATTAACAATGGCATGTTTAATATTGTTTTACGATTGCCTTCTATTAAAATAGGATTTTAAGAAAGCCTGACAACACTGACAATCATCATTACTAGCTTAGCTGGACATACTACAAATGTTGGACCAGCAAGAGAGATCACTTCCAGGTGCGACAGGGGATTGCATTTCTTGCTGGTTCTGGGTGAAGAGAACTGAGGTTGCATGTGTTTCAGAAAAGCTGCACACAAAACTACAGCGAATTTTCTGAAATAAAGCTGAAACCAAACGTCTTTACAAGTCTGTGTTTTTAATGAGTATGGGAATGCAGCAGCGGTAATGTCTGTAAGCATATTGTGTTACTTATTCTCTATAGAATAAAAATACTGAACAACTCCAGCCTTAGTGGAGGCAATATGCAATACTTCACTAAACTGGTTCCCTGGTAGTGTTCTGGAAAATTCTTAATTATAGACAGGGACAAGGGCAATTACAGAACTTACAGACCATTTAAAGGATAATACCTAGTTTCTATATGCTAACAGCTAGTACAAGACTTCTGGGGATGAGGGACTATGAGGAAAATATAAACCTCATGGCTGCATGTCGTAACAAATAAAAGTGACTTTGAGGTGAAGGAGCAGGACAGAAATGATAAATTCCTATTCATGATATTTTTTATTTAGGTATGTCTATCAGATACAAATTGTGAAATCAGTAGGGATGACTAGAGGTTTCTACGTTGCATGAAGACACTCAGGCTTCTGTTGGTGGCCCAGGGAACAGATGAGTGGGAGTGAGGACATTGAGGAGACAGCTGTGGTCCACAAAGGCAGTTGGGGATGTGGGCTGTGGGAGAGCTCTCTTTTTCTCCGATTTCCTCTTTTTTCTCCTTGAATCTGCAGCACAGGCCCTTCAGTCTCAGCCTCCCCTCTGCGCATGGCCTCTTCTTTATCCTGTGACCTACTGCCATCCCTGTCATATTGTCGCTTCCTACGCACTACCTTCTGTCTGGGCTTCCTATCCAGCCCACAGGGCAAAGAAGGAAGGGGAAGAGGAAAGCGAAGAGAACTGGTGTCGTACTGCCAAGGTGAAAGGATTGTGGGTACAGAGAAAAACGTGGGGTGGGAAGAGGAGGCAGCAGTCCCATGGTAGTTCAGATACTGGGGGTAGAAGAAAGGAGTGACAAGACATTCTCCCTGCCCTCTTGCAGCAGCCCCTGCTGCCCCCCTCCCTGTCCTTGTCTCTCCTCATCTGCAGAAGCAGCAGAGTTTGAGGGAAACACACACAGAGACACGCTCGTTCAGGGTAACCGTCTTCTTGGGCAGGCTACATCAAGGCGCCACTCTCGAAAGCTACCTCCTTCAGTGGTATACCACACCACCTAGTGAGGTTTCTCGCTGTCTGAAAGCCTTTCGGGAGTACTGCACCACCCTGTACCCGAAGAACAGCAATCCGAAGGTCAGGTCCCTGTATCTGTGGAGGAGCCTGGGTATGAGCTGTGGCTTGTCTGCTGGGCAAGTCCCTTCACTCTTCCGTTTCCTGTCTTAGTTTTCAGCTGCCAAGTCTATTCAGACTGCTGTGCTTCTGAGTCAGGGACTGCATGATGCCAGCACACTCATCTTGGTTCAGGCTGGAGTAGCAATGGAAAAAAAAAAAAAAAAGACTTCGTCTAGCCTGAATAAAATACATACATTGGAAGGAGACGTGGTGGCCCCCTCCCTGTCACCAGTCAGAACTGGGGTCCGTCAGCTGAAGTCCTTGCCAAGTTTAGCAGATGTAGGTAGGAATTAGTCACTGAGATAACAGGGATTTAGCCCATGCAGAGCTTTGTAGAAGAGGAAGAAAGCTTTTGAAGTGGTCTCTGCCAACAGAGGCAACATGGCGTGGGGAGAACACTTGTGTGTGATGAGTTCCCATCAAGGGCTCTGCTCACCCCTCGCAGCTGCACTCGCAGGGCAAGATTGATTGGTGTGTGTGTGTATTTTACACATTAATACAATGCAAGAACAGCCGGTGTCATGTTCCAATACCTCAGGAGATAAAAGATTAATGCTGCCAGATAACCAGATAAATCGGGACGCCTTAGGTAACAAAAGATAATTGTGTTAGGCAGTAAATCATACATAGACAAATCAGGTAAAATTAGATACCCATTAACAACTGTATTTGGCATCAATTAGCCAATTTCACTTTTAAGCTATAGTGTTAACTTTAATTTACAGCCATAAACTGTTTTTTTCTTATCCAGTATTTATATCCTGTCTGAGTTTTACTCGCCTTTGACCAAGAAGAATACATAAACTTGCACATGGTATGCTACAATATTTGTCCTGTTCACTGTCCCAAGAATGTTTTAACCCCTCTTCAATTCCTTTTCCTTAAAAAAAAAAAAAATCTGTTACAAATTGCCAAAAAACTCTGTGTATTGTTGGAAATTCCTCATTTGAAAAACTTTCAAAAGTACACCCATTCCCATTGAAAATCCTTCTGGGCGGAAGAGGATGTATTTACGTGGAGGTAAGCAATGCTAGGCCAAAATCTAATTCTACCCAAGAGAGGTCGCATTAACATAACTCTTTCAGAAATTTTTAAATGAAGAAATGCACCCAGTGTGTTTATGTTGAGAAATTTATGTTAAAAAAAAAAAAAGAAAAAAATCGAATTTGAAAACTTTTAAAACTCTATAAAAAGAAATTTCCAAATAACAACTTAGAGTGTTGCAGGAAGGGGTAAATTTGTGCATCAGCTCCACTCGGCAGGACACAGCCAGTGAAGTTCCAGAGTGTGTTGTGAGGCCCATATTGTCGGTTTCCCAGTTAGTCAAGGACCTTTTATTTTTGAGCAGAAGAATTCAAATTCTCTTGCATATATTATTGTGAAATGGCTCATGTGTACAGTGCAGTAATCATAGTTCCTGCAGAGCCACAGCTTTATGTATTGGCTGCAGAGTTTTAGATTTTGTTTGGTAGAGCTTTGTAAATGTTTTTGATAAACCTTAAGGTCTGATTCTCATTGCTGTAACAGCTCCAGTATTAAGCAGACACAAGGCATGTCTGCATACCTGCAACAGAGTCAGGAGCAATGACCCTGGTAATTCAGCCCTGAATTCTCACCATGCTAGCATATCAATACACATATCTATACACATACATCTACATCTATTTCTACCTCTGTCTCTACCTCTATCTCACAGATTCACAGAATCAAAGAATGTTCAGGGTTGGAAGGGACCTCTGTGGGTCATCTAGTCCAACCCCCCTGCCGAAGCAGGGTCACCTAGAGCAGGCTGCACAGGACCTCGTCCAGGTGGGTCTTGAATATCTCCAGAGAAGGAGACTCCACAACCTCCCTGGGAAGCCTGTTCCAGGGCTCCTTCATCCTCAAAATGAAGAAGTTCTTCCTCATGTTCAGACGGAACTTCCTGTGCTTCAGTTTGTGCCCATTGCCCCTTGTCCTGTCACTGGGCACCAATGAAAAGAGTCTGGCCCCATCCTCTTGACACCCACCCTTGAGATATTTGTAAGCATTTGTAAGTTCCCCTCTCACCCTTCTCTTCTTCAGGCTGAACAAGCCCAGCTCCCTCACCCTTTCCTCGTAGGACAGATGCTCCAGTCCCCTCATCATCTTTGTAGCCCTCCACTGGATTCTCTCCAGTAGTTCCTGAGCTCTCTTGAACTGGGGAGCCTGGAACTGGACACAGTACTCCAGACGGGGCCTCACTAGGGCAGGGCAGAGGGGGAGGAGAACCTCCCTTGACCTGGTCGCTTTTTAAACAACACTTCTTCCATGCACAGGAGCAATGCATCCCCCTGAGAAAGAAATTTAGCAAAGGAGGCAGGAGACCTGCATGGTTAAACAAGGAGCTTCTAGCGGAGATCGGGCAGAAGAGAAA
>Ga0065711_1004000_pt1 | contig 25393 bp, 14 predicted proteins | sample Hoacrofraction12_FD_59098 | JGI IMG/M metagenome (GOLD analysis project Ga0065711, IMG submission 59098) | Hoatzin crop microbial communities from Cojedes, Venezuela - Epithelial fraction 12 v2 (version 2) | ecosystem: Host-associated > Birds > Digestive system > Esophagus > Crop | place...
GGTTTTTTTTTTTTTTTTTTTTTTTTTTACGTTTAAGGAAAACTGGAGCTGAGGAGGTGGGGATTTTTAGATAGAAAGTCACTAGTTATTTACTTTTGCAAAATTTGTTTTCTCTTTTTTCTAGAAATTCATCTACAGCTCTCTGTTTCTTAACCATCTCTAGTAAGCTTTCTTAAAAAAGCTTAAAATACTGTGGTTTTATCTTTCTTTTGAATTGTAATGATAAAGACACATATAAGATGATTTGTTCTATATAAAGATAAGATTTTACAGCAACTAACTGCTTCTGAAGAGTAGATTCACATAGTATAGAACTTTATTGTGCTTTAAGAAACCTTGACAGTTCTTTCCTTTTTTTTTCAGATTCAGATTCAGATTCATAACATTTTTAGTGTTGTACTAATATTCCCAGTTATACAATCAGACATGTATATATATAAACATCTGGATGGAGCCACTGTAATTGGCTCTATAATCTTTTCTGCCACTAAACGTTACAGAAATTTAAAAAGGGACAGCTAATTACTTGTATGTCAAAAGAATAAAAAATACAATTTTAGTGGATACGTAAAACTTCATATATTCATAACTATCAGGTTTAACTCTGAGGTCATCTTCTTTGAACATTTGGGGATAGATTAAAACCCAAATCCATTAAGTTATTTCGTAGCTATTCTGTTACAGATCTTCTTGAAAGTCTTAGTAGGGTGTCCAATAACTTATCTCAGCCCTGTATGTGCTCATTATTTAATGGCAATTTTGGAGCTATCCCTTAGGCAGCACAATTGCTGACCAACGTAAAAGATGAAATAAACTGAAAGGAAATTAAACTCACTTATATAAAGCTTCAGAATTGTGTGCAGAGCTCAGAATCACTGTGGGGAATTTCCCAGGAGGCAAATATCTTTCCCAGTTAATGAAAATAGTTTTGACGACTGAAAGTTGAAGATAAAAAGGTTTACAAAGAAAAAAATAAGTAAATAGCTTAATAAAGATACTTGGTGTAACAATTACACAAATATTTTAATGCAGAAAGGGGTATTGTGCTATAACACTAAAACCAGTAGAGCACTTTTCTAAAGTTCTTCTAGAACAGTCTTTTAAATTATTGATATTTTAATGCATTAAAAAGTCAAAGATATTTATGGTTGCTGGATGCTGGATTCTTTCAGAAAGTCTCTGGAGAATTGAGGGATATTTTGAAGTACAGCAAGAGTACACTTTCTGCTTGAAAATCAATGACAAGTTAGACCTAACAACTTCCACAAAAATAAGATAAAATGTTCTGTGCTGTTCTGCAGGCAAAAGGAAGGCATTTTTTCTACCCAAACTCTAATTTCTTCACTTTTTCCTTAAGCCTAAAATCAGTAAAACCCTACTTGTTCCCAACCCATTTCATACTGATATGCTGCTAGTCCACCCATTCACTTGCCTTTACAGGATTTTGCTGGGATTGCTCAAGGATGTCCTAACATCGTGTTTTCCTCACCAGCAGTGGTTATCACGCACAACATGCAGGCAGTAGCACTGTGGAGCCTGGCCAGAGAGGCAGCAGGTATTGCAACTATTATACTGGGCTGGGGACACCTATTACTTCTAGCCCTTTAGATCACTTTTCCTGACTTCTGGAGACCACTAGTGGATTTATAGTGTCAAAGACAAGCAGAAAAGAATTGCATACTTTCTCCTTCCCAATTTCTGTGTACAGAGGTGGACATAAAAAGCATATTTCTTACTGTCTTAATATTGTAATGAAATTTCCATGGTCTTTTCCCAAAGACATTAAGCAATAGTAGTCTCTGGAAAGCTGTCAATGGGATTACCAGGAGTCTTCCCTCAGCCTTTCCAGATGATTCATTTTATGGGCCATTCGATATCTTTGTGTTGAATACAGCTGAAAACCATAGTTGTGCCTATAAAAGTAGACTTTATTGTATTTTCTTTTAAAAATATGGCAATTTGTTGTTGTGGTCATTCCCTAACGGTGAAAGACAATACTGTAGCTATATTAGGGGGAGTATCTTCTTTTAAACCCAAACTACATACCACAGACTACTCTGGGAGTTCGCTACTGCAGTGAAATTCTTTCCTATTTTATGCAATGTGTATCCAGGTGTGTCCATACCTATGTTGAAATGTTGATAAATGAAATAAATAAATTGAAAATGGCTACTTTAGAAGTAAAACAGCCCTCATCTTCACAAAAAATAAAGAAAAATACATGTCATACCAGAGTAATTTTTTTTTTTCACTTTTGTTTACTGGGGACTGTGTTGATGAGAAAATAGCTCTTTTGGTGATATCACAATTTGTGTTGATTTGTCAAAGTAAGGGATGGTTTTTCATTGCAGCAAGTAGTGAAAAATGAACATTGGATTTTAGTGGAGGTTGACTTGCCTAGTAATCTGGTAGTATTGTTTTTGGGTACCATTAAAATGGTATATAAAAAAAAATCCAAGTATTTCCTAAAGATAAATAAATACACACATACACACAGACACAGACACCACCCCCTCCCACCCTTCTTCAACCCCCACCCCCCTTTTCCCATGCAGCTTTCTTTGAACAGAATTGTCTTTGTCTGACACAGGAGTTCTGTCTCTTTCTCATACTTGGTCCATCACAGAATCTCAATGCATAAAGCGTCAAATGAGGCTATTACTCCTTTACTGCTGTCGTGGAGTGGATGGCTTTTGGAATGAAATATTACTTATAAATGAAAAAATGTTTCCTCTAATATCTGTGAGAATTAGAAATGCCTCATTACCTCTGCTTGTGTAAAACAGTTCAGTAATTCAGCATTTTTTCAGTAGTTCAACACCTACAATTTAGTAAAATGGAATTGCAATAAATAAAATTTTACAGTCATAATTGTTAGTTTATGAAGTAGATCAGTACGAATATAATATGAAAAATATATATGTATATGCTCAATGAATGAATGTTTTTTCACCTTACAGAATTTCTTATTCTCAAAATTGCATTTAGTCATGCTTTTCATTGGAAGTGTATGTCCCTGAAAACCTACCTATGAAACCAGGAGCATATTGGAAATTCTCAGAGCGTGCTGATGAAGAAACAAACTTAATAAAGGCAAAGACCTCTAGAAAGTATTGCTACAATATTTATGGTGATCTCAGTAGATCATGGCAAGAGCTGCAAGCAGAGAACACTGTTATAAAGAGTTTATTACCCAGAGCAAGTATCTCCTAATCTAGGCAGCAAATGTGTTGACTAAAGCAATTCTCTTTCCCAAACTTACTTACTATTGCCTAAGTTCCAGTGTGTTTAATGGGACTCACTTCATCATTCTCTTCTCTGATGACAGGAATGAATTGCAGCCAAGTTTCATCATGCATTATGACACCACGTGTCCCCAGACTATCAGAGTTATTAGAGTATTAAAGAATCTTAGTCCATAAAGTGTAAAACAAATCCTAAAACTACAGGTATTGCAAAAAAAAAATAATCAACAAAACCTTCCTATGTTCCTTATGTCTCTCTCTGGCATAAATATTGTGATATTCTCTAACAGGCAGATGCCCAGGATTGTACATGCAGAGATCTACTATAGAAATATATTTTACATGTTATTTCTGTTACTTGAAAATTTATGTTAAATAACTGCTTGTGCTTTTTATGTTGAGTGCTAACTGTAGTCGACAGGAATAATGTAGTACTATTCTTTCTCAAGCTAAAGAAAAAATAGAATCTTTTTCTGGTAATTTTAAATAGATTATGACTTTATGGAACTCTTAAAATCTTCTTTGCAGCTGTGCCTCACTACATACATTTTTTTTCCAAAAACTCTTCAGCTACATGGTTTCTATCATATACAGTTATTTTAAAGATAAAGTTTTAAATGCTTACTAGTACAAAGTAATTTAAAAGCAACTTCTAAAGTTGAAAAAGCATGAATAAAAATGTATTTCTGGAAGAGCAATGGTGAAACTCAGAGAGAGTTTAAAGAAGAAAATTTACATCTATTTTCTTTTTAGTGTCTTAGTTGATTCTGTTTACCCTTAAGGTACCTAGAAGTCCCAAACTTAGAGTGTTTAAGAAATGATATCTAAAAAATTTAGTGAAATGTATCAGGTCAGAACGCTTCCTCTAGTGCTTAGAAGTGAAGTTACTGTTCACCAAGGAGATTCTCTCCGGTATCCTCTGATTCAGGACTAGAGGGCAAAAATGGGCAGGGTGTCCGAGACTACTCAGAAGCAGGGCACTAGCCCTGCTGTCTGTTGCCTTCTGGCTGCAGAGACAGCTTGCAGCTGGTAGGAGAAGTGAAAAAAGGTGGATCGCTTTGGGCAGATCAGGACGTGAGGACAGAGGATGAAGGAATATGTGCTACTCTCCTTAGTAACTGCGCTTTGTACTGATTAAGAAGCAGAAATGCTTGCCTGTAACAAGAAGAATGAAAATTTTCAAACTTCTTTTGATTAGCAAATACACACATTCACATGAGTTTCATTCATTTTTTGGTAAATAACAAATTACAAAAAGAAAATATTTGTGCAATAGAGAAGTAAATGTTAGCAAGGAACTCAAAACCAGTTTCCTTATTACATGTCTTTGCCTTTATATATCCCAGAGCTCCTACTCCAGAGTTAATATATCTTCTATGTAAATGTTATTTAAGAATACATAAGCATTGTTTAAATTATTTTGGTTTACCCAAGGGTAATTTAATTTTTTTCTGTACTAACAATTTTTTTGCATCGCTTGCATCTGACTGGGAGAAAATAATAAAAGTTATTCTGGAGTGTGAAGAATAAAATTTTGTGTAAAGTTATGTTTAATTGTTACTAACAAGAAAAACTTCTGTCTTATGCCCCTGTAAACATATGGAACAATGTGCAGAAAGGGGAACATAACTGTATTTTGTGTCATCTTACACAATATCCCAGTTACAGCAGTGTTTATTCAGTGTGCTTTCTCTCCAAAGGTCCATTTTCTTCTGAAGGAATTTTGTATGTTATCACCGGAAAAAAAAAAAAAGCAACTCGATGTTTTCTTCTTCCTGTAACTACATTTTTTACTGCTTCTGTGGCATCTTGACTGTAAAAGATTGGTAAGTACATCTAATTAGAAAACATTAAAATGCTGTGACTCAGAAAAATAATGAAACTTGATTACATTTTATGCAAGACATAAAATCTCAAAACTATTTTTTACAGTTTAGATTGGTTTGTAACCTGATCTACAAGGAAATGGCAAGGTTTTGAATGTTTAAGAGTATTTGTTTCCCTAGAGTATTTTAATATATTTTGCTGAGACTGATTATTAAATACAAAGCTTCTTTTATCAAGGAGAGAGTTTAGTTTTATTTTTTATTACTTTAATTTACTTCTAAATATGTTTTATGGCTCACCTTTTTGTGGTAATATACATCAAATGGACTGTGTTAAAGTGAAAGCTGAATATTAGAAAACAGCCTTGATAAATTAAAATATAATTTTTTTTCTAATTTACCTTGCAATAGCTTTTTAAAAAAACAAAACTAAAGACCTTTTACACTTTTATTAACTCAACCACCAAGAAGCTGTAATAAAGAGCTTTTACTCTTTATTACAGAATTAGGTTTTTCGTATCATTGTTCTGGAATAAATGTTCATTGCAGTTATAGTCCAGTTCACAAAGAGACTTACTTTCTGCCAGCAGTTCACTCAAACATATACAGTTTTATAGGAGAGCACAGGGAGACATTACACACAAATCGAATTGTGCAATAAACACCATGTAGGCTATGGGAATTTTGTAGATGAAGGAGGAAAGCATGGCTTACATAAAAACATAAGATGATTTAAATGGTAAATTTTGTACGTAGGATAAGTAAACAAAAAATTGAATTCCGAAAGATTCAGGCTTAATATTTGTATATCACACAACCATAATCCATGCCAGACCATAGGTATGTTACGAAAACGTCCTGACTCATCTGCCTAAAGCTCAGATACCATTGGCAGACAAACATCTGTTCTAGGCTGAAGACTGATGCACTATATGTCAACTGTAATCAGACCCAATTACTAACAGTGTAATTATCCTGATTGTGAAAACAAAAATGTTTAATTATACAAAAAGCTTTCTAGATTTTTATAGTTACGTATTGAAAACTCCTCAAGATATAATATTTTGACTTGAAGCCTACACTCAACTCCACTGACAATAAATTATATGTACTGGAAAAGTAAGATTGGCACACATTAAAGAGATGACCCTTTATCAATATCTCAAAGGAAAATGAGTGGGTGCTAGTTTTCCAGAAGGATTCAAAACCACATCAGTAGGTGATCTCCTTTGCAATGGGATGCAGACTTTCAAAAGAGGTACATACCACTTGCTGTTGTAAAACCGAGTTCAGCATTCACTGCATGACACTCAAATGAAAAATATGGCCACTCACTGTGGTGTGATGCTTTAACAAATTCCAGCACACTTTTTTTACTTTTTATATATTTATCCAAATGTATTGCATTCTTTCATGCAATAAATTTAACTTTAAATGTCAAAATTTTCTTCCTAGACTGTGAAAGCGTACATGTACGTTGCTGTGTGAGTACACAGTAAAACCCTGTCCCCAGAGTGTGCCCGGTTTTCTGGCTCTACCTTCTCTGTATAGCGGCAGTATAGATCTGTTCTCATTATACAAAGTCCCACATCCGTGGGAAGACAGTGCTGCTCACAGTAGCAGTGCAACAACTGTGGGGTAGCTGAGGACCCCAGCTCAGACAAGCTGAGAAAGTTCTTCAGAGATCTGTGGTGTGACTCCCTGGCATTAGTGTGGATTCTATCACTTGTTGACGTGTTCAAGTATTTTCTGCACATATTAGTAGATGAACATCCTTTCTTGCAAACTGTTCCTAATTCTAGGCCATAAGAATAACAACTTCTGTGATGTGTACAATGTAACTCCGAATGGCAGGATTTTTTTGTAGGCAAGCTCACAATTCTGATGGCTTGTGATGTTTTCTTTGATTTATTTTTAACTTACCTTCACAGTATCCTTCTCGTACTTCTAAGTCAGAGTCCTGGGGCAGATCAGGCAATTCCCAGAAACTTCTTTCAGGTGAGGTAACATTTCATTCTTTCTTTGCTGAATATTTACTAGGGACAGAACTCTAATTGTCTTACCTGATTTACAATGTTGATACCTTAAGTAATCCATGAAGAAACTTATCTTTTGTCTTGTGTCTCCTGATCCTTCCTAGTGTGCAAAGGCCATTAATAACTTAAAGTGTTCTCCATTGTTATATGGCATTGATGCTAATAGCTAGATATTTTTTCTCCAATTTGACAAAAATTTGGATGAACTGAAAACAATCCAGAATAGGTCATGCCTGAATTTTAAACAAAGGCTGAACAGGGAATAATTTATCTTTATAAATGTTTTTGAATTGTCACCACTCTGAAGTGTTCCCGAGGGATAGTTTTCTCTCTTGAATGTTCTAGATAATTTACAGGCTCCAATTGCCTCTTGTATTATACAAAGCTCCCTCACATTCCCCGTTAATAAACTTTGAAAGTGTGAAGTTTTTCAATACCAGGGCTAGATGAACACTCATCCCTAAGGTGAGAATACACAGCTCCAGTCTCGCTGGGTGCCAGCTCCACATCTATTTTGGACTTGATCCAGTGACTAGCGTGTGCTGCTTGATCTATTGGGCCAGAGCAAAGAAGCGTATCTAAAGAAACCACGAAAGATATTTTACTTCTCTTGAATAATTAGCCTGAGAGTGCTAATTGGGGAACAGACTCTGAAATAGAGCTTTTCCCTGTAAATAACGGAAAGAGAATGAAAGAAGGCTAATGAAAGTGGTTAAGAATCCAGCTGGAGTACCACATTCATCTCTGGGGCCCCCAACATGAGAAGGACATAGACCTGTTGGAGTGGGTCCAGAGGAAGGCCATGAAGATGATAGTGGGCTGGAGCATCCCTCCCATGAAGACAGGCGGAGAGAGTTGGGGCTGTTCAGCCTGAAGAAGAGAAGGCTCTGGCGAGATCTTGTAGCAGCCTTCCAGTACCTGAACGGGCCTACAGGAAAGCTGGAGGGGCACTTTTTACAAGGGCATGCAGAGATAGCACAAGTGGTAATGGCTTTAAACTGAAAGGGGCTAGATTCAGATTAAATATAAGGAAGAAGTTCTTTACTGTGAGGGTTGTAAGGCACTGGAACAGGTTGCCCAGAGAAGTGGTTGATGCCCCCTCCCTGGAAGTGTTCAAGGCCAGGTTGAACGAGGTTTTGAGCGACCTTTTCTAGTGGAAGGTGGTCCCTACCTGTGGTAGTGGGGCTTGGAACTATATGATCTTGAAGGTTCCTTCCAACCCCAAAGATTCTATGATTGTATGATATGATTCTATGATAATTTTGCATTTGTTTGTACAAAGCTGTATACATACCTTCAGAGGAAAATTCCAGGAAAATGCACTGGCTTAAGAGGTAGTGAAATATTGAAGTGATCATCCAGCAGCGCTCAAAATTTTTTCAATTTTTGGGTGAAGTCCAAGAAGATGAGCTCTTTCAGCTGAAATCATCACCCCTAGGAAAGTCCCTCAACACTTCGCAAGTTCAGTCTTGATTGGAGTATTTATCACATTTACCCAAAACCTTGCTTTGTGAGCAACATCTGTACTACAAGCAGTCAATATTGGCAAATACAAATTTTATTCCAAAAGTGAAAGTGATTTTGTCCAATATAAGATGAAAATCAGTTTATTAGAAATGTTGTTATAATACTTATTTAGTCATTTCATTTTCATAGAAAGAAATATTCCTGTGTAGTTCTATTATCTTTTAATGAACGTGTTTTACCAGTTGAAAATGTTTTAAATTAAGTACTTTTTAATTGAAAGTTTAATTCATATTCAGTGTTCCATTCAAATAGTATTAATAATATGAAGTAGTTTCACTTACAGACCTTAATTCAGAACATGATTATCTTCTCCCTTGTTTTCTGGCCAGAAGGACTACACCAACATGAATGAATGCAATTCAGCACTGGAACAGGTTGCCCAGAGAGGCTGTGGATTGTCCTTCTCTGGAGATATTCAAGACCTGACTGGACCAGGTCCTGTGTGACCTGCTGTAGGTGACCCTGCTTTGGCAGGGTGGTTGGACTACATGATCCCCAGAGGTCCCTTCCAACCTCTACCACTCTGTGATTCTGTGAACTAGTTTGTGAGTAGATAATATTTTCTGTTCCTGGAACCATGACCCATATTTGTGTAAAACAATCTGGGGAAATGCAATAATAAGTATTGCTGTGACTTTTTATCAAGTATTTTAAAAATGTGATTGTTTTACCGTCCTTGGCCTGACTACTGCAAAGTTTTCTATATGATTGCTGGCAAAGATATTTTTGAAAATGACATACTGGGAATGTCTACATAAAATAGACTTTTATACATGAAGATTAAGAGCTCCCATTGGAAATCTTCATCAAAGAACTACAAATATCCTAAAGATCTAATACACTGTCAGTGTTTAGACAGAAAGATGAACTTCGAAATATTTCAGTGAAAAAAATGGATCTACAGTGTAATTATGGGCTGTGGTCAAATTAGTCACTTAGATCTCTTCCGGTGTACGCTCTGAAAAATAGTTGACTGCAGGCTAAGAAAGGAGGACCAATAAAGGGTATACCTGATGGCTGCCAAAAGATCCCAGAAAACATCCCAGCTCAGGAGTTGGAGTAATGAAGAGGAACTCACAAAATCTGCCATTTTTGTTGGAAAGCCATCATTAAGTTGACTTGCTTGAAAACATTACGGATTTGGGAAGGAAAGTTGAGAAGGAAACATTATGCTAGGACTAACTTGTATTTTGAAAAAGGGAAAATATTTGGCACAAGGAACAATTTCTTTGAAGTGTAGCACGATACATTGACAACATAATGTGGAGAAAAACAAACTCTTTACCTATGGCTTTCTCTTTCACTTGAACTCATTGCTCTATGTACTTGGTGACTGTAGAAGACATGAGGAGGCAGTAGCAGAATTTCTATTAACCTAGACTTCTCTGCATGAGCCATAGGGTAATTTTGTCTTTTCTGCAAATTGTGAGCTTCTTATTCAGAGACATGAGGAAATTTGGCAATCTATTTCCTCCTTTGTGGCTGCAACAGGACAACAGGTATGCACTATTCTCCTATGGCGTACTGCATTCCAGATACTTTTGCTTCCCGTCTTCAACCCTTTTTTTCAGGTTGCTGTTCTTTCTAGACAAGGTATCAGCATACCTTTGTTCTGAAATACCTCTGAATCCCTCAAGAAAGTTTGTACTGTGACTCTGTTTTTGCTACTCCCTGAAGTTGGACATAGAGAGTCTGCAGACTGCAGCAAGAAACAGCAGATCGAAGACGCGCTTTTGGCTCCTAAAAGTAGCCTCCCACATCTATAAGCTGTTTACCTGTAAACATGAAGAATTTGTTTCTTACTTGACAGTGTGACTGCTCCTGTCCTACATTTGTGCACACAGACCTACATATGTGTGTGTGTGTGTATATATAGGTGTATGTGTATGTGTACATATACATACACATATATATGATTTTCACATTGTTGCAGTCAACAGCCTCCTCTTTCAGCTGCTTTAATTAGTTGTGTGATGTTTTTTCTGATATACTCTATTCCAGGCCTGAAAGTATACAATTAACGCGGGACCTTAATACAATGTCAAATATATTACAATGTACTTATTTTTCGAGCCGTACAATTAAAAGGGATTTAACAGCGTTGTGGCCTACATTTGCTATCCTTACTCGTTATTGAGGCTGCAGTCATGCAGCCTATTCACTGGAGGTTATAGGGAAGGAGGGACATAGCAGAGTAAGTCCTCAGATCTGGGAGAATGGTTGCCCTTAGGACATACTCTACTCTAATGTGGTGAAGAAGAAATATAAAATAATGTCAAGTAAAAGAAAAAGCAACAGCTCCTTGGGTGTTTAAATCAAGAGATTAGACATGACAAAATACCCTCTAGGAGTACGTTCATCTTTGATCTTTCTCAGACCCTGGGCTGCTTCTCCTTTTCTCTTGTTAAACTGCAAATAAGCAAAATCAATGGACTTCTTATTATCAGCTCAGTTCCAGGGTACAGTAATAAATGCTAAACAATTCCCAGCATGTACATTACTATGTTGACTGGAGGGAAAACTATAGTTATAATATTTTTCACATGAGCCTGCAGACAGAGGCCAACTGCTCAGTACATATAGGACTGCTTTTGGGAGCATATAGAGCTGCATGGGGGCTTTTTTGCCTTGGAACAAGTCACAGTGGTTTCTGTGATCTCTTCTGCTTCATGGGATTAGCTCAGCTGATTGAGGGAACCAGAAAAGCACTACGGAACTACCCAGGTTGCTCCTAAGCAATACAATTCAGAAGTGAAACAAGGCAAGACCCTGGAGAGAGGTAAAATGAGGCAAGACCTTGGATTGCAATGAGAAGCAGCAGGAGGGAGAAAGGCAAATTGCATACCAAAACAGTTAAATCACAAAAGAATGTGCCTGGCTTTGAAAATGTCACTCCAAGATTTAGACAATCATTAAGAGCAAAAGTAGTGTTTAGTTTTTAGTTTTTTCAATAGGAAGTTTTATACGTTTAGTTGAAAATAGAGCCTCCTGTACCTACTCACTAACTTCACTTTCATAAAACACTGTAGAAATCCTCTTCTGCTTGTTCCCTGGAGTCAGGGATCCTCACAGAGAGTTAGTGTTCTGTATTGCAAAAGTATAGACATACCTTTAGAATAAATAATATACTGTTGGTTTCCTTATTCTGAAACAGACAGTGTGATGAAATACATAGTAAAAGATAAGCATAAATGTAAAGTACATAGTATTTTATAATACATGTAATAAAAATAAGTGAAGTTTTCTTTTCAATTGCAGCACTGTTGCTGAAGGAATTTAAACGCAACTTCATCTTACATATATGTTGTACAAAATCCACTCATTTGCTTTCCTTTCTGACATTCAATAATTTTATATTTGCAAAGGTGATCTCCCACCAAGGCTTTGTGTACTTCAGATTTTGCTTGGTTACATAGTACTCTTGTTCTCTGTAGGTACTCCACTAACACTATATGATGATAAAGTCAGTAACACAGAGATAAAAGATTACAGCTTGATAGTACCCTAGATTAATGGTTATGTGTTGCATTAGAGCATTTAATGAGTAGTAGCACTAAAGATTGTTACTGAATCTGAGGACAGATTTTTTGTTAACTATAACATAAAAAACATAACTTAAAAACTAAAACAACAAAGGCGTGTGTTTGTGTGACTGACATAAATTTCTTACTGTGCCCTTCACAAAAATAGAAAACATTGACTAATACAGCAATTAGAGGTACTGCTTTCATCAGATGACTAAGATTTGTAGTTATGTCTTTTAAGGCTGCAATCCAACAAATCACTTAAGAGTGTGGTGAAAGTTAAGCTCATGCTTAAGAGCTTTTCTGGATCAGAGCCTGAGATATGAATACTTGCATCTCATGACTCAGAAACTTAAGTTAATTTTCTTAAGAGCTGTTAGGAATTGACTGGCATGAGTTACTCCCTTTATCCTAAACAGCAGTTCCTGACTACTGTGGGAGAAAGGATATTGTGCTTGGTTAGGTAGATAATTTGATATAGTGTCGTGTATCTGATGCTGTTCATAAGATAAAACTTCATGTATCCCGGTGCAGTGTGGCTCTCAACAGCTTGTAGAATAGCTCAGTATCTTAGCTGAGACTTTGGCAATACATAATCATAATGACAGTAAGTTAAATGTAAATATTAAAGGAAGAAAGAAAACGCAGAGGTTTTCCAATCAAGTGTTTGTCCAGCTGTTGTATGTAAATTCCTGTTAGACTGAGGAAATTTATTTTGTTTCACTAGTAGTATGGGATTGCACTTTAATATTTCCATTTTCACACACTTACTAATGGGAGCTTCAGGAGAAAACTGTCTTTCTATTGAACTTAAAAACAAAGTCTCTCTGAATTTAATTGGGCATGTTTTCACCTTGAGAACTTTTATTCTCATGCTTCTTTTCTAATTTAAAAATAGAATAAATGATTGTCTCAAGGAGAACTAAAATGTGACACTAAAATCCAATATGGAATCTATATTCCAGGGAACTGAAAAAAACTTACATTTCTTTCTCCCTTTCATGATTTCCCCACTCTTCAAATTCTCATTTTCAAAAGCCTGAAAAGAAGAAATTAGCAGCATGAGCTGGATATCATCAGAAAGGCAGGAATTTCAGAGCTACACAGGCACTACAGAAAAAAATTTTTATCCTCTGCTGTGTGCAGTCTAGTTTTAAATATTGAGTTTAGTTCCAGATAGCTCCAAATCTAATAGTGCTAAATATTTGGTCAATAGTAAATCACTCAGGTGATACTTACTCCATTTCTGACAGACAATTCCACATGCATATCAGCCTGATTAAATTTTCGCTCTAAGGTACTGTATAATTTCTCTTTTATCACCTTCTTCATATTCATATTCATGTTTGAATACATCACCCTGGAGAAAGCTTAAAATTAGGAGGTTTCATTCTTTTTTTTCCTTGGTGCTTCTCAAATCTGTATGTATAAAGATGTTTTAATAACTCCTGATGAATCAACTACACTGGGGTTTAATTACTGTGATTTCTTTTTCCTGAATTCCAGTCAATCACTTTCTGCTATGCTGTTGTACAGACTTGAAGACTGTAGGGTACATTTTCATTTTTTAAAGAGATGCTTCTGAAAATGCTGCCAAAATTTACCTTAGCTTCTGCCTATGCAAAACAGAATGAAAAATATCTGTTTTTGTTGTTACTAAATCAAAGTGACATTCATAGAACATCCTATTCTTGGCTAACACTCAGGGAATTTTTTGCATGAATAAACCAAGCAGTGCTATTTTTGTACCATTTAAATTGACATACACCTAGAAAGAGTTATTACTTGTTAGTACACTGTGCCTCAAATGTCAATTTCCCTTTTACATGCAAATGGAAGGTAAATCACGTTATGCCACTTTGCTGAGAGCAAGGAATGTTTAAAATAATAAAGTCAATATAGCATGATACTTTCCCTTCCATCAGCTCTGATGTCTTGTTAAATACTATGTTATTGTGTTATAGGTCCCAAGATTAAATGATTGACATACGAATAATTTTTACTTTGACCCCAGAAAAATTGGAAAATGACAGGCTTGTCTAAAGCAGTTAGCTTCAGAACAGTAGGAGCTGTAAAATAGTCTAAAAATATTTAACGATGCCTCTTCATATGCAACGCAACTCAGGAATGCTGTGATGTGGTCCTGTACTATGAATTATGGTTAAATGTACCATTAATGAGGCATGCATTTTTGCCATGAAAACTGACAGTAATGTAGGGGCCCAGTATTTAAAAACTGTATTTTAATACAGTGGTATTTATCACTAAAACCCAAATACATATCAACAGTTTGTTGTGTGATACTTTTTCCTGACAGTTATAAATAATAGTAATGTCTAGGACCCCAATTTTGTGACAGGCCTTAGAAAACAGATCCTGTACAGGGTGCTGAACGCTATGTGTGTTTTGGGTTATAACAGGGCATTATTGTAGATGACAAGCAACCCTGCCTTTCCTAGTGTGTTCCTTTCGGATGTTCTTCTCTTCACAGGGCATGAATAGTGTCAACAGATCAAATGGAATTGCCTAAAGGAGAAGCAGAGGTCAGACCAATGGCTGGCTATTTCTCTTCAAGGACTCTTGTGCCCAGTTGTTTCAAACTGGAAAAATGTGTTTTCCAGGCATGATGATAAAGAGCATTTTCTGGATTTAGTGCAACATGCTTCTAATTACATAACGTACAAGGATTTAGAGGATCAAATCATCACAGATTTGCTTTTCCAAGTTACATTCTTAAATCAGCTTTGCAATAGATTTATATTGCCTGTGGATATGAAGCAGCAGAGTAAAACTAAGCTCCCTTGATTTCCAAACCATCATCATTTAAAGAGCTATAATTCATATTTAATGAAGAAGAAATGGTAGAAAAAAGCATCCACAAGCATTTAACAAGAGAGTCTATGAACATTAAGTTTTTATCCTCTGCTAAAAGCCTTTCACCTTATCCTTTCATTGTATAGGCTGATGCAACTTATTTAGAGGAAGTTGGGTATTTTTAGAATGTTTTCATAAAAAGTTAATATTAGAAATAAATGATGGTATGGCTGGAGATTTTCCTAAAATGTATAAAGAATGGTTGTTCTTTTTTTTTAATGAGGAGATTAATTTATTGCAAGCATAATAAGAAAAAAAGACCAAATAAGAAAAAAAGACCAAATAAGAAAAAATACCAAATCTTTATGTCACTAACCTTGATGGTAAAGAATAGAACTAAGCAGACAACCTCCTCTTTTTATGTAATCATGAAATTAGAGGATGAAAGAAGCACAGCACAGTGAATATGGTTGGATTTCTGTAATGTATTAGTAAAATATGATATCTTATTCACACAGCTGATTTAGATCTGCTTGAGTATGAATATCAGACTGCGCTTTGCAGTCTGACTTAAATGAAAGTCAGTGGGAACTGGCAAAGTATTGCAGGTCTGATAGGAAATGACAGGACCTGGATTAGTTAAAGCCTTATTTAAAAATCTTTGACAGTAATCTGCAGAAGAGTCTTGTCAATCATATACGATAGGGAGGAGCTAAACACACCTGCAATGGCTGAAAAATAACTGAAAGGAGAAAATAAATTTTTAAAAAAAGAGTAATTTAAAAAATATTCTGAAAGAAAGAAACCATTAAAGAAGGTAAATTAATATGCCTAGAGAACACAAACTTCTGTTGGAGAAAGAAATGTATTGGAGTGTGTGTCATGTGGATGTGCCTGGTAATGGCAAGACATCTCTGGCTGTTGAAAGGCTGGTAGGATGACACTGCTAGGGTATGCCATTATTATTCCCATGCCTGCTGTCCAGTACAACTACAAAAGAAGGCACTGTACCTGAGGTGGAGACTGCCGCAGGTGATGAGGAGGAAGTGCTAGTGAAAAGGACATTCTCTGGCACTTTCTGGCATAGAACTTGTTATGGGATTTGTTTAGCAGAGCACCAATCTCTAACCACAGTCTCTTTCAGTGTCTGTTGCAGCTCTTTGTCTCAGAGTTCTGCTTACCCCATTCAGAGCCACCTGGTTTACCAGCAATTCAATGTCCGGATCCACCTGTGTGACAGTTAAAACTGGACTCTAGATCTTCTGTAATTTTTCTCCCATCTCCTACCTACAATGGAACTGCTTAAAGCACCAAATATGTTTTCTGGCTGGGGGGTCTTGTGCTGTCCGCCTTTCCCATTGAAGTTATTACACTTTTTATCATTCAATTAAATATTCATTAAGGCATAGGAAAAGTGTAAGAATGACCTTTGGTGTTGACAGAGAGCTGGGATGAAAAGAACCTGCGAGTGAGGCAATACACAAGTATTTCAACATTGAGTGATCTTGCCTTGTTGGCATGATGATCTTGAATTACGCAGAGAGATTAGGGTAGACAAATGAACTTGATTAAGCTAAGGTGAAATTATTAGAAAAGGCTCTGGAATAATTTATCAGCCTATATATACCAACAAAAATAGTTTAGAAAGTTATTGCTTTGAGGTAGTTAAAACTAAAGTCAGAAAAACATAGCAATAGACCAATATTCCTGATTTGGGAGTACACAAATTTTGCACAAATTCTTTCTTTTCATATATACTTGCCTTTATAACTGAAGTCAATGAGTTTCCTTGTATTGAAGAGTTACCCTGCTACCTACAAAAGTGCAGGACTTATGTGGTGGTCCCCACTCCCAAGTTCATAGAACGACTACCCTGGCTGTGATCAAAGGACATAATATGCAGTGTCTGATGTTAACTAGTAGCTGAAAAGGAGACACGTGGAAAAACAAAATAAGTGATATGCATTCCCAAAGTTCAGGTGATCAATGAGATCATCAAGCAGAAAAAACAAAGATAAATAAAAATAGTACTATGTCAGCTGAGGAAGTACTATATTTATTTCCTCTGTACCAGTCATGAATTTTTGTACTTCCATCACACCAGTTCTCTGCCTTTGAGCTGAAAGGTCCTTGTTTACTTAGTCTTTACTTTGCTGTAAGGTGTTCCGTGTTGCTAATCATCTTTGTCACCTTATATATAGAGCTTTTCTATTTCTATTTGTTTTCTGAGTTGGAGACATGGGTACTGTTCACACAGTTCAAGATGTAGGTGCATGGTTTTATTTTCTTTATTGGTTTATCTTCATTTTTTTAATAATTCCTAATATTCCATCTACCTCTAGACCAGTGAGCTGACATTTTCAGAAATTTCCCCACAATGACTCAAAGAACATTTTCCTGTGAGTTAAGAGCAATTATGAACTCCATGGCTGCATTTATACTTCCTAAAGTTTGTATGAAATGAAGTATAGTTCCTATTGGACATGAACAAACAAAATGTATTGAAGTAGGTACTTTGCCATCTTTATTAATTCTTTCATAAGAAAGTTTAGAGGCTGGGTAATCTTGGACACTGAAACATCTTTTCATTGAGTGTAATTTCTCCTAAACATTTTTTTAGCCATTTTGGTGTGCAGAGGATGGAAAGAAAATTTCTAATGTGAATAGTGCCACTACTGGCCATGTATCATGTTATGCAGATAACCTCTCAAGTTCCAAATTCATTGGCAATTTGCGAGACTATAGATGGTTCAATAAAATATCTGTGATTTCCTTCTGTTTTCCATGATTTCATGCTGCACTGTCTGGAAACAGTATGTAATTAAAAAGCCTTGAGATGATATGAACACTAGGAAAATTACAATTCAGAACTTCTCCTTTCATGATGTTGTTTATTTATTTCTGGAGCTCTAGCTTCTTTTTCAAGGACATTAAACCATTAAAAAGATGAATACTGCATACTTTTCCAACAGCAAAGTAATTAATTGTCATGAAGTGGAAGTGACTTTTTATTTTGTGCGTTGAATACCTCAATACTGAAATCCCTGAAGTGGCAGTGTTGTACATTTTATCATTCATAATAACAGATAGATCACACAATTTTACAGAAGTCTCACCTAATTTCTTAACACTGTTCTATTAGGTGTTAGTCCTGTGGCCAATTACTGTGAAATTATTGATTCTACTGTAAACTCGTATTGAATTTAATACAAGATGCAACTTATTTTTATTAAATATCTATCCTGTTTTTAACTTTTCCTTAACTATTTCTATAAGTCCCTTTGCATTTGTTTAGTGTTTTAAAAAAAGGTAGATTTACTAAAACATAGAATCCTCAGATCTATGCAAAAACGTACAATATTTAGGTCTTGCAATCAATGATTTGTGTCTCAACTGATGGCTTCTTGGACATTTAATAGATGCATATGCTGGTGTAGTTATCTTATGTGCATATACGCTCTGGATAACTGAAGAAATACCAATCTATTTGTCTTCTGTTTTTCATATGGTGTCCCACAGTGTTTGCAGTTCTCCATGGTATACCATGTGCCTTTGTGGGATAGGAAACACTTTACATAATTATCTGCTTACAAAATCAGTACAGTAAAATGCACAAAAATGTATTCCAAAATAGACTGCTAATTATCCTAAATACATAGATTAGATTGCCTAAGTATTGTTACAATTTTGCAGACATTTGAGAAAGGTTCAATAAAAAATGGTAAAACAGACATTCTATCACTTGTAGCAACTTTAACAAAGTCCCTTTGAAAGAGTTAAAAATGTTAGAGTCCAAGATCATCTAAAACAGAGTATTTCTAATGAAAATGACACAAAGAAGTAGCTATCTCTAAATATTAAGTTGGGTTAGTTCGTATTTTAATTCAACACTTTGAATCACAGATATTTGAATGGTAGAAATGAGATTCATGGGGGAAAATATACCCACCACTGCAGAGCTAAATAGCTATTCACAGTTGCACAACTGTGCATTTCCCATGGCTAGTGCAAATTCCACAGGTGTATATAAAAATGGCTGCTTAAATATCTAACTAACCATTAGCATAGAAAATGACTCAATCTGGGCATGTGATTGTTTCAAGGATAGTGACATTATAAGCAAGTTCCTACTTTTTTGCAGACCTGAGTTTTTCTATTCCATTTCTTGTCCTTCATATGTTTACTGCTGCAAGCAATAATAAGAAAATAAAATTCCTAGTAAATTGCCTGTTTTTTCCTAATTCAGGAACTACTGGACTCATTATTTCTAATCCAATCTGTAGGCTCTAGAATTCAATATGTCATCTAAGGTTATTCAAATAAAACACAGTCAGCATCAGCATGATGGGAGTTTTATGACTTTTGTGCACATTAAATGGGTTTTGCAGCAATTCTTGTCAATGACCTCTGGCAGAACTATTGGTAAGAGGTTGATTGCTCGCTATAGACTTTCTGCTTCTATGTCTAGTAAAAGGCAAAACAGACCTGCTGTGAATAAATTGTTCCTTTTCTGTTTCTTGCAAGGACTGGAAATCTACATAGGCGTGGTATTCAAGCATACTATTTCACAATTCAAGGGAAGCTGGAGACACATTCAATTACTTCTCTACTTCTCTCTTAATTTTCCTGATAAAATGACTCTGTAAATGTACTGCAGTGTATGTCAAATTCTGATGACGTTCATGTTTTACTATTTCAAGACTCATACAATACTGTCATAAAGGCAAAAGTCTCTTTCCTATTACTTTTATAGGAACTTTTACTACCTAGAAACTTTCAGCAGAAGTCTATCTCCTCTGTGAGCTTTTAAACTAAAGAATATTGCTCTTTGTAATATTTTCTCCACCAAACTCATAAATGGTAATGCATTTATTCTATAAAATCAAAGCAATGACTTACTGAAATAGCGTTCTCATCTGCACAAATGTATAGCATACCCTTGCATTTCATGAAAAAAATGTCAATCTTGATGTGGTCCAGACTCACTAATACCAGACGAAAAAATAATGTAAACTGCTCTGTGATGATTTTTATAAAAACTGGTTACTTTCCTGAAATGTAGTAGTTTGAATCTATCCTCCTGCAGTGCGGAACATGTTGGGTTTTTTCAATTTGTTTTGTATTTTTCCTCTCCCCTCTAACAAAGAATTAATCCTGAAGAAATTACAGTGAGTTGCCCTGTACTTGCTGAACATCAGAAATTAAAGACCTACTTTACCAGAATTTTTTTAAAAAAATACAGCTAGTGGATTTCCAGGATGAAAAGGGGAAAGTGGCTTACCTTTGGACAGTCATAACTTATACACCAGAAACTGGTGGTCCCTTTCCAGCACACCTTGTGCCTTTAGTAGTGGTGCAGTCCTAGGCAGCTGTCTCATGTCAGAAAATTGCAGGAAGGATGTGCATCTACACATCCCTGTAGATGCAGACATAACGAAGAACACATAGAATGAACATTACTGTCCATGTGGTTACTGCTTTCATGCTGAACCAGTTGTGAAACTGTGGATTTAACAATTGTCTGCCAAGTTTTTTGTTGACTTTCACAAAGATAGGTGTACGAGGGGGCTGAACGGACTGAGAGCAGCTCTGAGGAGAAGGACTTGGGGCTACTGATGGAAGAAAAGCTGGACATGAGCCAACAACACGCGCTCACAGCCCAGAACGCCAACTGTACCCTGGGCTGCATTCCCAGCATCATGGCCAGCAGGTTGAGGGAGGGGATTCTGCCCCTCTGCTCTGCTGTTGTGAGACCCAACCTGGAGTCCTGCATCCGGCTCTGGACTGTCCCTCAGCACAGGAAAGACATGGACCTGTTGGAGAGGGTCCAGATGAGGGCAACAAAAAAGATCAGAGGGCTGGAGCACCTCTCGTATAAGGAAAGGCTGAGAGAATTGGGGCTGCTCAGCCTGGAGAAGGCTGCTGGGAGACCTTATTGCAGGCTTTCAGTACTTAATGGGGGGCCTACAGGAAAGAAGGGGAAAATCTTTTTAGCAAGACCTGCTGTGACAGGACAAGGAATAATGTTTTTAAACTAAGGGAGTGTAGATTTGGACTGAATATAAGGAAGAAATTTTTTGCACTGAGGGTGGTGAAACACTGGAATGGGTTGCCCAGAGAGGCAGTGGAGGCCTCATCCCTGGAAACTTTCAAGGTCACGTTGGATGGAGCTCTGAGGAACCTGGTCCAGTTGAAGATGTCCCTGTTTACTGCAGGAGGTGTCAGGCTAGATGACCTTTAATGGTCCCTTCTAACTCAAAGTATTTTATGATTCTATGATTCTATGAGTCTATGATTCCATATGTACTTCTGAACCCCCAAATACTTGTACACTCACAAAAATGTTCTTTGTGTACTGTTTATGTTCAAGGACTTTAAGATCCGAATGCTTGTCTGTGAAGGAAAATTTGTTTCCTAAGTACTAAAATAAACTGAGAGAAGACCGTTTATTAAAGGATTGTATTTTTATCTGCTGTTTAGTTGACATGAGAGCAAAGACATCTTGCAAAACACAAGGGTGCAACATCTTCTTCAGTGGGTATAAGCTCTAATAACTCCTGAAAAACATTCAGATGCTAATTTTAGAGAGTCTATCTCATGCTGTACCAAAAAAATGTGATGAATCAGAATAGTAAAAAATACCTGGTACTCAAACAGCATCTTTTATCTGAGGATCTCAAAGTATATGACAAAAATTTTAATACTGAAGTCTCACAACATCCTAGGGAGACAAGTAAGCATTAATTTATCATGTATGAGAGATAGTTCACTTTGGAAGAGGATTTGAAAGATCCTGTTACAGGTCTGTAGATCTATTTATGACTGAATATTCTTAGTCAGGCAGGCCTGGACTTTCAGTCTGTGGGGTAGAGAATCCTGTGTTGGTATGCAAAGCAAATGAAGAAGCTTTGGAGCAGGATTTTGGAGATGTGTAAAAAGCAGAAGAATCCTGTTACACAGGAGAACTTGGAGGTGGACGAAGAATCAGGTCTTCCCTTTCCTCTGCTAATGTCCCCAGCATTCGGTCAGAGTTTTTTAGCAGTATTTTTAAGGGTAGGTTTTTTTTTCCTGATGTTACCGAGCAGTGGTATATCTGAAGGTCGCTGGCAGATATGCATGTGAAGTTCAATTGGGTTTCAGGCCAGTTTCATAAATTGTCACTTGGGTCCATCTAAACTTCAAAGATCATTCTGATCTTCAGCTGTTCATTAGCTAAAAAAATGGTATTACAAATGACTATTTTATACGCCATTAAACAGAGTCACTGTCATATTTCACTCCATGGTGTACACAATCTATTGTCAATTCCATCTTCTGATCTTTACTTGTCCTGCTTCACCCTGGAGTACTACTTCATGAGCATGTCTTAGTAGAAAGTAATTTAATGAGTTCTTTTCATTGTTGGCCCTGGCTTTTGACAAGCTTATTTTATACGCGATTACTGTGGTAAGTTTCCTGGGCTCTCTTTTTCTGGACTACTCAACAGCCCTCTCAGCTGCACTTTTGGTTCCTGGGTATACCCCATTACTCAACTAGAATTCTCTTCTGTGACCTTAGTGATCTCAACTGATCTGTAAGATGCAACCCAGCAATAAACTCTGGCTTAAAGGCATAATGTTTCGTGGAATTACCAGCTATTTTCCATCAGGCAAAATGAAACATTGCTTAAACATAAGGACATGTTTCCCGATGCTTTGTCTTATGCTGTAATACAAATAAATGAAAATCAAATTGGAATTATTCAGGAATGGTGTTTTTAGCTTTTTTCTAAAACTTCTGTGAGGATACTTTTACTACAAAGCTATTCCAGTCTCTTTTGATAGGAGAATAAAAAATCACAATGCAAGCAGAAAACATTATGTCTTAGCTATAATAACACTCAGAAGTTTTATTTCCTATTTATTCTATCTAGCAGCTGATGGATGATCACACAATATCCATTTTCCATTTCCTTTGTAATTTGGTTTCCAAAAAACCAGAATATGTTTGGGTTGTGCCAGCAGAGTTCTTTCCTTATTTGACAGTACACTGATCAAAACCATAAATTGTGTATTTTAGGAGAGGTTCTGTGCAAATTGGTGTGGGAATGGATAGGTGGAGAGTGGCTGGTTCCAGGTCTCTCCCACATTTACTTCCTCCCATTGTAGTCAGGAATAATGAAAACAAAGTTTTGTTTAGTGGACAAAGAAAATGTGTTGTTCTCTAATTATATTAACTTGTATGTCATCATATTGTCAGCGACATTGAACTGTCTGGTGGTGTTTAGGTCATCTTGACTGAAATAGAATTTTCTTATTTTAAGACCCTGAGTTTAACAAATTTAGCTAATTTTGTTAATTTTAGGTTGGGTCTGACACAACAATGTTGAAATTTAGTCTCCAGTATCTGTTCATGTGTAAACAACATGCAGAACATTTGGGGTGAAAAGAAAATTTTGATTTAGTGAAAAATTAGTTTTGAAAACCTGTGTTTCTCCCTAAATGACATTTTCCACATTTTACTTTGAAGAGGAGCTCAGCCAGGACAGTTTTAATTCTGAATATCAAGGGAAATCCAAAAACTCTGAATCTCCTTTTCGAAGTCTCTGCTCTGCTAAATTTGAAAGCCCTAATTACTATTCAAGGGTTTCTTTCTGAGACCTTCTTGTTGAATACTCAAAGAAGCAGACATATTTTACTGAAACCTCTGTCTTTTAGACAAAAAAATCCCACCAAACTTTGATTTTTTTAGTGGGCTCTGAAAGTAGAGATTATTTTTGTCAAAAGTAAATAAATTTGCTAAATTAATGCTATATACTATTTTCACTTTCCCTTTCAAAAAGCTGACAGAAGACAAGGTATGTATTTATTTTTTAAATTTAGCCCTCTTAAATAGACTTGTGGAACATAAAATTTTAAATGCTTAGGCACGAAACTGCAGGGCCAGTTTTTATTTCACTAAGACCCAAACCAAGGTAAAAACATTTTGGATAAAGTTTTATTGTTCTGCAGTTGACAACTCTTTTGGGTGTTGGTATGATTTTATGAATTTCATGTAACTTGGAAAATAAATGCTTTTTGGAAACGATTTTTTTGTTTTACAGGTGGAGTGAGAAATGTGCAGCCTGGGGAGTTGGATCATATACCTGACTTCATTTAACACAGCCCTTAGCCACAAGGTCCTCCAGCACTACCATTGGTTAACAGCAAGGTGGGTATTAAAGTATGGCATGCCAACTCTGTCTGAAGGATGTTTTCAGTCCCCTAGCAAAAAAAGTTCCACGTTCTTGCCTCAAAGCCTGAAACTCCAAAAAATGCATATTGAGTGCAGAGAAGTAGACAAGGAAGGTTGATTCAATTTGTTACACAATGGAGATCTTAAAAGTATAACGAATATTTTGAGACTTAGCGTCAAAACCCAGTCAAGTAACCTCTGAAAACAAGTCTGTCATGATCTCAGCATCAGAATTAATTGGGTTTGTTATGATGTAGCAGAAAGTCTATAACTTTAATTAAAACAGGAACAAGAATTGTCATACTGAGATTAGTATTAAAGTACTTTGTCAGAACAACATGAAAAAGCTATTATATATTAACATACTTTAAAATTTGTCACTCACATAGAATGTCTATGAATCAATCTGTCTGCTCTATACCTTTAAAATATCATTTTAGTGGATCAAGTATGTAATATGGATCTGAAGCACAAGACTGAACCTTATCCAGAATGTGCAATTTAGGGAAAAAGTGAATTTTAATGATTCAGTTTTAGAAGAGTTTGTTATTTTATTTGTTTTGTTGGAAGACACCTGCTTGAAAGTCAAACTCTTCATGAGAATGCAGGAAAAATATATATTTATGACTGATCATCTATGGGAGAAATTTCACACGATCTAAGAGGAAATACACCTCACAAAATCTACTTTTTATATTTAAAGAAAATGCAAGTCAAGATTTTTAGTGAGATTAATCCATAAGAACACTTATGACAGAGGGACAAAACACGCTTAATTCCTCCTCCAAGTAGACATAGCAATCTTTTAACTGACCCTTCCATATCTGAAAAAGTGACATAACTAGCTATTAAAAACTAGTGTTTTCTACCTAAGAAATATTTTGTGATTAATGGAGTTGAATTGGTGTTCAGAAGAAATCTTGAGAAAATGACTTCCAAAAGTCAATACTCTAAAAGTTCACTTTTGCTGTAACATAGTTCAGGTGAAATCTCTTACTAGGTCAAGCAAAGCATCAACCCTTTTTTAGCTATGTATATTATATACTAACATTATAACAAAATCACATGCACATTTTAACCTTTTATTGAGGATACCTTTTTCTTACAATAAAATTGAAGATTGTTTGTATCAAAACTATTTATAATGACTTGCAACTTTTCTAGTGTTGACTTATTGTTCTGAAAACTCTGTACAATTGGGAGGAAGA
>Ga0065711_1033497_pt1 | contig 25392 bp, 13 predicted proteins | sample Hoacrofraction12_FD_59098 | JGI IMG/M metagenome (GOLD analysis project Ga0065711, IMG submission 59098) | Hoatzin crop microbial communities from Cojedes, Venezuela - Epithelial fraction 12 v2 (version 2) | ecosystem: Host-associated > Birds > Digestive system > Esophagus > Crop | place...
GGCCCCCCGGCGGGAGAGAGAGATGGGACCCCGGCGGGGCTGGGGCTGCCCTGCAGCCCCTGGGCAGGGCCCGGGCGGGAGCAGGGAGAGGCGGGAGGAGGCCGGGGCGGCAGAGAGGGGCTGGGCTGGGCCGGCCGCAGCCCCCCGGTCCCTGTCCCCCTGTGCCCCTCGGGGGGCTGTGGGTAGGGGAATCAGGAGTGAAGGTGTGAAACTGAGCCTGGGAAGAAGGGGGAATGGAGAGAAGATGTTTTAGGTTTTGACCTTTTTCTCATCATCCAAACGTTGTCACCATAGAGTGAGAGATACAAGGAGATCAATTTATTTATCTTATCAAAGACGTGAAAGGTTAATAGAAGTACTGATCACAGTTCTGGAAACTTATACAAGAAAAATATAATTAATTTTAGAGAACTTTTATCCATTTAGCCAGAATATAATAGCAAAAGTGGATCAGAAACACGTTTTTGAGTTTAACTAAAGGAAAAAAATGCTATGGAATATGGTGGCTTTGCCATCATTTTACATTTTTAAGTAGAGACTGGATGTATTTATATGATCACAAACAGCTGGATATAATAAAAGAAGTTCCAAATATGTAATTTAGACTAGACTGGCATTTACTCATTCTGGCGCTAAAATGCATAGAATGATTAATCACAGAATCATTAAGGTTGGAAAAGACCTCTAAGATCCTCAAGTCCAACTGAATGCTTGTATGAACTGGTGGTTGCAGTAAAGCCTGGAAAATCTGATAAAGCTGACTAAGCTAAGCTATTCTCTTGCATAAAATTTGTCATTTAATTCACCGATTTTTAAGTTACTTTCAAGTGCTGTATTTAATATTTTCTTAGTTCATTTGTTTATACATAATAAGCAGTTAATAGGAAATCCTTGAATGACATACCAAAGAGATGTATTGGAATGAATTCTTGCTAAGCAGTAAGCTGTTATCTGCTGATATCTAACTCACCTGGAATGTCATCATAAGCAACTTTTTTTGTATTGTGCTTTGTATCGCAATTTTTTGATCACAGCTGTTCATTCTCATGTATTTATTTTTAAAGTTTGGAACTATTTCTGTTGTCTTACTGCATAACATCTTCTGTTTAATAAACTCAGTTTGCGAGAGATTTGGTCCTAGTTTAATAGGGAAATTCATGGCCTTTGCTCAGCCTACATTTTACTTTCTGGGTACACCAGATTCTGCTTAGAGACCTAACAGTTGTTGGTACTATTCACGCCAGGACATCATAAAACATTTCAAACTGCTCTCAATATATAGACAGTCACTATAGCTTGCACATAGCATTTTTCAGCAAAGCAATATTTTGTGTTACACATTTTGAAGCAGTGTCCTTGTAAAGAATCCCATCATACACAGCAATTTCATCTATGTAGTCACAATATAACTTTATACTTTGAAGAATCTGTGCTCCTTTTTGCCATCCATGGAGAATTACTTTCAATCTGTTGTAAGGCTGGATCATTTTATCTGTTTGTTTGAGCCTGACATTTTGCTGAAGAAGTGGACAGTATAAGCATCATTTACTCTAGATATTTATTCATGCAACTTCCTTCCTAATTTATTGGTTACTTTGAAAGCATAAACATCATTTAATAAAGATTCTTCAATTTAGTGGTAGTTGTTTGAAGCTGGTATGACATATCAAAAATTTTGTTTCCACAAGATGTGTCAGAATTTACCTCAAATGATTTCAAACTCATATAGTTGATGAAATCACTGACAATTAGAACATACATTCTTGCTTTTTCTCTCAATATAAATATATTGCGACTCAACTGGAAAACTTAGTCACAATGTAACTATTCTAGCTAGAACTAACAGGACAGAAGACCTTTTTATTCCTCTGTTTACTGTAAATACTTGTGTATATGAAATCTTCATCAGACAGTGTCCAATGCAGTGGGTTTTTACTGTGTTCTTTATATATCTTTTAAATATTTTTTCTGTCATTTGGGTAGTTTGTGTCTTTCTCCTAATCACACTGACATAGTATGACCCTGGAATTGTTCAAATGTTCAGTGAATCTTGCTGAAAATGTTCAGCAAAACTCACCAGGAAATGTTGATTCTGTTTCTGTGGAAAGCAATTACCATCAAAGCTTGCCAAGAAGTTACAGTTTTCATTAGAAGCCCCCAAACTCAAAATTTTAATTGTCCTTTATTTTTTGTAGTTTTTCAGCTTTTGATGCTAACTCTCTCTTCCCATCCTTTAATTTCAAAAAATTTGATAGCTCTCCTCCATCCGTATTCTCCTCCTTCCAGAAAAGGAACTCAGATGCTCACAACTTGCCCTAAGAACACTCTGGAAGGGCGACAATAACACCCAGAGTGTAGAAACAAGAGCTCTTGTTTATAGCAGTATGAAGTTCATTGTTGTGAATGAGCTCTAATGTTATACGTTAGTATCATTTTATTCAGAATAATGATAACTGTTTGTAGTACTTTGATTAGACTGGCAAGATATTCATTAGACTCCCAATAAATACAAAGCGTTCTTTAGCCCACACATTGCAGATGGTTCAGTGCAGCAGAACATTCGTGCATTAGACTACTTGCTCCAAAATGCTACATTTCTCAATTGTATTAATAATAGCCTTTAAAAATTGCTTTTAAAGCAAATCAGAGGTGAAAGTATTCTTTCATGTATGAAAAAATTAACACATGCTCTTAATTCTTTAATATAGGTACCCATCCACAAGTTTTAAAACTATTTTGACAAGCTAAAGCGTTTCCTGCACAGATTAATGCTGTATTACTATTATGAAACGAAACAGGTGATGCTACTGATTTTCCACAAATTGCAATGAGCAGCAAATCACTAAGAGACAATGTTAGACATTAGAAAAATAATTTAAATTGAGACTGAATTACCATGTATTGGTAACAGCAATATTTCTTTTGGGTCAAGGTTTGGGAACGACAATAGGACACAGAATGGGAATTTTTTTATTTCATCTCTTGTGCTTGCTTCCCAAGCTGCCAGTTTTAAGTACTATTTCTGCTAGTCAATAAGCTCTAGCATTCAAAAAGTCATCCAGAATTGATCTACTAAGAGAATACTAAATCTCGCATAGATCAGTTCATCAACAGTTTAACCAGTTAGCTGTATATTTTGTGGTATTATACTACCATCTCAGCAGCTCAGTAGCATACCATATAAATATGTCAGCACACACATGACTACAGTATAAATGTATATTAGAAGGTAAATAAAATATTTTAGAGAAGCAAAGTCTCCCTCATTGTGCTAACAATTTTTCTAGCCAAATTCACTGAAGTGGAAAGAAAGGAAGAGGTGAAAGCTCTGTCTGTGAACTAGTGGGTAACAGTTCGCCAGCTGCCCAAATTATTCTCAAGTACTTTGGCACATCTCTAGATAAAAATTATTATGGTTCAGAGGATTTGATGTAGACAGGAACATTTGTCAAGCTATAACCAAACTTTTTCAATTGACATTAGCGAAGTTATGAAGCTGAACTATGGCAGCCACTTCCACTAATCTATTAGTTAAAGAAAAAAAGCCACAAAGCATGACATGCCTTCAAATCTATCTATATCTGTAAGCAGATGTGTATATTCAGAAATGCATTTTAAGCATCATTAATACTGATACAGAAAGATACTGCAGTCATCTTTCATAACCATAGGTTTCACGGATGCAGTCTGCCTGAACAACCTTCTTCAGCTCAGAGTGTTCATCTGTCTTGTAGAAATGGTTCAGCATTTTCATTCATCATTTGAATGAGGTGTGGTAAAACTTCTACATTTTTTTTTTCCCAAACTGAACTAGTGTATTTTCATGGACTGTGCTTTCTGAGCCCATTAATAGTAATGATGTTCTATGGTTCACTCTAGTCCTGTCCATGGGTTGCTGCTCACATCAGAGCAAGTAATAAAGAGGCAAAGCCCTCCCGTATGGAAATGCATGGCTTCACTGGAGTGGGGTGAGTGGAGAGCAGTTAAAAGCTTCAACTAATAGAATGTGCTGTTTTGCCCACACAAAGAAACAAGTAAGCAAGCACAAACAGAAGAGGGATCCATCAGAACTAAAAATGAACTCTAGTATTTTCTTACAGAAATTTTAACAGAATTTTGTGTTCATACACATTCATAGGAGTAAACAATGAGGTCTTCTGTAAGGCCTATACATGATATTATTTTGAGCTGCCTATTCATTGCATTCTGCTAGATATATGAATAAAAGTTAAAGCTCACAACCCTCCCTTCACCTTTGGAAGCTATCAACTGTGCCAAATTACCATCGCATTCTGAGCTATGCTGCATCCATCATCTCCCCAATCTCAAGTGATTTTACGGCTTCCAGAATCATGATGACCACTATGCTTTGAAGTGGTCTTCAAATTTTGTGCTTGTGTGGAGGAAGAGATTAATCTATTTATCCGGAAATTGCTCAGCTTCCTTACTCTACTTTAAGAGCTGAGCTGCTGACATCCATATCCAGTTTCTCCTCCACCTTTTACCTTCAGAGGTCAGTTGTCCAAAAACATTTGGGGCTGCTAAATATTTATCTTTCAGAGGACTCTAAATGCGTCTTTATGACATTGGTCTAAGGTGGAAGTCACAGCAGAAGAAAACTCAGGGGAGATCAAACAGATACTCTCAGCTCAGGACTGCTATGACCTAGAATGAGTAAGAGTACTTAAGGTTGTAAACTACAGCAGTGCTGTATGGCCACCCTAGCATACTCCACTGAATTGTCTGCTTCTCGAGTGCCTGCACCATACAAACGTAATATTGTAATAGAAAAAATATCTTTTTTCTACTATGAACTTAACTATAAAATGCAGAATAACTACTGATAACAGCAACAACAAACAAGTAACAAAACCCATCACATTTCTTTGCCCGCTTAAGTTAATATTTGAAAGCAATAGGTTCAAATGACATTGTCAGGCAATCAAAACATGCTACAAAAAAAAGCAAAACAAAAAAACCCCACCCAAACTCAAAAACCAAATGAAAACCAAACCTTCTAGGCATTCTCGAGAAGATCCACAAAGCAATCGAAGGAAAAAAAAAAAAATCCACATCAGCTTGCCTGCTGCACATAATGAAGCAAACAATGGAAATATTCTGCTTACGCTCTCCAGATGTTGTCAATTAATTTCTTTCAGAAGATGATACGCAGAAGAATGGAGGGTCTCTCAAAACTATAGGGAAAACTCTTAGAACATAACCATCACTCGGCACTGTACAGAGGAACAGCAACTGATAGACAGGGGTGGAAAGGACCAATTTTCACTTTATCAACAGCAGTATGGAGAGGATAAGGTAAAAAAATCAGTATAATTCTTTTTTTGTTTTAATTTTATAGTTATTCTCACTTTCATCTATTCACTTTCACACCATGGACAGATCTTTGTTCAAAGAACACAGACATTTTTCAGCTAGATCAGAAACAAAAGACTGAAAATAAGGAACAAAGCCTGCAGATACCTAGATGATATTAATTAGAAGCCAGGCTTGGCTTAAGAAAGCCATGGCTATTGTCTCAGTGACCAAATGAATTAATCCAGACCGTTCTTTAAGGGGGTAGCATTATGAATAACCTGCGCATGCATATCTTTCAAATGCAAAGTGGTCCTGAAGCTCAGAGCAGCCACACATCTTGTAAACATGAACTTTATAAAAGAAGCTGAACAGGAGCTAAGAAAGCATGTTCTAAGAAAGTATGTTAATTTAACAGATGATTTATAGGACCAAAATGATTGCACCCAGATGATGATGAAGCAAGAATCAGTGAAAACATTAAGCAAAGAGTAAAACTGAAATATTGCTGCATAGCAGGATATGTTTAACTTCCTCTTACAAAACCAAACAAACACTGAGAGGACTTCTATGGTGAAGAAACTGTAGAATGACTCCCAGGCCTTTGATCCAACCATAGTGGAAACCGGCTCTAGCAGGTCCATTTACTCTGAATCCCATGCTCCGGTGTCTGACAGAGCAGCTCAATAGGAGAGTTAACCAGCAAGATGTATAATGTAGAGAGGTCAGAATCAATAAGGATTTGCTTCTGACACTATAGTGCTGAACACTGCACTTCATGAAGCAGTTCTTTTAACTAAAAATATCTTCCTGATTGCAGGCCACCTCTTATTTTAAGACCAGTCACTGAGACTAGGAAAGCACTCACTGCCAAATGTATCATTTATTTAGTAGGATTCCAAGTGGGGGACAGCAGCAAAGCAATTTCTTTCCTGTGGATTTCAGCAGAATGCAAACAACATTATGACAAAATGCCCGTTTTGTTAGAATTAAGGTTGAGAAGTCCTTACTGTTTAAAGCTTAGCTATTCTTAAAAATACACATGCTTAGTAAGACCTATTGTACTCGATCAGAACAAAGGCCCATTTAGCCCAAGTATTCTATCTAGAAGAGCGGACAAAAGTGAATGTCTGAAAAAGTATATAAAAAATAATAATCATATAGAAATACCTTCCTGTTATAGCCTCCCCAGTTCCAAAGATCTGACTCAGGAAATTTGCCAGAGATGGTAATTTTGGAACTCTGTACACCTTCACAGATTATCCTTCCATTAACTTCACCAGGATAAACAACTTCTAATGAAGCAAAACTAAAAGAATAGCAGAAGTCCAGCACTCATGAGCGAAATTTCTGAATCTAGATTCCACTGGTAACTTCAAGTAGTTAGAAATTTGCTGTGTAGGTTGGAGATCTAAATATGAATCGTTTGAATAAAGGGTTCCCCTAATATAACCTCTACTTAGAATCATGTTATAAAATCTAAATATGCTTCCCTCGTATGTAGATGTAGCTGGGTGTCTCACCATGCTTTCCGGAATTATTAGTTTCAATAAACTTACCAGTGCCAAAACTCTCACTCATCAGTTTACAGAAATCAATCACAAGCTAATTAAAAATGTCCAATTTTCATATGATCCTACTTGCTTGTATGGATACACCTTTGTTATTCAGCTTGTCCTCTTAGTCAAAATCTTTCCCGATATTCTAAGAATGAACTATAGGCATACCACTAATACCACAAATGACTGAAGTATTTTCTTTTTTTTTTTTTAGGAGAATATGGGAAAAAGAAGCATCATGGTTTCACTCAGAAAACAAGGACTGTTTCATACTGAAGGCTAACTTTCAAGAAGAATGGACAGATTATGCAAGAAAACAGGAGCAGATTATAGTAGCAGGAAGAAGAGAACGTGTGGGACTTAACCAAAACTAATGGGATCTGGAGGGATGCGAAATGCTAGCCTTCTTAGAGTTGACTTGCACTGCTTTTCCCCCACACACAGCTGACTCTCCAGATATATGAAGTGCAATGTGAGTTGAAATAGGGTTTGACGAAAGGCCATTAAAAAACCTAAAAACTCAGGAAAATAAAGAATTAAGGTATATATCAGTCCACTATATACTTGTGCGAGGGAAGGAGTTTGCTGAAGTTGAGATGCAGTGGAAAGCAAGAACACTGCTTGACCAGACTGGCTAGATGAGAGTCCGTGCATTTATTAAATACACAGCTTCGATTACCTAACCAAGGAAGAGCACAAAGCCAGTTAAACAATATGATATGTGCATACAGCCTGCTCCCAAAAAAACCCCACTAAAAAACCCAACAAGCCCAGAACAGTAAACCCCAATCAAAACCAACTTAACTCAAAACCCTAAGGCTCCAGAGAGGTTATTCATGTGCTAGTCACTTTTAAAGGATTAAAGGCTAAATAACATACAGTATGGAGAATTTGGGAGAGAGGCTATAGAACTACTAAAAAAGGGCACCTCATTGTACAATTCTATGTATCATTTTCACAACTCGTTCTCTCCTATTTCCACAACACTGTTAAGCACTGTGCATTCACTTATCTAGTATCCCCCTTCATCATCTTTGCAGCAAGAACTTCCACATTCCCTTCCTCCCATACACAGCAGCTGAAATGAAGTATGGCTCAAGAATATGTACTTTTCTTCCCTTTTATCAAAAGCAAAATTATACCATGAAAGGGGCAAAAAGCTGTTAGATTTCTTCATGTCACAAAAGATCAGCCAAAATGCCTGGATCACCTGTTTTCAGTTTCCCCTCTGCTATATTCTCCTGGCTAATCCCCCGGCAATCAATATAGATGTGTCTAACACAATGAATGTTACCAGAGTGTATGCAGGTAATTTCAGAGACCAGTTTCTGCCTCTGGAAGGGACAGATTACAGGCTGTATTGCCTTGTGCTTTAATCACAGATTTGGTTTCAGAGGATTTTGTTTTGATGAAGTTGATCACCTGGGAGGGCACAAGACATCTGACAACATTAAATTCATAACATTCAAAGAATAAAAAGGAGCATAACCCAAACATACAACCTCTTTAGATACTGAACAGTAACTCTCCATGCCATAAATCATACAGACTGTTGAAATTACAATTTTTAATTTTAAGGTCTCAGATGACTTCACGCTTCGAGCATGAGGGGCTGGACTGGGCAATCTCTAGAGAGGGCTCAGCTGTCTGGTGATAGTGAAAGCAGTGGTTATCACGCTGAAAATATCATCACAGTGGCATTCCAGTTCTTCTCTCACTCTTTCTAATGCTACATTTAGTATCTTAGTCTTATGGCCCCGTTTTCTTCCATTGTACTTCTTATTTCGAGCTTTGGTAAAGGTTTGGAATTTCTCCAAACTTAATGAAATTATATTACAGGGCACCTTTCAATGTATCAAGAATTACACACCACAGTAAACTGTAATCCCCTTCTATTCCATTCTGTCATTAGAAACAAAACCATCTTCAAAGTTACTAAAAGTATTATACTTTCAGTTAATATTAACAAATGGTAACTTCCCCCTTGAAGAAAACATGAGGAAGTCAGCTTAATTTACAAACTAACTATACTTTTAACTATAAGATGTACAAAAATACTGAAGTTCTTACACGTGTCATAAAATATTTCTCATTGGAGATATTTTTAAATAGGCAATAAATCATAACAATTTAAGTGATGCTTTGGTATACAGAAACTCCTTCCATGCAGACGATTATCCTAAATTATCACAAAGGCCGCCTCAGTCTTACAGTTCATGTTTCTTTAAAATGCTTATAAAAGCGGGTTCTGGAAAAAAATAATGCAAGGGTTGAAAAGATTGCATTCATGTACATTTATGCAGGGAACAAGGAGGAGGGAAACTGAATACACAAGACTTGCATTTAAAGTAAATATAAGCATAGAAATATTTTATCTTCAACAGTTTACTCAGATACAATACTCCCTTCCCTCAATGCTGAGCTACTTCCCATAAATTCAAGGACATTGCTTCTACAGAAGCTTAACTATATAATACTTAAAAATGTGAGCAATACTCTGTAGTTTTATAGTTTGGAGATCTAAACCCAAGATGGGAAATTAGACTAAGGAAAGAGCCTTATGAGTAACTTTTGTTACCAGAAGTTGTCATTCTCACTTCGTTTTTTTAAAAGAAAAAGTGAAAACCAAAATAGGAAACAAATTAAACATTTTGTGAGCTTTAATTACTGAGCGCTTCATTACTCACTGAGTGTAGATACAGAGCTGTTGAATGAATTTGTGAGTTTAGAGGAAGAACCGATTAGAAACAATCATGATTAAATGACTATGAACTGGTGAATAAAATAGTAACATTGACACCTTCAGGGCTGCCTAAGTGTCATGGTTTAGCCCCAGCCAGCAACAACCACATGGTCGCTCTCTCATTCTGCGCTCCCCCCCCCCCAGAGTGGGATGGGGAGAAAAAGCAGAAGGAAAAATCAAAACTTGTGGCTTGAGATAAAAACAGTCTAACAGAACAGCAAAGACAGAAGAAAATAACAACAATAATAGTGATAAAAAGAAGAGAGTGCAATTTTCCCACCTCTAGATGCTCAGCTTTCTCCTGAGTAGCAAATCACCCAGCTCCAAGCAGCTCCCCCACCTAAATACCCAGCATGACATACCATGGTGTGGAATATCCCATTGGATTGCCTGGTTTGGGTCAGGCCAGCTGGCTTCTTGTGAAAATTAACCCTATCCCAGCTGAGCCTGGGACACTAAGGAAATCAGATTTCTTACCTTTTTAGATAGTTTTGAAAGTATTAGGTCCTTACAAGATTTGATCATCAGGAAATCTGCTACAGAAACAGGATATTATTTCCTCTGAAAAACAGTATCTAAGGGAATGCACAGGGGTTTGGAAAACACTTGAGGTCCTCTATGACTGAACATCTCTAGAGCACTCTGTCAAAGACCTTGCTTACAGCCAATCATCCAGGTCCATGATAGGAGACCACAATGAGTGAAGAACCTCAGCAATTCTTTGAAGTGTCTGCCATAATTGCTTATCACTTAAAATGAACTAATGAAATGAGTTAAGTAGCATTAAAATTTCTCAAAGTGAAAGATGCAAAACAAGTATCATAATCACTGTTAATTGGAGCCAAATTACTCCCTTGTAGTTTGACAAGATTTATGTAAGAAGGCCCTGACTGGGTAAGAGTAGATGTAGTAAAGCTGATTAACTGAGGGAGGGAAGAAAGACGAGGTAGAGCTGCTTAACTGAGCAAGGGAAGAAACAGGGAGGAACAGTCTCTATTTCCTGGCTTTAAAAATGTCTGATCTCCACTGAAATACTAGTTGCAGACCGATTTCTGGTTTTTGTGCAATGGGGAAACACAAATATTTCCACACAGAAAATCCAATTGCTTTATCAAGACAGTGGTATCACATCACATCAGTTTTTCAGCATTGTAAATTACTGGAGAGTAATTCTTAAACAGCTGCGTGATTTTAATCCAAGTATCTGTTTGAGTGATAATAATTTGTAATGACAGCTTGTGATTCCAAGCTCAGACTTGGAAATTGAAGACTTAGAAAGAGCAGAAATGAGACGATTTTATCTGTCTGAATAGCCACGACCGGTGGAACAGAGAAGCATGTACTTACTACACTCTTGATTTCCACTATGCAAAAGTAGACTACCCTATTTGCTAATATTTAACAAGAAAGTGAGATTTCAAGGCCTCAACATAAACTTGTTTCCTTATACAGACCTTTTAAGCTAAAAGATGCATGTAATCAGAAATAAAACTACAGGAAAGTTTTACTAAACTATGACAGGAGAAATAGAGATAGTTACCCTGCAAAAAAAACCCACCCAACTTTTAAACTTTTTTGAAAAATCAGAGCAGAATTTGCCCAGAATCAGATGTTTTCAAAAACCATTAGGTATTTTTTTTAAAGAGATCAAAAAGGCAGAGGAAGTGGGAAGGGTTATTTTGTTAATTCCTGAAAATCAATGCTCACTATTCCCTTTGACCATTCCTATTAGCAGAGAAGAATTTATCATGCATTTAGTCATCAAGGATGCAATCCAGGTGCCTACATATTGGCAGTTAGTGCTATATAAGAAATCCCAGGGTATGGCTCCTGACTCCACCTGCTTTTCCATACAGTCTCCTGTAAGTCCTAAGTCTCATCTGTTTGACCTTAGCAGAAGATCTAGGACATCCTATATAGCAGTAGATGCAAACGGTAGGATGTGGGAAAATATCAGAGCTTCAAATGAATTTGAAGCAAAGTGTATCTATAACAAGAAGAAATGACTTCTGGAAGTCATTTTAAGGTTTTTAACATAATTCTCTATGTCTCTATGGTAGAGGGTTAGGAATGGTGTGCTGTTAGCTTACATGAACACAACAATCTGAAGTAAATCTATGAACACTTTCTGTGTCTTATCAATGGTAAGTGCATACTGCACCATGACATTATGGATTTTGTTGTTTTTTTTGGACACGCACCAAAACCAAACCTGTTTCAGACATGAATAGTCCTGGTCTCACTTTGAAGTGCAGCCAGATGCCTAGCTTATCAATGTTGGGGTCATTTTTCTTTTTACTGTGGGACATCTATACAAAAGGCAGAACAAACTGCAAGGCCGTGTAATGAATCCAAAGTTTATTTTGCACTGACAAGTCAGAAGATCAACTCTTGGGAATAGATGCTCTTCTCTACCTTACACGAAGTCACCAGCTATCTGACAAAAGAAAGCTACTTTTTGCTCAAGGAGTTGACAAGACAGTAAATCAGAAGTTTGTCTTTTCATAAGGATTAAAATAACCTTGTGCAATAAGAGAAAAGGAGGTGAAGTAGAAAGTATCCATTTGGAGAGTGAGGGAGAAGACTTTTTTTTTTTGAGGTATTCATTAAACACTAAATAAAAATAGCATGTCCTCAAGAAAACCTTCAGATGTTGCTGGAAAGTTTGGAAAGTAAAATTCCAGCTCACTGGAGAAGTCCTAACATTGATTTCCACAGACATGATTTGAAACCAGTCAGGTTTGTTGATCTTTTTGTGTGTCATCACATTTACAAGTATTCAACCCTTCCTTTTCTACTAGCAGAAGTCTCGTGATGAATGAAGGTACAACTTTATCCTAGGTTGTACAAGTTTTTCTCCCCCTCTCTCATGAACCTTCATTTATTCTTGCCTTGAAATTTGGTGGGGTTTTTTCCACTTTTCAGTATGTGTTTGTTTCTGGTAAATAAACAAATTTAAAAACAAAAGCAAAGAACGTTATCTTTAAGGGTTAAGAATATGGGGACAAAACATCATTATCAAAAACATTTTTTATGAAAAACCTTTTCTGTAAGCTAAAAATAAATCCATATTTATCATGCATAGACACTCAGAGTTGATAAATATTTCAAACAAAATATTTTTTTAAAAGTTTGGTCTCTCATTCAGTTTAACAAGAAAAATAAGCAGATGGCAGCACAGTATGTGCCTTCTGGATATTATGATAAGATCTCCATTGCTGAAATGTAAAAATTACCTTGTGGCTACTTCATCAGTATAGTAAGCTATGCTGTTTGAAATGCAGAAACAAACATTTAGAATTATGAGTTCACTCAGCGTTCAGGGGAGTTTTCAAAGCAAATTACAGTTCAAGTTCTGAACAGAATTTTTACTTGAACAGTCTTTGTAATATCACAGTTAAAAGATCCCCTTAAAGCAGCAATTAGTTAGGCTTCCTGCCTTCTTTTAATATGCCAATAATAAATATTAAAGCTACAATAAACTACACAATACCTGCAAATCGCTGTTTCGAGATCTTCTGCAACTCAGAAGTTAATTAAGAAATATTATACCAGTAAAATGTAGTATGACATAGTATGTTCTGCAGCACCTAAATAGTCAGTTTAAAATATATCTCTGGAATGCACAGAAGCTTAAATATAGTTTGTTTGACTTTTAATATGAATTTTTCAAGTTACATATACTAAGGATACATTTTTTTCACCTGAATCTAAATGACCAGAGAAAAACAGTTAAAGCATCAAACAAGAAAGGCAATGACAGATAAGAGTTCTTGAAGAAACAGCTGGAGTTATTTATCAACATTATTTTTATCAAAGAATAGTCCCCTACCTGGCTCCAAACATTTTAAGAGTCACCTCCTTAGGAGGGGTGGGTAAGCCTCTAAGCGCAAAGCTTCTATTACATATTTGCAGCCCATTTTTAAAGAGGATTTATGCCAAGGAAGGCTGACTGCTGTGGAAACAAACATGGGTTACAGCTACATGGTATTTTACAGACAGTTGTGACTAGCTTTGTCTGCACTCCAGGCTGGCTGGATGTAAGCCAGCAGCGGACCAGAAGATGCCGAGGCACTATTAACATGGCACTGAGTTTGAGCTAATAAGCCTTGCTGGGAGACAGGGCTTTCAGGCTCATGTGGCACCTGGGCTCAGCGCCGTGCTAGCACAGCTACACGGCTTCCAGTTTAGAGCTGTCTCGCATCCAGCTGGTTCAGAGAGCAAGCAAGGACAGCTGGTATTTGCTCTGAGCATGGACAAGATTTTCTAGTGACTGCCACTGCCTGCAGAAAACTCACACAGCAGAGACCGTGCTGTGAGCAGGACCTTCTGCTTCTGTTAGCTGGAAGTCCAGGACAGATGCTGAAGGTACTTGCAAAACAAGCTGAAGGTGTAAGCAAGGGGAGATTTGTATCCAAGACACAATTTCAAAATGTATTGCTTATGCCAGTCCTCAATAACTAAATCAATTATACTGTCCTTCTGTGACACTGCAAACATAACTGTCCCATGTTCGTAGAAGAAAATGGCACAAGTATTCTTGTGCCTGCTGGATGCGATGCACAGAAAGAAGGTCACATCTGCCTGCGAAAACATTCAGACTTAACCAAAAATCCCCAAATCTGTTTTGCACCGTCACGTTCTGAGTTCACAAAACATTTGGATTATAACTATGGGCTGCAGGAAGCGTGTAAATTCACACAGTGAAGTGCATGAATCCAGGCTTCCAACTTAGGGACCCCATTTGAGACAGACAAACGAAAGAAAGTCTAATGCAAGGCTGTTTATAACCCTAACAGTACACATATCAGGAGGTTAACTCAGAAACAGTATGTAATTCGTCTTACTCCAACAGGTTAGGAGGCAATTAGGAAAAAAAAAAACAAACAGGCAACTGAGAGGGTGCACAGACACTGGAATAAGCCCCCCAGGGAACCAGTCACGGCCGCAAGCCTGTTGGTGTTTGTGAGAGACTGAAAGGGTTAATGTGTGTTAATGCCTCAAACACTGTGGTAAAAGAGCTGCCTCAGCGCCGGGGCAGCCCTTCATACGGCTGTCCTGAGCGGGCAGGACGGTGCCCACCTGCAGTGGGGGTCTGCCCAGCAGCACCAGACTGTAAACAAGGAGTAAGGTAACACAGGACGGGAGGGTGGATCAGAGGATGCACAGCTCCACGTTCCGATGTGCCTTACCCAAATCTGGGCAGAGCTCATACAACGTTCGTTTGAGGAAGGGGCTTGAGACCTCCTAAAGACCCATTGCGACGTCCTTGCCTCACTGGTGCCTGCGCAGAAGATCATGAAATTTCTAGAAGAATTGCCATAGAAGTCACCAAGAGGTGCAACTAAGGGCAGAGACCGAGTGATAAAACACACACGTGCAAAGAGCCTGGTGTGTGCCTGCCACCAGCAGATGCTGTGCCTGTTGTCATCATTGCTGGATCCTAGGGTGGTGATACCTGTTTTGCTGTCCCTCTTTCTCCTCTTTCCTTTAATCTTCCTGTCATAGACATTTTTGATAAGAACCCATGTTGCCAACACTTTTTATGTTTTCCAAATTACCTCTGTTATAGATAAAATGCTTAATTAATCATTTGGTGTCATTTTACCTTAATTTAGCCCAAGGGAATTCATAGAACTTGAGTCACTTCCCCCCCTCCATAGGTGGGATGCGACAATGTTCAAGAAGTGTTTGGACAACACTCTTAGATATATGGCTTAACTTTTAGGTTGTGGATTCCTGTGTGGAATCAGGAGATGGACTCGATGATCCTCATAGGTCCCTTCCAACTCAGGACATTCTATGACTCTGTGATTCAACAGACAATGCTAAAACAAGATTTGGTGAGCCAAAAGTGAACGTATTTTTCAGATATGATAACCCTTTCCACAACTAATTATATTCTCAGTTAAAAGTGTACAGCAGAATCCATAATCAGTCATTCTGAAACCTGGGCGGAGAGAGAAGAGAAATAAACTTGTAGACAATATATAGAGTAGCAATGAAGAAAAGAAACCTGACAAAGAATTTGTGAATTAAATGGAAAATAAAGTTAGTAAGAAGGAGGGAGTGAAAGCAATTTTTAAAAGTAGCTTTAAAAAAAAAAAAGTTATTCCATATAAGAATTCAAAGTGTAAAAACATCAGCTTTTTATGCAGATCAAATATCAGCAAGTAACTACTCTGAGTGAGCATGCTTAAGACAAAGTACAGAAAACACAACTAGTGTGGTCCAGGGGATACATCTGTTTACTGAATGTGAGCAGCTTGTAATGGTCAAAGACGAACTGCTGCAGTCTAAGACCAGTTCTAACCAAAGGGGACAGTGTGCAATAAAGAGGAAGGCAAGAGCCTATGTGGGAAGGTGTAGAACAGATTTGCCTCAGAACTAGTTGCTGCTGGCGTAAGGTAAAGAAAGGGTTTCTTCCTGACAGGATGAAAAGAGATTGATTGAGGAGCTGGTACTACTTGGAACCCGACTTCTGAAGGTCAGTCCTTGAAAATTCTTTCCCAACCAAGGAAATGAAGGTTACAAACGTGAGATGAGGAACCTAAGACCAGTGACTCCCTTACTGGAAAAAAACCGTAGTTAGATACAAACTACACCAAACAACTACTTAGTAATTTAGCTTCACTATATAGAAGGTGGTTGTTTTCACAAGACAGAACTTCTACTGAGTATCTGATACCAAACTCACAGTCACAAGAAACACACTTTTCTTTTTTGAGCAAAACTTAGATTGCTAGAACTAAAGATTATGCTGAGGGTTTCTTTGACACCATTTTCATACCACTGTCCCAAATGCACTGCACACTGTGTACAAACTAGCAAGATTTAATTGTAACAGTAGGCATTTTCTTGCCCAGTCTCCACTAACAGTCCATCAAACTGTTTCAGAGAACAACTGATCAAAGGTGTTTTATGGTTGAGGTACCTAGTCCTACTCAATATACACATTAAAACTGCCTTTCTACACTCAGGAAATTTAAGACAAAGTTTACATCCTGAGGAGCAGTTAGGAAGAATTTCTGTGGGTTGAAAGTAAATACTTTTCACTGTGTAATCAGGAATGGGGACTGCTAAATCCATAGCTGAAAATACAAAGATACCTACAGCCAGTCATTCCCAGCCCCAAAAGCCGTGCAGCAAGATCTTCATACTGGAGACACCCACAAAATCTTCTATTTGTACCACACAGCACTGAATGCCAGTACAGGTGGAACTCTGAGGATTTTCTCCCTGGGAGTAACAGGTCTCGGTTCTCCACTAGAGGCTGAGATTGGTTGCACATCTGGGTCTCCAAGCAAGGTCAGTCTTCGCAGCATCCTCAGTCTTACTTCCTTCTACAGCCATGGGCTAAGAGTATTCAAAAGCCTTTGCGGACGCACAGCCACTCCATGGATCAAACGAGCAGCTGCAGCACTGGAATTAGACTTAAACTGCTTGCAAGTTGTCAGCAGTCAATGGACTGGATAATTCACTTACATCCGTGCTTCTGAATTCAAGTTTCTCACAAGCCTGAGCATTTCTTTTTATCGCCTCCAATTACAACTCGTGACAATACTTCTGCTATTTTTACCTTTTACACTATACTGTTAGACTCTCCACTTGTAAATACGCAGTCTCCGAAACAGATCTTCAAGACAGCTCATGTCCCTGAATCAGACAGTAGAAGTACAGCTAAGTCAGTGGTCTTGCTCCAGCAATAGCTGGCATGTGTTCTCTAGGACGTTTTTATTCATGGACTCTGCCCCACCCCAGTTACTAATTACATAATTTCTCTTACATACGTGCTTGAACTCCATGAAATGATGAGACCTCCCATCCCCAGGGCAAGTCAGTGAATAAAATAAGGGTCCTGTACTGCTCAGGCATAAATCCAATACTTTTACTGATTTATTGTCTGAAAAACAATTATATGAGAAAACAAAAAAAAGAAAAAAAAAAGATCTACAATAGAGTTATATAATAGCGGTGAAGCTGCATTTCTGGATGAATTTATTTAAAAAAATAAATGCCTTTTCTCTTCTTAAGATACATAATTACTTGTCTCAAATCCAAACTCAAGTGCCCTTAAAGGTTGAGGTGCTTTTGAATTCTGAGGGGTCATGATTTTGGGGGTCAAGGTTTCAGAATTGCTTCTCAACCTGCCAGTGATCATGAAGCAAGATGTGAAAGCTCAAGCTTGTAGAAATGTAAAAGCATATTAAGTCCATTCCCTGAGCCTCAACCACATCTCTTCAGTTCTGAGTAAGTTTCAAGGTGATAAAGAGGTTTAATTTAAGAAAACTTGTATGAATTTTAAAACAAATCAAACTAAAACAAAAACCTCTAATGAAATCAAAATGAAAGCCAAAACTGAATCAAGTCAAAATGAAAGATATATTTTTAAAATTTGTAAAGGGAGCATATTATATCCTTCACTAGATCATACTACTGCAGTGGGTTTAATGCAGAGCATAAACACTAAGTCTCTGAGTTTCTGCTCAAGGGGTTATGCAAAGCATGGATCTTGACCTAGTTTAAGCTCCATTTCACATTTTCTCTGCTGCTTTTCCCTTCTTTCTTCATCTGTACTTAACTTTTCTTCAAAACATAGTTACAACAGCTTCTCCTTTAAGGTTTCCCCCCCACAAAAAAATAAGCAGATTTCCTTAACACTAAAGCAGCAGCTGCTTTCCCTCCAGCATGTGTCTTGGGTACTATTCAATACTGCCACTAACTAGCAGATTTTGGAAATCCATCCATTTTCTAACAATCATACAAATAAAAATTGATTATTAAGTACCTATATAAAAGACAAGCATCTCAGTATTACTTGGATTAAAGAAAGGATTATATTGACCGTTATAATTTCAGTTTGTGCAAATAAAATTAAATAACCTTCATCCATGCTATGAGTACTTTAGATCTGACACCAAAGTCTTTGAAGCTGACATTCTCTTTGACATTACTCTGACTCCAGCGGAATAAAAATACTACTTAGCACTTACCTAGCACTTTTTATCTTCAAAGCACTTTGCAAATATTATAATTAATTCTGACAACAACCTGGTGAGGCTTGTAAGAGTCATCCTCCCCAGGTGATACATGGGAGAAACAGAAATTGCTTACCTAAAAAGAGACATGAGGAATAAAGTTTAAGAGTTTCCAACTGCTTGTTGTGTGCTTTGATCCCATCTAGAGACAGCATTTTGAACAGTATTTATTGCTGCTACTGATCCTAGAATCATAAAATAGTCTGGGGTGGAAGGCACCTTTAAATGTCATCTAGTCCAACCCCACTGCAGTGAGCAGGGACATCTTCAACTAGAACAGAGCCCAGTCCAGCCTGACCTTGAATGTTTCCAAAGATGGGGCATCTACCACTTCTCTGGGCAACCTGTTCCAGTGTTTCACCACCCTCGTCATAAAAAATTTCTTCCTTATATCCAGCCTAAATATATTATCTTTTAGTTTAAATTCATTACCCCTTGTCCTGTCACAACAGGCCCTACTAAAAGTCTGTCCCCGTCTTTCTTATAAGCTCCCTTCAAGTGATGAATGGCTGCAGTAAGGTCTGTCTGGAGCCTTCTCTTCTCCAGACTGAACAGCCCCAACTCTCTCAGACTTTCCTTATAGAAGAGGTGCTCCATCCCTCTGATTATCCCTCTGATTATTTTTGTGACCCTCCTCTGGACCGGCTTCAACATGTCCATGTCTTTCCTGTGCTGTGGGCTCCAGAGCTGGATGCAGGACTCCAGGTGGGTTCTCACCAGAGCGGAGCAGAGGGGCAGAATCACCTCCCTTGACCTGCTGGTGTCCTGGTCTAACCTGGCAGTCAGCATCTAGGACCCAACAGCTGCTTGCTCACTCTTCCCCCTTCACCCCGCAGCGGCATGGGGAGGAGAAAGGGAGAAAAGGTAAAACTGGTCGGTTGAGATAAAGACAGATTAATGGGAGAACAAAGGAAATGCTGCTACTACTAATGATAGCAGTAATGATAAAAATGAATATGCAAAACAAACTATATACAATACAATATTTCTCACAACCCGGTGACTGATTCGCAGCCAGTCCCCGAGCAGCAACTGTAGTACCCAGAAATCGCAGATTTCGCAGATTTCACAGAACTCCCCAAAAGACCAAACTCCCGGAAAATTTCCAACTCCTGGACAAGAGAGAATTCAAACTCATGGGCAAAAGAAAAAAAAAGAGAGATTCCTGCCCCCCAGCCAACGCCCATTCATAAGCTGAGCATGACGTCTGTGATATGGAGTATTTCCACTGGCCAGCCTGGGTTGGCTTTCTGGGCTGTAAGCGCACACTGCCGGGTCATGTTGAGCATTGCATCAACCAACACCCCAAAGTCTTTCTCCGCAGGGCTGCTCTCAACCCCTTCATCCCCCAGCCTGTATTGATAGTGGGGGTTGTATTTTAATCTTAAATCGTGAACGGTGAAAGAAACAAAGGAAAATTCACATGCTGAATATACTATAGAACCTCACCTTAGTACTGTGGATATACTGTGAAATGTGTTTTCATTACTTATGGTACATATATATAAACACAAATGAGACCCAAGATCACCGTGAACCAGTCAAATTTCAATGTATCAAAACTTATTAAAATTTCTATTTCTTTTACAGGCAAGATTTTGTACCCTTTGAAGTACTGCTATCATTTCCCTATTGTGTAAATCTGCCAGTTGGTTTCCTGACCATGCAAGTAATCTTTTCAAAATCCCCAGCACAAAAGGCACAGGGAAGGCAGCTGAAAATCGTTTTTGCGTTGAGTTAGTCCCTTAATAACATAAGGTAGCATGCCTAGCTCAATCACTACTCTTGCAGGCAAATAGTTGGGAATCTTCTGTGGTAGGAACTCATTTTAGATATTAAACAACAGCAGTCTCCTTTTTTTTTTATCTCTGCATTTGAGGGTCAAGGCCAGGGAAGGAAATTTGGTTTCCCTCTTCTTCAGTGGATGTTGCTGTAACTGTCTGCGAGAACACTCGCATCAGGACAGGACAGAAGAGATTACAGTGTGACAGCCCACAAACCAAATATCGAATTATCATAAAGATGACCCATAACTGGGAAAGCCTAAGACTAATCCTCTGCCTGACCTGCAGGAATAGAGATTTCTCACCATTATTTTCCTCCCTTTTAGGCCCGTATGAGTCTATAGGTATCGACAAAAGAGTATCACAGAAAACTCAGAAATGCAGTGGAAATGCATGATCAGTGGTTGCCACTCAGAATGTGTGAATGTAAATGAGAATACAGTCATCTTTCAGATGTCTGTAGGAATTACATTACTGTAGAAAACTTCTGTTGATTGTGGTTTAGGATCAGAGTCAGAATCATAGACTCATAGGATTGTTTGGGTTGGAAGGGACTTATAAAGATCATCTACTCTGAACACCCTGCCATGGGCAGGGACATAATTCACTAGATCAGGTTGCTCAAAGCCCCATCCAAACTGACTCTGAGAGCTTCCAGTGATGGGACATTCAATTTCTCTGGGTAGCCTGCCCCAGTGTCTCATCACGCTTGTACTGACTGGAGAAGGGAAGGGGCACTTCCCTTCTCCAGTCAGTACAAGCTTTGGTAAAAAATCTCTGTTTTCTTTATAAGCCCTCTTTAAGTATGGAAAGGTCTCCCCAAAGCCTTCTCTTCTGGAGGCTGAACAACCCCAACTCTCTCAGCCTCTCCTCACAGGAGAAGGGTTCCAGCCCTCTGACCACTTTTTGGCCTTCTCACAGGTCCATGTCTTTCCTGGACTGTGTATCTGTAAAAGCTCTTATGATTCTTCACATCCCTTCCCAATTTCAACTCCAACTGTGCCTTAGCTTTCCTAATCCCATCCCTACACATCCAGGCCGTGTCCCTATATTCTCCCAGGATACATGTCCCTGGTTCTACTGCCTGCACAGAAATATCAGTTTATATCCCAAATTGATATGATTTCAGACACAACACGAGTAACAGCTTCTTCCCTAGTTCCTTATACAAAATGCAGAGAAACAGGAATGCAATCTTCAAAAGCTTATGTGTAGAGAGAGAACTACCCAAAGTAACACACAGTATCCATGACAGAGCTTTTAAGCCTTCTGCCTTTCAGGAAAAAATAGATACTTTATGCTGGTTGCCCTTCACCTGGGAGTCACAGCTCTGAATAATCACCCAGAGTTTGGCACCTTTTAAAAAACATAAAAGGATTAGTCTTTGCTATCAAAGGACAGCCAAAGGAGGAGGTGAGACTGGCACAGTTTCATCTAACATTACATGCATTATCACCCTGAAAGCAATTCATTCCTCTCCTTTGCCAGAGAAGATTTGAAACACTGTTTTACCCACCCTGCAATAATACCTTAGCCAATCAGTCTAACACCTGCTATGGGAGATGGCATATGACTTCATTGCTGCTGGTTTATTTTAAGTAAGTATAATTTGGGCTACACAAAAGAATGGTGATAATAACTTCTCATGGCTAGATCACTTACCTGAGATGGGGAGTCCTACATTTTGGATTATGATATGACAAGTTCTTAATAAAAAAAATGCAAAATAATGGTTATATAAAGAGTAGATCACTGTCACCAACAACATGTTCATCTTGTTAAGTGCTGCAACCAGACTAGGGTACAAAAGGGGTGGTGGGACACTAGCAGCCTCTTCTCAAATGCAATTGTCTTAAATAAAGGACTACTCCAATGCAGGTACATATTTCGATATATAGTATTAGGTAACTATGTTTGACTAACAGGAGAAGGTAATACAAATGGTACCTGAAAATCTGATCAAGAAAAAAACCCTCTAACCCTGATTTTTTTGCCTCTTATTAACACATTGAAGATTATTAGGTGTTCAATATTAGTATACGTGGGACTATTCAAGTTTTATAGGTTAATATAACCCCTTTAAAAAAAAAAATCCAAGTTTCTGCAAGCCCACTACCTGGAACTGAAAAAGCCTCAACCAAAAACTGAAGTCTTGGAAAAGCCTAGATGATGATTCATTTACTTTTCCTAAAGGCCCCTGAACTAATCAAAGTAAAAATACAATGCAATTCCCTGAATTAGACTCCTCTGGACCCAGTCGCAGCCACTGCTCTGAAAAACAATTATAATAGTAGAACAATATTAAGGTAGTTGTTTGGCTCCCACATCTAAGGACCTTACATAAAGCCTAACTGAAAACTAAAGACAGTGATAGCAGACATTTTCCCATTCTGTATTTTTTTTGTTGTAATATTTTTGTCTCCAAGCTTGTTTTTAACCTTGTCCAGTGCTGTAAATAATAACTGGAGTGCTTTTACTTCTCTGGAGGTAATGAATCAAAATAAACAGTGGTAAATGCCTGAAATTCAAGGAAAAGGTGGGGACTGTGGAAGCAGCTATTGTTACTGTATCACCAGTGCCATGCATATAATATTACATAATTATATAACATATAGAATACTATTAGAGTTGCTAATATAATGCACAGTATTGTGATAAAGTAATAACATATATAATCAGTGTATTATATAATCAGTGTATTATGTAATGCTATACAACAGAATAGTCATATCAGGTGTTTTGCATATTAGGGCTTTGTAGAGGCTAAGATGAATTCTTTTTGGAAAGTTTTTGATGTTTTTTTTCTTTTTTTTTTTTTTAGTATAGCCAAAATATTTCTTCTAGGTACTGTATATTTGGTTATTTTTTGTATCAAGTATATGTCAGGTGATTCCCTTTGCTTTATACATTTTACACAAATGCTGAAGTTTTCAGATAGTGTGTGGAATTTGCACAAAAAAACCCAAAGCTACTACATTTATAGAACATATTGCTTGCTTTTGCTTCTGTAAATCCTTAATCGCATAAAAACCTCCCATCCTTAGATAGAAGCCCACAGACAGACATGTACACATTCACACCAAGCACACAGACAAGAGAAACAGAGGTAGACAGACACAAGAGAAGCAGAATCAGTTAGATAGAAAGATCCAGACCCATTGTACAGTGGAGATCTATGTTTTAGGTAGTTGCATTTCAGTGCTCTCATTTCAACTATTTGCATGCAAAAGTAATACAGCATTAGCATAACTACTCTGCAATATGGCGTAATTGCTGGAGCAATACAGCTCGTACATTCCAAAAACATTTGTATATATAATTTCTGCAGTAACGTCGAAGGAAAAAGAGAGCAAAACCAACAACAAAAGATCTAAAATATTTTCTGAAGGGGGAGGGTTAAAAATTAGAGCTCAGCAAAGTTTTGATCTCTAGCTACCTTTTTTTTTTTCTGCAACCTACTATATGCACAGAAGAAACTGTTAGAAAGCTGAATGCCATAAGAAAAATTGCAAAGCAGGTATGTATATCGTATGAACTATTGTTATTTATATGCCTCAAAAACTATTCCACTAAATACAGATGTTTTCTTGTGATTAAAAAAAAAAGAAGCAGCAGTAACTTCTTCAAACGACCTAGCTATTACTCTAGCATCAGGGGATACTAGCAAATATAAAGCCTTCGGGTCTATATTGTATTCCTTTTAGAATGGACAGCTGGGATGAAAAAAGAGCCATGCCGCCACAACTCTTAAAAAATCCCTAGCTCTAGGTCTTTAAGGGAAAGTCAGATGCAATTTAGAACTGTGGAGGTTACTTTCTAGAATATTGAAGGCAAACTAGTTGCTGGCCTGTGTCAAGCAAAGTAAAAATCCATTTTTGTCTTCCTGGTCTTCTTCAACATCAGAGAGCTGGAAAGATTCAGTCATATTTTTCTAGAATTGATATTTCCAAAGCAAAATTAAAGTTTATTGTCTCCTTTTTCTGTATTCAGACATCTGTCATGTCTCAGTTTCAAAATATAGTGTTTTACCAACTGTTTCTACCAGTCTGCTTCTGGCAAGTTATTTATTTCTGATAACAAAACATTCATTAAGGTTTTAAAGAATTAAATGTGATAGAGCACCAAGATCTCTCTCTCTTAGATTCTTGTGGGTGAGTCTGTATTTCTTACAATTCTGTCAGTCTCCCAGATCTCCTTCATCTTGCTGGGTATGGATGCTATTTCACATTTGAGGATATCACCTCGTGAAACAGCACGATATTTGCAAGGATGAAGGAACTGTGCACCATAGTTGGAGTTGTTAACACCCGTTTACACCAAGCCTGTATCATATAGGCACACAGTTAAGTTGACTGCACAGCTGAAGCACCAAGACGAAGCAGCTCTAGTCTGGTCCATCACTTTCTCCAGCTGGAGACTGTGTATGTCAAAGGAGACGTCTGCCTTCCTGCACCAAAATAACAGTCATACCAATAATAACCTCAAGAAAAGGAAAAAACAAACAAACAAGCAAGCTATAAAAATTAACAACTTGTTCCAGTAAAAACAGGAATTCTAAACCTACTTCAAATTGATGAATGTCTGCAGTTACTAAAGGCTGAACTTGTAGATAAAGAGCATAATAATACAATGAATCAATAAGATAGTGCTCATACAGAATTATCCAATCCAACATGACTGTATATAATCAGCAATCCAGATGATACATAGTTAAAGTGATGTAAATTAGACTGGCATAAAAATTGAGACACTGATATATCACTTCTTTAAGCGGTATATTTGATATGGAAGGGAATGTGCCCTGCCTGTGCTTCAAGCTGGCAAGCAGCAATGGAGCTACAGAATCACAGAATCACAGAATAGTAGGGGTTGGAAGGGACCTCTGTGGGTCATCTAGTCCAACCCCCCTGCCGAAGCAGGGTCACCTACAGTAGGCTGCACAGGACCTTGTCCAG
>Ga0065711_1033498_pt1 | contig 25391 bp, 23 predicted proteins | sample Hoacrofraction12_FD_59098 | JGI IMG/M metagenome (GOLD analysis project Ga0065711, IMG submission 59098) | Hoatzin crop microbial communities from Cojedes, Venezuela - Epithelial fraction 12 v2 (version 2) | ecosystem: Host-associated > Birds > Digestive system > Esophagus > Crop | place...
GGCTATAGGGGTGGCTTCTGTGAGAAATTGCAAGACGCTTCCACTGTACCTGACAGAGCCAATGCCATCCAGCTCCAAGATGGACATGCTGCTGGCCAAGGCCAAGCCCATCAGTAACGGTGGTAGCACCTCTGGGATAATGTAGTTAAGAAGGGGAAAAACCTGCAGTGAAGCAGCAGTTGAGGGAGAGAAGTGAGACTATGTGAGAGAAATAACTCTGCAGACACCAAGGTCAGTGAAGAAGGAGAGGGGAGGAGGTGCTCCAGGCACTGGAGCAGAAATTCCCCTGCAGCCCCTGGAGCAGACCATGGTGAGGCAGGCTGTGCCCTGCAGTCCATGGAGGTCCACGGTGGAGCAGATCTCCACCTGCAGCCTGTGGAGGGGACCCCACGCTGGAGCAGGGGCATGCCTGAAGGAAACTGTGACCCCATGGGGAGGCTGCACTGGAGCAGGCTCCTGCCAGGACCTGTGGAACCCTGGAGAGAAGAGCCCATGCTGGAGCAGGTTTGGTGGCAGGGCTTGTGACCCCGTGGGGGACCCACGCTGGAGCAGCCTGTTCCTGAAGGACTGCACCCTGTGGGAAGGACCCACGCTGGGGCAGTTTGTGGAGAGCTACAGCCCGTGGGAAAGACTCATGTTGGAGAAGTTTGTGGAGAACGGTCTCCTGTGAGAGGAACCTTCACGTTGGAGCAGGGACAGAGTGTGAGGAGTCCTCCCCCTGAGGAGAAAGGAGCGGCAGAGACAACGTGTGATGAACTGACCGTAACCCCCATTTCCTGTCCCCCTGCGCTGCTCAGGGGAGGAGAGAGAGAAATGGGAGTGAAGTTGAGCCCGGGAAGAAGGCGGGGGGGAGGAAGGTGTTTGAAGATTTGGTTTTATTTCTCATTATCCTACTCTGATTTGATTGGTGATAAATTACTCTTTTTGGTTTTTTTTTTCCTCCCAAAGTTCAATCTGTTTTGTCCATGACAGTAACTGGTGAGTGATCTCTCCCTGTCCTTGTCTGGACCCTCGAGCCTTTCATCAGATTTCCTCTCCCCTGTCCACCTGAGGAGGGGAGTGAGAGAGCGGTTGTGGTGGGCACCTGGCATTTATCCAGGCTAAACGAAAACAGGACCCGTGTTTCTAGATTTGAATTTTCACGAGTGCTGTGCTTTCAGCAGGGGCACACGGAGGTTACAGGGAGGACAGGGGAAAGCTTCTGCCAGCCCTGTATGTCGGAGGGCAGCAGGGAAGGGGGGTGCAGGGGCCAGCTCAGGAACAGGTTAGGTTTCAAAAGCACAGATAGGAAGATGGTAATTAAGAGAAAAGCAGAGGATGGATCGTTTAGGACAGTCTTTTGGTGGAGGAGAGGAAAGGGGAGGAATGAGAAGGGTGCAGAGCTCTATTTGCCCTGGCAAATTAGCTGACTTGAGGAAATGCCCATGTGTGAGGAAGACACTAAAGGCAGATGCAAATGTGGATTTTCATATTATTGAGTGAGAAGAGTGCTGCCTGGAGGAAGCTGAATCTGGGTAGAAAAATCACAAATGTGAACAGACTGGAGCTGAGCAGTCAGCTGCAAGCAGTTGGACCATGTTGGTGAACCAGGAAGAGAAAGAAGAGATTTGAGCAGAGGCGATGCTAAATGGAAATGAAATTGGTGGAATAGGAATCTTTTACTCAGGTAGCAGTTCACAGATGACACTTTCCTCTGGAGAACTGGAGTGTGTCCTCACCAGTTAGGTCTGCAAAACCAGAGTTCAACCCCTTCACCAAGGTCACTGTGCTCGTCATATTCTCCGGCACCATCTTTTGTTGTCCAGCAGTTGCTGTTTCTGTTTGTGTGTGTGAGTCTCTTTCTGAATAAGCTTTAAAAGCACTGCAGAGCTTCCACTTCACTTTTGCATTCAGTTTTCGGTATGCAACTCCCTAAGTTAATTCACAAGGGTAGTTATCATGGCTTGAAACAACTCATTTGGAGATGGATCCAGAAAAGACAACAGCAGGTATTGAACTCCTTGTTGTTCATTGAAATAACCACCAAAGTGGAGCTTATTTACCTTGTTGTTTCCATTTCCATTTTATTTTCTTATTCATTTAAGTGAAGAATTAAGAAGTAGGTTACCCCCAACTCCCTGTTTCACCCGAGGTTGCATGGTACCATGGGCAACTGGAACCACTGAAGCCACCCTAGAGGTGTTTTAAATTAATGTAAAGACTCGGTTATTAGAGACAGCTCTGAGAATTCAGATGTACTGACAGTTTCTGTCTGCTCCGCTGTGATAAAGATACGCCGGGCTGTGACATCGCATACGCAGCCAGTACCCAGGCACAGCTCTCCCTCCCCTATCCGTACCTGAGACTGTCGTTTCCCAGCCGTCCATAACCGAGACCATCATCTCCCAGCCCTGCCTCGGCACCCCACTGGCAAGGCAAGCAGCTAAACCTGCCTTGCAGTCCTGCAATTTGTGCAAGCCTAGGGAGAGAGTGAGGACCCTTCAGTTGAGGACTCTTCAGTGAAACTGCTGGGTCTACCGCTTCTGTGATAATCACAGACATTTATCTATTAAAAGAAACAAATTCAGACACTGTCAGTTTGTACCAACTTTTTGTTCTTCCGTGCTGATCTGGTTTGTTGTTCCAGAGCTGTGCAGTTTTCTGTTGTTTTTAGCGGGTTTTTATTTTTTACCGAATCACCACAAAGTAGTAGTGGCAGTGAAAATCAGACCATTTTATTTTAACATCTGGCTTTCCCTTGTGCTTGACATTGGCAGGGAATAAATAAAGGCATTCTGTTGTTTCCATGTGAAACAAGATTTTTTGTGTTTTTTCCTGGGCATTTAGGTGTGTGCTGTGCTCCGCAGAAAGTGTGTCCCACAGTTCCTTACGAAACTTTCCTAACTGTGGGCCGAGTAGGATAAATGTTTGGTAATCAACTTGGGAGGGGAAACGCTGCCGGGAGCCACCACCCAGGGAGCACCCCAACACCTACACCCAGATCCAGCAGTACTGGTACCAGTGAGCTCCTGGCTGCCATGCCACCCAGGTTGCTGGCCTGGGCAAGCCCTTTGATGAGGCCACACAAGCTGGCTTTCGTCTAGAGGCTACTACCTGCAAAGGGCTCTTGTGCATCACTCACCCATGGCGCGATTCATCTCAGCTGGCTTCTGCTGCCTGTGTTGGACGTGATCGTTTGGGCACCTCTCAGTGAAGTGGCCAAAGGTCAGGGACCAGATGTCAGCACCTACTTTTGGGTGAGATATTTGTGCCCTGAGCTCTGCTGACTGCAGAGGAGGTGTGGGATTATCTGCTCGTGCACACAGACTGCCAGTCAAATGAATATAGCCTCTGGGACCTCCAGTGAGAACACATTAGGGATGAGGGTCTCACCTGGTTTGTCCTGGCTCACCCGTACCTTCTGTAAGCCCTTTATGCGTAGGTGAGATCCATCTCTTCATCCTGGGCACGTGCTACTCTGGATTTCCACCTGGGAATGGGAGCAGAGAGAGTCTGCACATGAGGAGTGTCCTTGCCAAGCTGTGCCACCCTCAGCTGCACCCACCAGCAGGTGCTTTGCGTGTGCGCTTCTGAGTGCACTGAAAATTGGGTCCCCACTGATAATCAGGCTTTGAAATACGGTATGTGCCCGTCCTAGGGAGAGAATCGTGTTGGTTGCATGAAGTGTATCATGTTGCCGGCTTTGTCGATATTTTTGTATAGCTACAAATATTTGCTATCAAGCTTTATTAAGTGAGACCCACATACTTCTTCCAGCTGTGACCATGCGGTCTGTTCCTACATAGCTGTTCACCCCGCCCTTGCTCAGCAACACTTCACAGTCATGCTGTGGTGCAGATGAAGCATTTGGGTTTGAAGCTGGCTGTATGATTCTGATTAAAGCTGTATGGAGATTTGCCACACACCTGCCTAGGAAGCTGGAATAAACAATTCAGTGCTGTGCAGTGATACCTAATGGCAAGCAGAGAACTTGAATAACCTCGTACTGGGTTAAGCTCCTCAGCGCTCTGTGCTTTCATGAAAAGAGAAGGAAAAAAACCCCGAGACAGACATGGGGAGGTTAAAAAGGGCTGTGGACTTTCTCTCTCTTGGAACGAACTTTCAGCCCTTCCGAAAGGAAGGGACGGACATCTGGTACAGCTGAGGAATGCAGTGGGGACAGAAAACTGTGAGACACAGTAATGCTTGCTGGGGACAGTCGGCAGCAACGAGAATGCATCCAAGTTAATTGCTACATGTTAATAGGCATACAAGGCAAAAAAAAGAGTGTGCAAATCTTTGCATCTGACTCCCATTTTCGGAAATACCTTTGGACAGTAGGAGCAAGTGTCATAAGTAGAAGTTAGACTCTTCGTTGCCTGGATGTCTTGCAAGGGAGGCCACTTTCATTACATGCATCTATTAACCTTTAACTGCGAGAGCAACTTTTCTACAAGCACGACCGATTTACCCTCACTTGGATGCAGCTACAGAAAGCTATTTTGAAAGTTAGGCATGCAGAAGCTGTGGGCAGACACTTCCAGGTTTAGGTCTTGTGCTGTTTAGGAAGTTGGTTGTACTGGTTTCCTAGTGCTTTCTCACTTTTTTGGTTATCTACATGCCTATGGACACCCGGTGATTAATATCTGGAGTTAGAGCAAGTGTCGTCAGATCTATCTGCTGTTGGTTTGTTTTAAATTTTGTAGCTCTAAATGTCTAGGCATCTTGTATGAGAGATGGAGACCTCACGTTTTTCTTCTGGAGTTCAAAAGCTAACCTATAGGAAAATAATCTTTAACACTGGTGCACATAAAAACCCCCAAAATTGATTTATGTAAAATCATATTAGCTTTTTGTCTGCAACACCTTTTAATTATCATTGCTGCTTATGCTTGAAAGCGAAATGATCCCTGCCTCCAGGATGTTGGTGATCATTAAGTTACATTGGAGACAATATATCTAATTCAGCAAGAACATGAACTAACTCCAATACACTGTGCCACCTGTTACAGAAGATAATTTAATCTTGCTAAATATACTACTAGGTTAAGAATGTATTAGCTTTAACTACTGAAGTTTGTGACTTTGAGCTCATGGGCTTCCGTGACAGCTCTCTTCCTCCTGCCCTGTGGCCAAGCCTACAACTGCACCCAGGGCGCAGCAGATTGCTCGAGTTCGTTACCACCAGAAGCTGAAAATGTGTCAGCTGTGTAGAGACACCTCTTAGTCCTCTGCAGCCCTTTTACCTGCAAACTTGGCATCCCAAGCCTGGTCTTGAATGGGGGGGGGAAGTCTAGGATGGCGTCAGGTGTGCCAGCCCAAGCTGGAGAGGTGCCTCACTGCGGACCTCATTGCACTACGCTGGCGGCAGTGGGCTCCTGTCCCTGCTGAGCTGCCCCAGGCCCCTTATGGGGAGCGACCTCCTGGGAGGATGAACAAAGTGAAGCTACAGACACAGCCTTGCTTTCAAAGCAGGCAGGAGAATAGTTGTAGATGCAGACAGGGAGATTTGCCACACAGGAAGGTGGCATTCTCTTGGTTGGCGTTCTCTTGGTTGGTTTCCAGCTCTGTAAACTCTCTGGGCCGATGTAAATAACATCAGTGATTTAAACAGAAGTGGTTTCTACTATTACATAGTTATTGTAATTATTTCCAAGCTGTATGGCAAAGAGATTTTTCCGGCAGGTCTGTGCTCAGTGGGAAACGTAGGTCTCTGTGCTCAATTTCAGCATTTAATCTTGGGACAAGTAGGTTAACAAGTAGTCTCTCAATGACATTACAGTATATTGTGTTTACGATGTCAAACTAAGGCCATTCTGATTTCTTGACTTCTATAAAACACCCCATATAGTGTACTAGGAAATAGTCACTTTCTTACATATGATGTGCCAGGTTGGTATAGTGAGACAGTTTTTGGTACATTTCCAAAGAAACTAGACTTCTGAGATTTTTTATTTCATTCCACCCAATGCAATCTGATCTACTGTGGGTCCCAGGTGAAGCCAGTTTATGTACCTTTGGCCACACAACCCTGCAAGGTTACTAGCTGACTTTCTTGGCTCTTAGAATAACTGTCAGGCAATTTTTTGATGTTAGCCCCAAACAAGGAGCTTGCTGGTCCTGGCTCTGCACATAAATGGTGGGGGAAAAAAGCACATCTTTTCTTTAAATGAAGGGTCATTTAAAAACAAAACAAAAAGATCCCTGAACTACATTTTTCTTCTGTCTGAGCAATTATAAGAGGCTGGCTTCTTTACTGGGGAGAAACAAGGTTCTCATACCCCTAATCGCAGACTGGAACAGATCTCGAAACAGAAAAATGTGTTTTACTAATAAAATCGATCAATCAGCTAAACATGCGTACCCAATAACTCCTAGCAGGTCATGCTAACTGCTCACTGAAAAAAGGTGGGGTCTGTAGTACTTAAAAATATTTTTTTATATGTTGTGATTTCTCAATCTTTGTTTTCATTTGCTGCTGTGAGGACGCCAAATTTGTAAACAATGGGGTCTTTTCACCTTTCATTTAACTACTGGACGAGCTGCATCCCTCTGGTTGCAGCTATGGTTTAACTCCATTGTGCTGGAGACCCTGCAGATGAAGCACTTCCTGTCCTGCTGCAGGCAGGGGACGGTGGGTGGGTTGATGCCGCAGAGGGTAGGTGCAGCGGCATCGCTGCTGGAGTGGCAACGCTGCCCACCAGACATCTGGCACAGCGGGGTCCGGTCCCACTCCCCGCTAATGCTACCGACCAGGGGACCTGGGAGCAGTGTGGTTATGAGTTTTGAGGAAATTTGACTCCAGATGCAGATTTTGCATCTTGAACCTCCTTCTGTTGCCGGCCAGGGAAAATCCTGCTGGTAGTTTCTGCATGATGGAGGAACAGCGAGTAGGAGGTGGCTTGTTCCTGATTGCAGTGGGCGAAGGTGCGGCCGAACTCGTGGCCCTGCCCTGTTTCACAGGATCTAAATGAGCATTTCATTATCTTTTAAAATCAAAGGACCAACAAGCCTTTTTTGATCTGAGCACCAGCAGCCAGGGAGTGAACGGTGCCTGTGGGCAGGCGCAGACATAAAGCCTGCCAGTTGCGTGGGATGGCGTGTGTGTGTGATTCGGTTTAGTCTCTCAATTATTTTTCTGCAATCAGTGCACGGACCACCTTCCTTCTGGTGCCTTACGGATTGTGGGTTGTCCCTGGGCCCCGCGGAGCAATGCTGAGAGGGATGACTGTTACTGACAAACTTAGGCTGCACCGGAGCCATTATAGATGAAGGATTTGTGTGCTGTTACATATGTTCTCTGAAATAATCACCTCTATCCCAAGTACTTTGATATTGATAAGTGACTGAAGTAGAATCTATGGTTCCTGTCTGGTCCTACATGCAATGATTCACCTTCACTGACTGGTTTCCTCCTATAAGATTAAATTTAGAGATGATTTCTTTGCAATGATCTACATTAATTCAGACGTTGCATCCAAGGGTTTAATCTAATGTGTGCATTTCAGATGAAACATTAGAAACCTTCTAGCATCTGTAATAATTTTTGTGTATTAAATGAAGGATTCTTTTTAATTTAACATTAAGGAAATATGTTGAAATAATATGGGCCAGCTTCAAAGTGGCTGCAGACAGGAAATTGGAAGGTGGATGCTCTCTTTTTAGCCCACATGAACATAAAAATAAAATTTCACAGCAGCTGGACTTTAAGGCCAGTTCAGTGTGGTCTTGGTTTGCTGAGCTTGCTGCTTCGCAGGGAATGTGAGGTCCTTCCTGGGGCTGGATGAAATGCTGGCAGGAGCCTAGCAAGCACATCTGCGTGACGTTGCCCTGTGGAGAGCTGTGGGGTGCTGCTGCCCTGTACCCTCGTTCGCTGGGGTCCTTGTGGGGGACGTCTGTTTCTGTTGCATCTAATCGATGAGAGCACATGGACATTGGAATCAGCAAGTGTTAGTTGGTGGTCACCAGCTTAAACTGAAAATCCCATCTTCCCCTGAGGAGGAGTCGGCAGATGAACCTGGGGGTCTGGTGGGAGGATACATGGCTGGGGCAGAGAGCGGGAAGTGCCAGATTTACATCACTGCATTAACCGCCGTTAATTCTTGTGGCTGAGGCCTCGGGCTAATGCTAAGAAAACACTGCTCTTGCCTCCAAAAGACATCGTGTACCTGTGTTTAATGTACAGCTCGTGGCTTTGGGCTGAGACCTGGCAGTCCCGTAGCAGTGACGAGTTCCCACTCCCTGAATCGACCTCCATGTGGGGCAGTCCCGGGAGAAACAGAGGATGCAGGTAGCCCAGGTGGGTAATGACATGATAATGATAAAGAAAAGGCAAATCAATTATTATGTGTGAAAAAGGGTAATTAGCGAGCAGGTCACTGCTTAACAGCTGAGCTTTTAATCTGTTTGGTCAGGCCAGTTTTTTTGGGAGAGACTGGTAGGCTGTAATACTTGATCTCTCGGGTACATACATCTAGTTCTGTGGGTAACTGGCTGAAGTGATAAATCTGGCTACACTGCAGCAGAGCTTAACCTTGTTTGTGAACAGCCACTGTAAAAACAGTTGGGGCATGTGCTGCATTTTAAACATCAATGTCCTGGCTGTTTTTGTTGCTGTTTCAAAACACAGAAGAGACGAGGCAACAGGATTATGTAGTTCTCCGTCTCTCTTCTGCTTGTTCCTAATCTGAAAGTGATTTTTTTCAGTCATAAATAGCATTCTGTTCATTTTCTTTTAATTTTGTGTGCCGCTTTGGATGCCAGATCTGATTTATATACCCAGTGTACACGTGCATTCCTTAAAATAGAGGGATCTTGCTATTTTGCCTCAGGCACTTTGCAGCCCATTCCTGGTTATAGCAACAGCAAATCTACTCGAAGAGCAGTACCCTTCTGCTCTGCTAAGTACATGACTGGCAGTGGGGTTGGTGCAGGCAGCGCTGGACCTCTGTGCTCTCCTCATGCCCTGACTGTCCCATAGGCAAGGAAAATGAAATTTTCCCTCACAGCTGAACAATTAGGATTTTTTTGGCCAACCTACCTTGTAGGAATGTGGAGTCTCCTGTCGTCACTTGGAAAAGCGATGGTGCAGCAAGTTTCGTGCTTGGCTATTGATGCTGATTATTTTCTTTAAGTATCATTTCCTGTGAGTGCAGAAGAATCTCGGGTTTCATTTTGTGTTTAGAAAAAGGTATTTTTCTAAGCAATGCTTTAAATCTGTTGAGGGAAAGCTCAAGGGAAAATCTTCAAGGCTCAAAACCCAAAAGGTGAACCAGAAGAAACCCACAGGATATTATTATTAATACAAACAAACAAGCAAGCTAACCAATCAACTCAACAAATAAAGACTGTCTGGCCCGGTTTCTGATCGGGGCTGGCAGTGCTGTGCATGTCTGTCTGTCATACTGATGCTGTCAATAATCCCTCTGTTCTTCCTCCTCCCCCTTGTCTTCTAATTTTTGTACAATATTTTTATAAATGCTTCTTCTTGTGTGTGATTGGTGTTCATGAAGGGAGAGATCATCCCACCTGCTCTGGACTTGGATGTGTTTTTCTGTGCACATTTCTTGCTTGCTGGCCATGCTGTGTGCCTCTGTGATTGCCTCTGTTCCAGGTCAGCAGACGTGAGCAGCTTGGGAGGGCACCGGGTCCTCTTAAGGCTGACCAGCTTGGTCAGGACACTTGCAAATGTGCCTTACATCGATCTAATTATCCTCTGCCCTGGCAGAGCTGACAGCCTGGAGACCTCCTAGGGTGCCCCCTCCTTTACTTTTTGACTTTTCCTCCATCATTTTCCATACTATGTCTATCTCACTGCTGGAAGAGCTCAATACTGAGCTGCAAATGGAGACTCTTAGGTTTTATTAAGAGAATCTGGTATTGTTATTTACTTTCCCCATGGTTCCTATACTAATGGCAATCACAGCTCATGTTTTATTTCAGTCTGATATATGACAATTCATTTAAGAATAATGGACTCTTAATTTCAAACTTTGCCTGAAAATATCCACAAGGCTTATGTTAGGAGTTGCCAAAACCAGTAGCCCAAAGAGGGGAGGCTGTTGCAGCTCTGTGTCCCCCGGCACAGCCAGCAGCAACACCGAGCAAGCGTTCCTAGTAAGCACATGTGTGCACGCACATAACAATGTGCACAGCCTAAGAGTAACACCAAATAAAGCAGATAGATAGAAATACATAAACACAGATAGCACAAATGACCTAATCCTGTCCCCTTATATGACTCAGCAAGGTGGAGGTCCATTAGTGCGAATACAGAGATGTATATACCTGCAAGGTGGATCCCTCCAGCAGCCGGACTCGGACTGGTTTTCAGTCTGTCCATTTGCTGGCACCTGTGGGGTCCAATGGCCATAGCCCCATTCCATTATATTTTAGAAAGATAGAGACGTTGAGTCAGGACTGGATAAATAACGGAAAATGCATCACACCATTTAGCAACTTGTTCCAATAGCAATTGTCAAAATCCACTGTCTAAAGCCTAATTGAAATGGGTTGCACTGACTGACAGAGCTGTAGTCAACAACATTCAGAGTAGAAATAAGCAGGATATTTTCTTCCCTGTGTGCTTGTTAGATTAAAGAGCTCTCAAAGATCAGAAGACGTGCCTCTGTCTAAGGAACAGAGGCATGTGTGAATGGCAGGGGTGTAATTTCCTACCCACCTCCAATTACACTCTCTTGTGATCCATCTGGCTGGGAAGCTGTCAGGTATTGTGTTTTATAATTACTGCTAGTTAAAAATATCCTCTTTGTTGGAAGTTTAAAAAAGGAAATCTCAGAAGACCCTCAAGAAATGAAAGCAAATCTTTTATTAAAAAAAAAAAAATTAAAGAGAAAGAGATTAAAAATGGGAACACTTTACACAAGAATCTGATTCGGAAAAAAACCAAACAACCCATGTAGAGCATTTCAAAGATAGAAGAAATGTTCGTACTTAAGAAAATGTTTTATGTCAAGAAAGCGCATTAAAATGTTTAGATGAAGATATCTCAGTATAACCGTAGGACTGCATCGAGAGGTGTCCTTTGCCTGTTCAGGTGCAAGACTGAACTCCGAGTTTGATCATCAAGGTAACAGCTGTGCTCAGCTCCCTTCATCTGGGAGTGAAGTGGTGCATCTAATCGTCAGGAATGATGGATGTGTTTGCTAATGGGATCTGGGTCTCCTTAAACAAATGTCTGATTTTCCCGTAGAGCTGAATTTAGGCAGACAAAGCAAATGACTCACAGCCCCAGTTTTCCCTTTGGCTAGCCCCCTTCCAACCTACACACCTGGATTTCTTAATCTTGAAGAAGTCATAGAGATCCGTGGACATCCCAGAAAACTGGAAGCAGGCTAATGTCACCCCCAGTTACAAGAAGGGCTTAAAGGAGGCTCCAGGAAACTGTAGGCCCATCAGTCTTATTTCAGTCCCTGGGAAAGTTGTGGAACGAATCCTCCTGGGGGCTATCACAAGTCAAATAAAGCACGTGACTGGGAAAAGCCATCATGGACTCACCAAGCGCAAAATTGTACTTGACAAAACTGACAGCCTTCTGTGACGAAGTAACCTGCTCTGTTGATATGGGGCAAGTGGTGGACAACACCTACCTGGATTTCTCCAAGACTTTCGATAAGGTTTCCCACAGGCTCCTCCTAGAGAAACTGATGCGTTGTGGTCTGGATAAGTGGTCTGAGTGGGTGGGGAGCTGGCTGACAGGCCGCACCCAGAGGCTGGTGGTAAATAGCTCCTCTTCATACTGGCAACCTGTCACAAGTGGGGTTCCCGAGCGATCAATATTGGGCCCAGCACTGTTTAATATCTTCATAAGTGATCTGGGTGATGTGATCAAGTGTACCATGGTGAAGTTTGCTGATGATGCCAAACTGAGTGGGGATGTGGATGCTTTGGAAGGGAGAGCCAGCCTGCAGGAAGATCCGGGATAGGCTGGAAGAGTGGGCTAACAAGAACCTTATGAAGTTCAGAAGACAAATGTAAACTTCCCAAATCATGGGAAAACATGATCCAGGAGTGCAGTACAGTATGGGTTCTACCCATCTGGGGAGCAGCTCTGTGGAAACAGACCTGGGGCTCCTGGTGGACAAGAAGCTCAGTATGAGCGAACAGTGTGCTGGTGCGGCAAAGAAAGCCAACCAGATGATGGGTTGCATCGACAAAGGTATCACCAGCAGAGATATAGAAGTTATTATCCCAACCTACTCAGGGCTTGTCAGGGCATACCTGGAATACTGCATTCAGTTTTGGTCCCCCCTATACAAATAAGATGTGGACAGGCTGGAGAGAGTCCAGAGAAGGGCCACAAAGATTATCAGACTGGGAGGCCTGCCATATGAGGAAGGGCCAAGAGAACTAGATTTGTTCAGCCTTGAGGAAAGGCTTAGGGGAGACCTTATCACTATGTTCCAGTATTTAAAGGGTGGCTACAAAGAAGACGGAGACTCCCTTTTTATAAGGTGTCACATGGAAAAGAGGAGGGATAATGGGTACAAGTTACTTCTGGGGAGATTCTGACTAGACACAACATGAATATTTTTCTCAATTAGAGCAATCAGCCATTGGAATAATCTCCCAAGGGAAGTGGTGGATTCACCGACATTGGACACTTTTAAGATTCAGCTGGGCAGGGTGCTGGTCCATCTTGTCTAGACTGTGCTTTTGCCAAGAAGGTTTGGACCAGATGATCCTTGAGGTCCCTTGCAACCTGCTATTCTATGTTTATATGATTTCATTCCCACAGAAGGAACAGGTTGTGGCTGAGTTGTGCGTCTGGACCTTGGACCTGGAAGCTCTTCCTAGGCCCCATTATGGATATAGCCAAGACTCACAATCTGGAGGTCTCTGAAGGCACTTCATTTCCATAATGAATATGTAAAGAATTAGGAGAACAATTGCATGAAGCATTAGAGGAGCCTTAAGTGAGTGTAGTTAATCCCACCTCGACCAATCTTCACCTCAGTGCCACTGTGAACCGTTTAAGCAAGAAAGAGCATTATCAGGTAGCAGGGACTGAAAACTCATGAATAATCTTAGTGATTGCAATATCACATCTCACTGTATATGCTGAGTTAACAACAGAATTTGACCTCTGTTTATTGATGAAATTATGGCTTTTTGATACATATCTCTTCCTTATCCTTGATCTGATATCACCATTTTCTTCTACAGAAAACTAGATGTCCCCAGCCCAGCTGAACCATGACTTTGAAAAGACTGGTTCAGTTGACACTGTCTACTCTTTCCAGCTTATTTCTAGCTGCTTCCTGCTTTCCTTTCTTGGTTCCTGGTCACCCAGATTAAGAATCAAAGTCATCTAGAGTTGCAGAATTACAACATTTGCTTGTGTCCCCTCTGCTACAGGAGCTGACCTGTCCGTACCAACAACAGCCTGAGAGGCCACCTAAATCCAGCTGGACTTGCCCCTTCCTGTAGTGGTACATGCCAAGGATGCTTGTTGGGGCAAACAAGCTCGCTCCTCATGACCAGGCATATACAAACAGACTGGAAGATGCTGAGCTGACCTACACTGCAGCGATACAGGGCCTTGCATTTATGCAACCAAAACTGGGAGACAAGAAAGGGAAATGACCAACTGTGGTTCGTGAACATGGACTAATTGTTATTTTGGAACTAAGGCTGTACACTCCAGTGTTGCTTATCTTCTGCACAGCACCTCTGATGAAACTGTACCAATTTCTGTGAGCTGACGATGCAGCTTTGTAACTGTGTGGCTAACCCTTCCTCTGCAGATGGTCAACATGGGAGGGAGAAAGGGGGGTGGATTATCAGACCGGAGTTCAAATTGGCTAGTCAGCATTAGGGAGAATAACCCTAGGCCTGCATAGGCAGGGAAAGAGTTAAAATCTGGAATTCCACCTTGGACATTGAGGGGAATCATGACTTTTACTACATAGCTCTGCCCAGCAAGTATAGTAACAAACTGGGTGGATGAGGATCTCTCTATGTTTGCAGAGACTGAAAATTATGGTATTTGCACAGCAATAAACTGCTGTGGGAATAAAAACAGCTCTCAGATGTTTACTGCTGGCAAACAGGGGGATCCTGAAAAAAAGAAACACGTAAGGATTTATGTTTTGTGGTGGAGACACTGACAGTAAAATATATTTTTAAAAAAGCCAGTATGCTTACCTGATACCATGGGCAGGCTCTGCTTCTTCATGGCTTCACCCCGCTGGACTGTATTTCACTCTCCGTGCAGAGGAAATGCACTTTCTTTGCAGAAGGAGAGCGTGACGACTCCGCTCTCATCCTCTGCCCTGGGGGCTTGTTAAAAGGCAGAAGAATAAGTGCATCTGGAAAGTGACTGGCTATATTACCCGGGAGTCCAAGAAGTGAGGGTATGTTTGGGAATTCAAGTACAGTTCACGGGTTACTCCAGCTGATATCTCAAATTGCTCATCCCATGGAGTTACGATGGGGTAACCAGAAGAGTAGTCTACTTTTAGTCGAAACTCAGGTGTTGCCCCTGGGGATCCCTGTGCACTGAATGGACTGTTTTTCCTGAGGATACTCTATAATTATAACACAACTTAAACTCTACTATATGTACCTTGAGTCCCTGGGGAACCTCCGGAGGCAAGTGCCTGGCCACAAAACTCCTGGGATTTCCTTCACAGGGCCATGTGCACGTATTTCCTCCAGGGCCTTATTTGTTTTTTTCGGTAAAAAGTGGTCTGAGCCAGGGCTGCCGGGGGTGGGATGAGGGGGACGGGCACACTGCCCTGTGAGGATGCTGGGCACGTTGTGGCCCACAGCCACCGAGTCTTTCTGGTGGTCAGGGCACCCGAGGAGGGGCTGCAAGACCTCCCTGCGGCAGCGGCTGGAAGTGGAGGGGAAATTTCTATGTCCAGAAGGGAGCCAGCTTTGCATAAGGAAATAATCTGGTACGACAGTGTGATGAATTTTTGTGCATGTATATCCCCACTCGCTGCTGGAGGCAGTCCAAGCTACGTGTCTGTGTGCCATAGGCCCTCCGCGGCTCAGAGCAAACAGAGGATCCCTTTCAGCGTACGTGGTGGGGAACCGTCCTCCTGGCACGAGGCGTCCCTGGGTCACGGGTTGTTTCCCAAGCTGGGCATTTCGGCTTAACAATGCTCAGGAAAAAGGATTTGATTTTCGCTGTTTCACACCAGCGAAAGCTCTGGAGAAGGAATGGTTGATTTTGTGCTGCTATGCTTAATTAATTTAATTTGGTAATGGCAGACTTTGTTGGTGAAAGCCTTCTTTTTCTGGTGTAACCCAGAGAACCTCCCGTTCTGCTCTCCCCCAGCAAGCCCTCTCCTACGCAGGTAAGACCTGATGCAAAGAGGTGCTCAGGACCCAGCTGGTGCCCTCCACTCTTGCATAGAGGGGTCCGGCAGAGAACATCTGACTGCCTCAGCCCAGGGATGCACTGCAGCAAGAAGCAGGTCGTGGAGAGTGCCGGTGACCATGCTGGCAGCCATTCAGAGCAGGGGTGAAGCCGTCTGCCCCAGGCTGGCGGCGGGCGGGAGGAGAGCGTCTCCTTACTGCGGAGCTGGCACGGGCGGTGGGGTGGACGAAGCCATCTCTGTTTCCCTGCGCCGCGGCCACCCTGGCCTCCTGCTTTCCCAGTAGTTACGTCAGAGCCTGTGCACTTCGCCAGCAGGTTTGATACAACTGACTAAAAGCACCATTTTCCTGGTAAAACAAACACAGACTCCTTTTTAAAAACACCTTTTGATACTTTATGAGCAGGGCTGGTATATGTAACCTATCAAGCCCAACATATGGCTTATTATGACATTTAGCTGATTAAAATAGTCTAGACATAAACTTGAGATTTCAGAAATGTTTAAGCTAAGTCCGAAATACATTTTAATGTACAGTAGATGCATACTGCAATTTGGGCCACCTGTGTCCCTGTAGGAATTATGGAGCAGGAAGTACTTTTGACTCAAGAAGTGTGTCTGAAAATTGAGGCTGTAAATTAACAACAGCTTGTCTATTAGATTATTTCACCCATAAAGGAGTCTGTATATTTCTAAATGCCTCATGATTTTCAATACCTTGCTGTTGTTACTTTTATTAAAGAAGGAGGTTGGTAACGGTCTGGGCTTCTGGGTCGAGGCACATTTTTAGAAAACCGTGGAATAAATAGCAGCAGCCAGGCAGATGGTGGTGAAGCATACCTGTGGCAGCAAGAGGAGGAAACCCCAGGCTGGCCTGTTAGTGGGCATGGTGGTGCCCGTGTCCGCTGGCATCTAGGAGACTCTTCCTGGCTCGCTGCAGACGACGGGTCTCCTGCTAGTTGGCCATTTCAAAGCTGAAGGCAGGGTGCTGTGTGCACACCGCCGTCGACCGTCCCTGCAAAGGACCACATAATTTACCTCTTTGTCAGCTTCCCGGTTGCGCTGTATAACTTCACGTCATCATCTTACTCGCCCGACTTTCTTCTTTGTTTTTCCTCCCTTCCAAGAGTTTGGTCTATTTACGGTTGTTCAGCTCTCTCTGGAAAGGCCAGAATAGGAAACTAAGGGGAAAAAAAAATAAGAGTCCTGCCACATGATCTGTCCCAAGCTTCCCCGGAGCAGCTCTCTAAGGGGGCAGCAATGAATCCTGAAGGCTGTGGAGAGGGAGCCATCTCTGCAGGCTCCTAGCAAGGGGCACAAGTGTAAAGCTGAACAAGGGCAAGAGCATCAGCAGCAGAGGGAGAGGGTTGGGGCAGGGGAAGAAATACCTGAAGGGAAATTTCTGTAAGGAGGAAGTTATTGGATAGACTATGCATCTTAGCCCCCATAAATTGCTATATAATTCCCATTTTGCTGAGCTGTTCTGCCACATAAGTTAGGCCTAATGACTTGCACAGAGCATGAGAGTGTGGCCTGCATGGGGGTGAATATTTTGGCAAAGAGCCGTGTTGTGGTCAGTCTGGTCATTATGGAGAGGGCTAGACCCGTTACCCCTCCGTGGCTCATCCTCAAGAGAGGTCTGTACCCCCTGCCCGGACAGCCCCCTCTCACTGAATGAAACAACGCATTGGCTGAGGTATGGGATCCTGTTACATGCACAAAAGTTTGGCCCACAAGAAAAATGAAACCACGGGTGACAGCTCATGGAAACTCTTGGTTCACCTGGAGAGCAGAGGGCTGTGGTTTGGTAGCTAGTACTCCCACAGTCTTGCAACGCCCCATGTGCAAGTTGGGTCAGTAGGCGACTGGCAGATGAAAGCGGTGGGGGATGTGTCCTTCTCTGGATCTGGGCAAAGATACAAGTGTCATTTGTCCAGCCAATGCTACCTGATGGTAGAAGGGTCTTTTTCTGCCTGCAGAGAAGTCTCCCTGTTGCATTAGAGTTAGTGGCAAGTGTTTAGGCTGCCTGCAGCCCGGACACCCTGTCTAGCAGCCCTTCTGCTGTGTGCAAGAGCATGCTGGGTGCAGAGCCCAGGTTATCAGAGGGGGTCCAGACTGAAACCTGCTGCAGGGTGAGTCCAGGCAAACACACATGCACAAACCTGGAAAGTTATCTGAATCTCCCCTCCTCTTCCCTGGTTTCTCCCTTTTGCAATCCCCGTGCCTTGTTGGCTTGGTGTTGCCCCCACCCTGCTCTTCCAGACTTGGTCCATCTGGCACGTCGGTTGCTAAATCGCTGGTGGGCAGGCTTGCCAGGATGCCTGGCTCTGGCCGCCCGACTGAAGGCCTCTTGCTTGCCTTTTAATCAATGAATGAAAGTGAGCCAGGCAGAGGGGAATATTCTGGCTTTGCCACAGGGTGATTGGTGTGACTGTGTCAGGCGCATAACGTAGTTTCTTCTTTGCACGTGCAGAGCCAGGTCAAACGGGCCGGTGTGGGCTGCAGCCAGAGCCTGCTCGCAGCATGGCCCGGCGGGGAGCGGGCAGTGAGCGGGGGCTGCCGGGTGGGCGAAGGACCCCCGTGCCGGGGGGATGAGGATGGGGAGCAGGGCCACGGCGGTGCTGGGGGAGAGGAAGCCGTTGACATTGTACATCAGCTTCTCCCCTCCCAGAATGAAGCATATTAAAGCAATTAAGAAAAGCTCTGCTCAACGCGGGGATTTTGAGGGGAAATATGGATGTAAGGATACAGCATTCCTTGATCAGAGGGGAGAAATAGCAGAGGGTAAATTAAACACAGCTGGAATGAGCATGAGAAATAGATTAATTCCACAAGAATTTTTTTTTCTTTCCATTCTTTACAAATTATAGGAGCTAGGAAAACTAGCACTTCTTAATTCCACTTGGTACGCAACTCTTTAATCCTCTGGCCTGCCAGCCAGCATGCACTGAACTCAAGTGCAAGCCAATCATCCCACAGACGCTTAACTGGGGACACCTCTGCTCTCCCCCATGCCCCCTGCACATATTCTGCTCACCTCCCCTTGGGCTGCTGTGGGGACATGTACTGTGGACAGGGGTACACTGGAAAATATATCGGGAAGTGATATTTGCTGGTATGTTTTGATACTGCTTCGGAGCAAGAAACAGTGCTTATCTGCAACAGGAATGTCAGGTTTTCCTCCCAATATGCTTGTCAGACTGGGGATCACCCCCCAGTTCGGAGGCTGTACAGCACCCGACACAGCAGTGTCTTGGTCCATGGCACAACAAGGTCTTGATCCATGCCTCAGTGCTCATCTCCTCTTGGTTCTGGGAAACCTATCACAAGGTTGGGCAGGACCTGTGAAATCTGGAGCTTCCCCAGGTGCTCCTGAGTCATGGGGGAAGAAAGAAAGCAGAGCAAACAGGAAAAATATTATTGTGTTGGTGGCAGCATTGCCGTATGTTGCTCACACTCCTGCTGGATCCTGAGTAAAGTGGCCGGGGAAGCCCGTCTGGCCGTTGCTTCAGGACAGGGGTCAGCTTCATGTTAGTGCTTGTAGGGCCTGGAGCATACATTGAGAGAGTAGCTGACTCCAGGAATCGGTGTCCAGAGATGCTGAGGGGAGGGAGCCAGTGCTGGAGCTGCCCAGAGCTGCAGGAGTATGAAGCATGCTCCTTTGCCCTCTGCAGAGCCCTGAGCGTGGGTACTCCCCATGCCAGGACGCACCGGCCCTAGGGTCAGCTGGTTCCTGGCACCCATCCCACTCCTCCATCCCTCCATCTTCTGGGGGTTTGCCTCTCCTGGGAAAGTCTGTCCTTGGGTTCTGGGGCGGGCTGTTGTATACCGCTCCACCACTGAAGGGCTTGGGAGGACTCAGCTCTGCGACTCTGCCTGTGGCACCCTCCCAGGGACGGCTGGGCTGCAGCAGCTTTTGCTTAAAAAAAGATGGAAAATAAAAGAGTCACGAAGAGGATACTGCTGGGTGCTTATTGCGGGCACTGCAAAAGCAGGAAAGGGTTTGACAGAACAGATGAAGCCTGTTTCCCTAATGTACAAATTGGTACATTAACCAGCGCCGGACAAGAAATGCACGTTACAACTGGCACTTGGCTCTTACCTCATATAGCTGCTGGGTAAAAGCATAAAGGATAGCCTTGACTTTGAATCTCTTGGCTTCTCTTAACTTGTATTGCAGCCATAACATTAAGTAAATACATGTTTTCTTCTGGGAAGATATTTTATTTTTTTCTTTGTCAATGACAGTTTTTGTTGTTTTTTATTTAATAAAATAACATATGGTCATAAATTGCGTATCATTTACCTCAACTACAAGGATGACTTTGTTGGAACTTGTCCAGTCTTCAGCTAAAGATATATTTAAGCAGGTTTAAAATACCGTATGTATTTAAAATGAGGTGAATAATCCTTGAGGCATTTTGAAAACAGTGTTTAAGAAAAGCCTGTTCACGGTATATTTCGGTATCTTCCTCCCCATCCCACAATTAAGTATAATGTCTTCAGTAGTGCACTCAGGCTATCATAAATGTTAAACTCAGCAGGTATGTATGCAGTCCCGTGCAAGAGCACACTATGGATAATATACCCTCTAGGAGGTCTGGGAGCCATGGCTGAATTTCCGTGTTCCTGGGCACCTCCTGGGCTCTGCTGTCTTTCTGGAGCGGCATCCTTTGAGCTGTGCCGGAGCATCCAGGCACCCGCATGCTCTCCAGGCTGCCCTCTTCGTACGTGCCTCTCCCCCTCCTTGTCCTCTGCCCTGGCCTTCCCGTTGCTCTCCTCCCTCCCCTCGAGGGCCACTGCCTTGAGAGGGCCGGAGTCATTACACCATTCCCAAGCCAGCTGGCAAGCTGTTTTATAGAGATGATATTTCCTAGCAGAAGGGCTCTAATGCCTTAAAGCATTTTTTTCTTTTTTTTTCTTTTATTTCTTTTTTTTCTTTTTTTTCTTTTTTTTCCTTTTTTTTCTTTTTTTTTTTTTGTGTCAGCTGAGCAGTATAAAGAAGGCTTAAAGGAGGAAAAGAATTGAGACTACACTTCTGGAATGAGTGGATATAAATGTCATGTAATGCAGTGCGCATCCCATAGAAGCAGCTGCTGAATGCTGGCACATTAATCTCTGTCGCTTCCAGTTCCTTGAAGACGCTGATTTTTTTGCTTCCCGCTCAGTACAGTGGGTGCCCCAGGAACTTTCCAGAGCCATCAGAAGAAGATTTTGCAAGACCGGTGGGAAGTTTAACAGATGTTCAGAGCACACATTATAGACTTCAAACAAAGCTGTGCAGATAATTTAGGCTTCAGGACTGTAATTAGATAGAGGAAAATGTATGCTGTGATAAACCCAGCTGCTGTTCTCATAGCGTGTGATTGATATAGTCAGCACAAGGGCAGGACCAGAAAGGGTCATAGCCATGGTTAAAACACTGCCTTCTAAAATGTGTCAGATCTGATGTGCTTCTTCAGGACAATGAAATGCTGGTTCAGATTCTCCTCTCACCTCATTTGAGAGGGGAAGATCTGTCCCAAACAGGTTGCTTGCTCCCCTTGCAAAACCTCATCAGAGACTTTTGAAGACCATGGCTGACTATGTGCTGCGCACAATGTGGGAAAGCAGAAGAGGTCCTGATGAGATACTCTGTTTGCACTAGCATGAATTGTGCATTTTTTATCCAAAGGAACCTTCTGTGGTGGCTAATATCATTGCATGCATCTTGATCAATGGTGCTTCTAAAGCTTGGATCTCACAACTCTTTCATGACTTTGTGATATAACAAGGAGACCTCCAAAAACACAGGGTATGTCCAATGATTAACATGTTGTATAATCTACAGTCTTGTCAAGAACAGGCAAAAACTGCATCCTTGCCAGTATTTTGGTGTAAAATTAATGTAAGAGTCACAGTGAGATCACTGAGAGACATTCAGTTTGAAGATCTTATTTCTTCAGTCAGACTTCCAATCGTTGCCATGTTGCAGTAAAATAGATTAAAAAAAAAAATCTTGACATTTAGCATCAGAACTGAAAATGAAGCAGTCGTGCTTTTGTCTTATCTCTGACATAGGCTTGCCGTGGCAAACCTGGCATGTCATCTAGTGTGTTGATGTCTTAGTTTTTCCATGTGTAAAATGGTGAAATCTATTCTGTTTCCTGAAGGGGCATGGGGGATGCATGTTTAGCAGTTGATAAATGTAAAATTTATATTTGTAAAAAATACACATTTAATTGTATAAAAATTCTTTGATAAATCAGTGAATTAAAAAATCTGATTGCCAGGAAATCAGGGACTGAGTGAGACCTGCAGACCTGTAGGTCAGTGGTGAAATGTGATGGTACGACTTTATTTCTGGTTTAAATTTTTTTTTTTCTCCTCTTCTCTCATGCTCTCACTTTATAAAAAAAACTAAATTATATCTTAGGGTTTTGAAATAGCATCAAAGGCATAGCTGAAATGCTTATAAATAGCTGTATCTTTTCTTGAAGGTGTGGTGGCCAAGTTTATTTCAGGTTTTGAGGTAGGGAAGCACTACAGGCCATGGGCTGTGGACGCTGCACGGCCCTGGCTCCCTGGCAAGCCCTGTATTCACCGTCCTCACTCGCTCACGTACCCAGACCTGGCTTCCCCACAGCTGCCCTGCTTGCCATTTCGCCCTGCCAGAAGCCTGTTCTACCCACCCTCAGGGATGCTGATGGATGTGCTGGCATCTCCCAGTGCCTTCCACCTTTGCCATCCACCATTTGTCTCCCCAAACCCTCCCCTCCTTCCTCTCCTCACTTGCTGCTCGCATCAGGCCCTCCTTTTCCCCTTGCTTCAGACACACGGGCAGAGCACAATTCCCTCCCACATGTCTCCTTAGCAAAGACCTAACAACATGTTCCCTCCCTCCGTGGGGTCTGAAGGTTCCATAACCACTTGCGCGAGCACGGCTGCTGGAAGGACAGCCGCCTCCGTGGCTGGCACACTGTTTGTGCCACAGGCAAGCTCATGGGGAGCCGTGAGGAGAGGGGAGGTGTTGTATCAGACAGCGGGGCAAAGCCTCTCCTTTGAAGAAAAGCACCAGAGAGCAGTGGATGTTGATCTGCAGAAGGGCCTCGGACCCTCCTGACAGCCTGGGGAAGGTGGCTCCGCAGGGACAGATCAAGAAGAGCCATGGGATGGCATCTTGCAGTGTGGTGGCACAGGGGACGGGCTGTTGGGAGTAAAACCCAGCATTTCTTGGCTCAGAGTTCATGGAATGAATGGTAACCACCAGCCTATAAGTGAGAACATCCAAACAAACAGACAGAAATAAGACTAAAAACAACAACAAAAAAAAAGGCAAAAAGAGAAAAAAAAAGATTCAGGATGGTGCTGCTTTGACTCTGGGTCCTGTCGTCTTCTAGGACTGATGAAGCGACTGGGTGGTTCTTCAGATTCCTGTGGTTTGAACACACACCCTAGTCATCACCGAGATGAGCTCGGAAAAAAACGGTAATGAAAGAGGGCTCTGATTTATTTCCTGATAAAATAACCTTTGCTCTCAAAGGCTAACATTTCAGCTTCAGCTTGCAGAGAATGATCTTTTATTTCCATCCATCAAAGCGTACATCATGCTGGATATCCAGAGAGTATTCTTCACACACAGCCGTGTGTTGGCCAATGAAGGAAAATTACTACCTATAAATTTTATTTTCTCTGAGGAAGGAGAAAAAGGAGGGGGGCTGAAGTCTGTATTAAAGACTGGAATAATTACTATCCATTGCAACGCTGTGACTAAAGTATGAGGAAAATTGCTTAAAAGTACTGTGGGAGCCAAAGTTTTTCTTTGCATTGTAAATAATCCCTGCATTTTTTGCGGCATTTGATCTGAATCATCATCCAAATAACTCTTGTTTATTTTTGCTCAGGTAGACATCTTGAATGAGTATCCAGGGGCTTTCTGCTCTGCCACTGTGTTAGACCTGTATCAGTACATCATGTTTTTGCCCATTATAGGTGTCATTTTCACATGAAGTAAGAGCCTGCAGTCTTGACTGAGACCATCAAGAGTAAAAGTTAAGATTTCCAATTCATACGGAAAATTTCACACTACATTGTGCTGCAAATGACTACGGGGGACAGTCAGCATAAGTGAGTTAAAAGCAAGGCAGATATTTATTTGCAATCAAAACATTAGCAGAGCTTGATACATGAAGAGCCAGAGGCACCTGCTCTGCAGAGGAACTGGTTGAAACAATGTGTTGTTTTCCATAAAAGAGAGTCTGATTCAGCTCATTTTTCCAAAAGTACAACTTCTCGAATGTCAGTGGGCTATACTCAGGTAGAACAGAGTAGAGGGTCTTGCAGAACTAGCAGTGCTAAGCAGCGAGCCCCTATGCATGATGGATCAGGGTTTGTGTGGCCAAATGCCTCGGTACTCCCTACGCACGAGAGAACTGGCTGGGAGTGCTAGCTCAGATGTTAGCCCAGAGTAATGCCAGGGTTTGCCCTGGGTTGTGGTAACAATTTTGTGAAGGGTTTGGAGCCCTCTGAGAAGGCATGTCTCTCAGGGATACACTTTGTGAGCCCTCAGTCTTTGATGGGTTGGCAGAGCCTCTCTGGCATGTGGGTTTGCTGGGGTTTGCAAAGCTCTGTGAAGAGGCGGTGTTGCAGGACGAAGCTTGTGTGGGTGCAGAAAGCAGCAAGGACTGTTTTTCTGTGAAGGTGGATAGATGATGTCCATGCGTGCATGCACCGTGTGCCATCCAGTGTGTGGGAGCAAATGTTTCTACATGCAGAGATCAGCACACAGAAGTGAAAGGCAGGAGGATTGCAGAGGCCATGATTGAAAGTCTCCTGAAGTCAGCAGAGACTTCTTTTTTTTGTCAGGAGCTGAGTTCTGCTTTATCCTGGGAGAACTCACGCTATCACAGGCTCACAGACGAGATCAAGAAAGGGGCAGAAAAGACCTTTGCGCAGATGAGTGGAGTGATGTTGCTGTAGGTCATCAGTGGGAAACAGACTCCCACCACTGCAGAAAGCACAAACTTCTCTCCTTTGAGCTAAAATTAGTAGCATTTAGTGGTGGGCAAGTAGGATAGAGATGCTTCCCATGAGGACCAGCCACTGCAAAGAGCAGTGGGCAGAGTTACCTTGCAAATGGTGCGACAGGACTAAACGTCAGCCTACTGTGTGGGTGCCTCCAGAAACAGTCAGTGGGAGTTTTAAGGGATGAATATCCTCATTACAAGCAGTTTCGGCTTTGATAAGGTGAGTTAATGTTGGTTTTATTATGAGACAATATAATAATGGAATGGGCCATCCAGCCATTAGCGTATCTACGTTGGCTGTAGGGAAACATTCGTGGCCCAAAAGAGAAGCTGGGTAAAAAATTGTAGAATAGCAGTAAAGAGCCTTAATTCCCTCATTTTCAAGTTCTGGTGTTAAGGACCTACAGGATTATTCCCCAATTCTCAGCTAACCAGTCCTCCCAGCTCTTGCTGTAAGCAGTTTTCACATAGCCTGACTTTCCCTCTAAGTGTACCCTTCATCCACAAGGACCCCATAAAAAGTATTAGGCAGAGATTAAACATTATAAGCATATAACCAGCTCATAAAATGAGTTTTAAATGCTAAGCATGAAAGGGTGAACTTGCCTAAGGGGGCTGCTCAGAGCTCCATTGGCTCAGAGAAACTTGTTCCTCAAGAGACATATTTATCACTATAGTTTATTTGTATTACGAGAGGCACCACTGGAGACTGGGGACTTCACTGAGTGAAGTGCAGCTCAAACATCCAGTAAGAATCAATTCCCCCTGAATGTTTTATATCAAAACTGATAGGAGAAGCATAGGCCAATAATAAGGGAAGGTTTTCTAACCCCATTTCAGGGCTGGGAAACTTGGGATCTGCAGGATGAAGGACTTTGCCCAGGGTCTGGTGGTGGCTATGTCAAAGCAAAGGAGCTTAGCCTGACCCTACAGAATCATAGAATCACAGAATAGTAGGGGTTGGAAGGGACCTCTGTGGGTCATCTAGTCCAACCCCCCTGCCGAAGCAGGGTCACCTACAGCAGGCCGCACAGGACCCCGTCCAGGCGGGTCTTGAATA
>Ga0065711_1033496_pt1 | contig 25389 bp, 15 predicted proteins | sample Hoacrofraction12_FD_59098 | JGI IMG/M metagenome (GOLD analysis project Ga0065711, IMG submission 59098) | Hoatzin crop microbial communities from Cojedes, Venezuela - Epithelial fraction 12 v2 (version 2) | ecosystem: Host-associated > Birds > Digestive system > Esophagus > Crop | place...
AAGAAGTCCTAGCCTCCCCCCCCCCCCCTTTTTTCTCACAACATCAGAAGGTTGCCAGTTGGCCCTTGCAGATTATACATTTACCTACTATCACCAGGTGTAACAGGTATTCAGAGTATGATATAGGAAAGCCATCTGGGGAAAAAGACTCCACAAACATTTTCTTATTTGAAAGGTAAAGGCAGGTCAGCACCTGTGTGCTGAGTATTATGAGCATTTTCTCAAGGACTTTGCAATGCAGTAAGATCTCTGCTCTCAGGTATCCTCACTGTACACCTGTGGCCTCTACTGCTGTGACACATTTTTTCCTTGAGTGTGACAAAAGGTTCTCCAAAGAAAAGGAGGTGTAGAATATTTATGGGACATTAGCATTTTTGATCTACCTTTTTTCACAGACGCAGACACCGTTGGCTCAAGATATCCCTGGTCTTGTAAACCCAAATGAGAACACTATCCTTAACCTGCACTCTTGCAGGCCCTGGTGTGGGCTCTCTTGGCCAGAGTCTCAATGGTGCAGCATGTCTTTCACAAAGTCTTGGAGTTGGCCTTTGCACAAGCATCTTCCCACTTTGTGGGAACAGCAAGGACGGGCTGCTCTGCAAGGAGCTAAGGGTGCAGTGAAAACTGCCCTTAAATCAGTAGAAACCTGAGGATTCGTTACCTGCTTTCCACATCCCAGTTCTTTCCAGTTCTTAGTATCTTTAATCAAAGCATTGTGAATCTGTCTGCTACTACAGTCCTGCGTTACTAAGAAGAATTATTTTATTGTCTAACAGGACTGGGCAGGCAGTGGTGGGATGGAAATTCCACTAACTTCCTATTAAATTCCAGTGTTAAATCCCTAACAAGAAGCGTATTTCCATTTTCCTTCAATATTTAAGGTACAAAAGATCTCAGCTATATTCTCTACATTGCTACAGGAAGATTGTTGTGATGATAGCCACAGGCATCAGTACCTGTATTTAATATTGCCTAATTTTTGTGTTATATTTTCTTTTCTACTGTTTATGATTTTGCTAAACTTTCAAAGACTCAAACTATTCCTCACATTGCAAGTCTTCCTCAGAACGAACTCTCTTTTGAGATTTCTTCTTTCATCCATGCAAAAACGTTCCCAGACTTGTTAAAGAAGATCCTCTTTCACAAAAATTCTTCTGGTTGCATTTTTTTAAGAAGCAGACAACGGCTGACAGTACCTCAAAAACTTCCTATACAGCTGCGTAGAGTTTTCAGCAGTGATAGGAAGGTCTAAGAACCCTGTTAACAGATCACTCATATTTAGCTGTATAAATATTTCTCTGTTACCTAGCAGCATAAGTTTGATGATAGTGGCTTCCCTGTTCAAATTTTTCTCTCTAACTTTTCACATTAAACTCAAAGCCAAGATTCCCTCCTGTACAGCCTTTTCTGATAGTGTGCTCCAAAATTTAGATCTGGGAATTTGTCCTCAATATCACAAAAAAAAATACCATTCCAGAGTCTGAAAATTGAGGGAATATTTCTGGAATAATTTCTTTGGAGATTAATTTTTTATTTTTGGAGCAAGGATATCGAAAAACTACTGTAATCAAACATTTTCTTTTTAAGATTGGCAAGATCTACACTTGTGCTGATTCCATTGTTGGGGATCCATGAATTTTTATTTACTTTCATCACCGATGAACAGGTGGAAGGACTTTCAAGACATATCAGACTTTTCATTCAGCTGACAATGAGCTCATTTCATGTAAGTACTGTTTTGTAAGTACCGTTTTTAGGGTCATAGATCCACACATATATGTTGCCCACCTGTAGATATCACAAATATACAGTATTTTTATTTAATATTATGCTCCAAACCATAATGTCTCTAGATACACTATTACAGTCACAAGATAAAAAATTCACAAATCGCATATTCAAAATATGGTAGTCCCAAAGTCCAAAAAAGGAGTCTGACATCTTCAGTAACAGTGTCCTCTGTTCTCTGGTAATTGGTGGCAGTTCATCAGAGACTCCTGTTCTAAAAACAGGATTAAAGTGCTCTACTTCAAATATGTGTTTCAAGTAAGTTAATTCCTAAAAAGCAGTGGATGTCTTTTTTTATCAAAATTTTCAGATGATCTGTTGACTTTGCAGTCATACTGAGGAGAGAGTTAGTCCAGACTCGTCTTTTTACGTGCATAGTACACGTCCAACATACTTCAAACACACCACAATGACCTTGTTGTCGTGCCACTGTACAAACAAAAACCAGTCAAGACTCTTTGCACCAGGAGTTACAAGGATCAGCCTCAATTTAGCTTAGGTAGTTGGGGCAGTCAGTTCATGACTGACACCTTACTGACACAGTGGACCTGTGGAGCAGTCCTTACCTTTTAGGACTTTTTCCAAAAGGAGTTGAATGTAGACTACATGGCATTTGGGGCAGTTTGATGAGAGGAGATGCAGATCTGAATACTGTGAGAACAACGAGCAGAGATAAAACTTTTGCTGTGAGGAGAAGCATGTGAATATCTCTGGCTGGGAGTCCTTACTACTCCTTAACTCACTACTTCGATATGCATCTGCCCTCTTCTGCAGCCTGAGACATGAAGTCATCCACACATTATTGCACTTTTCCTCCAATTTACAGTGATTCTTGATTTTAACCTGTATGTATGCACCAGTGCTCTGGTGTATGTAAGCATCAGTGCTTTGACACTGTTATTCAGGCTCTAATGAAAAATTTCCACTACAGCTTGAGGGCGAAAAGCCCAGGCAGGCATAAGGGAGTTCATGCAGAGCCACCACCCTAGGAGAGCCTGCGGACTTGGTGTTGAAGTACATGTTCCTCAGTTAGACATATCCTTACTTGGAGAGGTTGCAGTGACTAGATGCTATTTTAAGAAACACAGAATCATTTTAAGTGAAAATTTTATTTACTGGCTTGTACAAAGAAATCTGATATAGACGATAGCTTGCTCATCCCTGCTAGAAAACACAAACTTCATTCCTTTTAGAGCAACATGCACGTGCTTGGCTACATGGCACACTTTAGAAGCAAAACTTCTTTTCAAAATACCCAAAGACCTTAGACAATGTTTATTGCAGATTCTCTTTTTTAGCTACAGCATTATTTCTGAAAGGATTAGCAAAAGAGCACATAAACTGTACACAATTACATTTGTTTAGTCTGTAAATCTGCTCAGTAGTTTTTAAAAGCAGTTAAACTGTTTTGTTACAGAAAAACAATTACCTCTGGGATCTCATCTGGAGGTTTTAACTCAAACATTTTCAAGGAGCACTATATTAAATTCTGCTGTAGATATGATGCCCCTTTGCTTTAGAAAGTGGAGAAACCTAAACATGTCGGCTCACTAGTGCTTGCAAATTGTTAGCCACAGGAAAAAATACTGGCTTCTGGTATACAACACTCAGCTATTTAATGAGTAATTTATCATGTTGCCATTGTGAATAGAACAGAAGACCTTTCAGGATTGCTAGAAAATTAACAGTATGTTAATTTTTATGTTACTAACAGCTGTGTATGTGAATTTCATTTTAAGCTTTAGTCTGAGAAAAACTGAAACATTTCTGGAAAAGTACAAGTGAGAAAACAATTGAATGATGTCAGTTGTATTATAAATAAGGTTATGACATGTTTTTACTCGTAATATGAACATTGCCTTGAGACTAATAGTCAACACTATTTATTATCTTCATCAGAAGTTGTGTCACTGATGTGTTTAGACATACGAAAAGAAGTGCATTTCCTGAAGCAATGGTAACAAATCTGCATATCTGTGCCAGACGGGTAGGCTGAGGTGCATGCATGTAAGCTGTTTTGATCTGAGAGATGGAAAAAGGAAAGAGCAATTTCAGGGTTGGTTTAAAACAAGTTTTATCTTTAGGATTTAACATTTTTTGAAAGGTGTTTATTTAAATCAATTAAATCAATTTAAAACACTTAACACAGCTGAGCCTTAAACTAGCACTTATCACTTACTATATCACTAATTTAACAAAAAAAAATCAATGAGATCCCTCTCAGTAGTCTTATTTGCAAATTCAAAAAAGCACATAGATAATATGAGACCTCAAGCTGCATTTCTTTTGTTTTACCATGTTTGGAAATAGCAGCAGTCACAGTAGAACAGCAGTAGTTAAAAAAAAAAATAAATTCTGCGGTGGCAAAATGAAGATAACATGGAAGATCTGACTGGGTTGTATAGTCTCTGTTCTTCAGCATCTGCAACAAATGTGCCCTACATTTGCTAAGGCACCATATGAAAACAATTTAGTGGGTACTTCAATAATAAGTAAATACAGGCAACTAGTTTCCTTTTTGAAAATGAAAAAGCATTGTTTATAGTTATGGCTTTAACGATAATGTCATGTTTAAACTAAAACTTCAGGTATTTCCTGCACACCCTAACATTTTCCTCTTACTGTCTGTCTCTTACAGGGTTTTTTTGTAGCAGTTTTATATTGCTTCGCTAATGGAGAGGTAAGAGACAATGCTGTAAGAAAAGTTTTTAGTTGATTAGTAAAGTATATTAATGACACCAAGAAGGATGAACACACTGACTAGCTCTGTTTATTTGAGAGCATGTGTGCATTCTTTTGAACTGGTATAACTGTTTTGTATGAAGAGAACAGCAAGACATCTCACAGGTTTGGGATCCAAATGCAAAGCATTTCCACTGAAGCCTGAGTGGCTATAGCACTGTGGAGGTGTGGATACCCTGGCGAGTCTGAAATACCAGCAGAGGCTTATGGTCAGCCACCTAAACCCCACTCCTCTAATCAGCTGGAATCTCAGACTTCATGTTAGACCAGGCTAAACCCTCTCTTAGTTTATCCCTCAAGCCCCTGTGAAGCGACCAAATTTGGGGTGCTTTAGTATCTTAGATAGCAACATATTGAAAAAATAATTTCATGTATGCACTGCTCAGGACATCCGCAAACTTGATGGGAGAGGATTCCTTGTCTGAAAGTTGTCTCCTGCTATTCCTGAAGGGACAGTTAGGGGTTCAGTTTGCTCCATGTCAGGATTTAGGCAGATCAGTCTTGGCTCTTATGCAAGGACATGACGGCAGAGAAAGCTAACCTCCTACCCAATGTAGGATGAAGACTGAATTCAGATCAGGTTGCTTGGGGTTTTGTGCAGCTGAGCTTCAAACCCTCCCCAGAGACAGAGGTTCCACCGCCTCTCTGGTCCTCTGTTCCAGTGCTTCACTGTACTAAGGAGGAAACATCTTTTCTGTATATTCTGTTACAACTTCCCCGATTTATTTGAATTTGTGATCACTGTCTCTTGTGTCCCTACCAAACACCTCTGTAGAGTGCCTGGCTCCACATCCTCCATGATCTCCTCATAGGCAGTATTTAGGCCTTCAGCGTGTACAAGCCCCATTCACTCAGCGTCTCCTTACAGGGCAAGTGCTCCAGCCCGGATCTCTGCTGTTCTTGCTAATTCAAGCTTATCAACATGGTTCTTGTACTGGTTGCCCAAAACTAGATGAAGTATTTAGAGGCAGCGTAACAGAGAAAAGGAGAACGAGCTGCTGGCTCTGCTCCCACCCATAAAACCCAGTGCCTTCATCACCATCACAGCTGCACACTGACTTGCTACAAGCTACTTCAGAAAATGATCCTGTGTAGGCTGTGGAATTAATCTCACTTAATTTTAGATGTTTTCTAAGTTGAATCTCACTGTCTGTACTTCCCTTATACTTAGGTGGGGTGCAAGTCTCCACTACTTGCAGTAAACAGACACGTATCCAGCATCAGTAGCACTTAAGAGCCTGGCATAGCCAGCTGGCATGGTACACACTACACTGACACAGGTACATGAATTTGGACACCTTTTTAAAGGTACCAGTGAAACAAATGAGATGGGCTTTATACAAAAGGTAGGCCATATGTTCCTAATATTTAACAAGGAAATCTGGAGCAATTCCGGAACTACTTAAATAAAAAAGTGAACTGGCACTTGTCTGTATTACAGGAGGACTTGTCTAACGTTTGTGAAGGGCGCAGAACCTCTAGCATCTCTTATGAACAGTTAAAAGTTGCTCTTTTGGCCTTCTACCTCCTGGTTCAGCTGAGCTCTCAGGCCAAAGGGGCTGCTGGTTAGAACAAGGGCATGTCCCACACCCCTGCGTGGCGCTGGAGCCTGCCCTCCATCTGCAGCACCAGCTCGAGTGATGCAGGCAGCGGGACGCTCAGCATGGAGGATTTAAGGCGGGCTGCCAGATAAAAAGCTTTAACAAAACAAACCAGATATCCAAGCACAACACTCTGGCAAAGCTGCATGGTCCTCATTTCCACAGCCCTTGGGCTTTCCTCCTCCTCACTTCATCAGGCTGTAAACATGAAAGTCACTTGAGTGCCACACACATGCATTAGGATCACAATGTACCAGAGATTCAGCGGCTAGGAAAAACTTTCCCAAGTCAGAGTGAAGAGGGTGGACTCTTAAGCTTAGCTTAGCGAACAAGTCCATTTCTACCCTACAAGGACCTTGCCAGGTGCGAGGTGCACCCCAAAGGAGCAGGAAGCTCAGCACTTCCACAGTCCCTCTCATTTTACAGCAAGCAACTAGTGGACTGCAGGGTGGTCACAAGATCTTGCCATGGACAGTTTTCTTCTCTTCCCAGGTGAAAGCAGAGCTCCAGAAGCAGTGGTCCCGCTTCCTGCTGGCAAATCCCTTTGGCTGTAAACTCTGCTTTCTTGGGGAAAACATAAAATACCTGAGGAAATGTTCACAGAAACGAAAAAACCAGCACCTCAGCAGCAAACACCGCTTGTGCCTGGAGGCAAGCGAGCCCTGGGGCATGCAGCTCCAGCAGGTGCTAGTGAAGCAGAGGATAGACCTCAGCCCACAGCCAGGCCATGCTCTCCCGTCTCTTCTGCGGGCAAGCATGTCAGACAGCAGCGAAGGAGAAGTCACCACCGGAGAGACAACCGAGGAAGTCTTTGAAGAGAGTGAGATTTAGAAAGCTGTCCACTAGGACAGCACCTGCCAACAGCCACAGTATTTTGAAAGACCTTCTCTCACCTCCAGACTGTACAGATCTCTGGGATGTGCAATGCAAGGAGGAAGCAGTCAATGTTCCAAATGTCTCCATTTTCCTTCTCTGAGAAAAACGTTAATCTGGATGTTGCTAACCTGCATGGCTGGGGTAGAACAGGTTTGCTCTATCAAAAATGCTTGGAGTTGAGCAGTCTGGAAGGTAACTGATGCTGAAAGAGATGCACACAGGGGAGCAGGATGTATTCTGGAAACGAGTAGACTCTGGCCACACGTTGTGTCCCAGCAGCTTCATCCATGCTTGTCTGCCGTCCTACTCACATAATAGAGAAGCTTGGGAAGAAACAAACTTTTGCTTGCCTGTTTTAGCATCTTCACTCAAAGTTTAGTGCTGGAAATGTCATAATGAAATGAAAGACCAAAACGTTTTCTTTTAGAAGTGCTCAAATGAAATGTTTTGATACAATTTTTGTTTGCTAGTGTTTGTTTTCACTATATTTTTGACACAAGGTACACGTTTTGATACTACAGCGGGTTTGCCCTGCCTGCGGCCCAAAGGTCAAAACCGATCAGTGGTAAGTGCTGCTTCCACCTTCCTGCCAGGAAACCCAAAATGGATAATGACATGGCATTGTGGCAGCACCAAAAGAATGTTGTGAAATCCTTCTTCCAGCATTTAACAAGAACCATGATGAAATTTTAGTTGTCACATACAGCTCACCCAGAGACCTAAGAAATTCAGTGAAGTTTGTTAATATTCTATTAGCCAGTTTCCAAACTTGCAAACATGAGCCAACTGCCATACTGAAAGGAAAAAAGAAAAAGGCAACTGAAAGATTAGCAGGCAGAATTTATCTACAGTTTAAACATATACCCCAGGCATACACATGTGTAACTTTCTAGCTTGCAGCTAGTTACGTAGCATTTGTTATGAATTTTTCCTGTACTTTACTGGCAAGCACTCTATTTTAACCTAAATGCCTGCAAATGTAATAAAACAAATCCTGGGCCACTGGGTCTTGGCGGCCCTGCTCAAGCAGAGAGGTTGGACCAGGTGATTTCCAGAGGTCCCTTCCAACCTCAACGAGTCTGTGAGACTGTGAAAACACTGTCTGTCAAATAAATAATTTTCAGGGTTGCTCATGGGTTCTGTTCATGCATCTTCTCTCCACCTAGTGCCAACACTGTGACTGCCCTTTCGGCTTTCTCTGCTTCTGCATCTCTCCATGGGGTGGCTTTGGCCTTAGACTCCTGCTGTCAGTTCTACAACTGCAAATGCTTCTTTTTTCAGATAGCTTGCCTATATCCTCAATGTGTTGTTTGAGCAGCCTAAGTTTATGAAGCTTATATAACTTACCAATGCTTTTAAAAGTTATTTATCCGTCTACAAATGTTTAGACATGCAAATTTTACCACTTACAATGTTTTCTTGCAAAGAACAGATAAATTCATTGACTAGCACTAGGTCACAAACACATTTGAGCTATCACATTTCCAGCACTTTTCAAAAAGCATTTCTTTTATGTATCTATCAGTGTTAAGAACTTAACCTATTTAATCAATACAAGGTTGTATATTTGGTAAAATATTAATAAAATGTAAATATTTGATCCATTTAAAAATGTATCTACAGTTTTAAAAGGCTTTTTACCAGAATGTGCACTTTGCTTACACAGCATTTTACTCCAGTGGATTTCTCCACCACCCATTACAAGCACCAGACACTGCATATCTTTTGACTGTGTCCTCTCCAATTTAAAAAGACTAATTTCTTCTAAAGCTGTTGTTTAAGACATTAACAAGCTCTAAGTGGTTTAGAATGTGTTTCACTTGGGTGCTAAAAAAGTGAAAATTGTAAGCTTTTACTGTATCTCATTAAAACAGTTTACTTTTTAATTGCATTTTAAAGTATTCCAAATTGTCAAGAAACCAATTTTTCTGTGCTGTCAGCAGCAGTCCTTGTTAGGTGCATTTCCCCCTCTCTATTACGTGTATTGTCTTTTTGCCTCTTTTAGTTCATAAAAATCAACTTTTTATATATAAGCAGACCCTGGAGGCCTGATAAAAACAATCATCACATGGATTCCTTCAGAAAGCACGTTTGTAAGTAGCTAAATCAGCAAGCATTTTCATAGCATTATTTATTATATCACTAAAGTACAGAAGTTGTTGAATGTGGATGGCCACACACACGATGTATCTTTACAGCTATATTACAAAATCCTCAGTTCTAAATAAAACATTAAGCAGTCTGGAAGACAGCAACAGACTCAACAATCCAAACATGTTAGTAGAGTCACCAAAAATAGCTGACTCTCCTCCTAGGAAGGTGAAGGTCTGCAGCTAGGTATCTTCCCAGGATTTTTCTTCCACCCTTTGCGGAGCCCCAGGGCCATGGGAGGGACGCTGCATGCAGAGGAGCAGCTAAAAAAAGCTGCAGCAGGTCCCTGGGATGTGAGACAGGAGCCAAACCACTTGCCAGGATTCCTACAAGTGCACAGGCTGGAGAGACAGAAACAGTTGGGAGAAAGGACAAGAAATCTCATCTCGCTCTTATGAAACAAGATGTGGAGGAGACAGGTCAACACAAATTGGTGTTTGCTTGTGATAGTTCATGTGAATTACTTATCCATTTTGCACACAGATTAATCATCGGACAACAAAAACGTCAATTTTAGCCCCGGGTTTTATGCTTGTGTAGACCTAGTAGCAGGAATTTTCTCTTTATCAATCAATTACTCACCTTTATTCCACTGCCTTGGCCTTACAAGGAAAACTGGTGTGAGCTGAAGGCTTCTTCCCTCTTGAGGAGAGAGCCCATTCTCCCATGGTCCTGGCAAGTTTGGTCTCTGCTGAGTCAGGCCATGAAGTAAGACAAAGTGGGACATTCATGCTCAGGACAGCAGAGACAACCCACGCTAAAACCTGACTCCCGCAGCTTTGATGTTGTCTTTGCTAAGGATTTTGCTTTCCATCAAAACTTGTATGACAAAAACTTGAATTTCAAGCCCATAATAGCTTGTGGCATCGAACAGAGCTTTCCCATTAGATGCAGTGTGGTAACTGATCTGATTTGTGTGAATAAGGTTTGTGCATTCTTAATAATCTGCTGTGAGACATGCTATAAATTTTTATGTTTTGCTACACATAAAGCACAACCTTCCAGACACAATGGCTCCTTCTATGGCCAGAAATGTCAACTCCATGCTAATTACAAATGTGTACTTACATTCTTTGTTCAAATATACTGCTTCTACATACCAGGGTGTGTGCCTTAGCTCAACTAGGCTCAACTAGTAAAGCATAAACACTCCAGTCTGGAGAGCTCTCTGTCAGTTATGCCTTTGAATACTGGCTTGTATTTTTTTAAATATGGAATAAATCTGGTAGATTAAGAGAGATGTGCTAGTTCTGTCATGTTTGATATGCTCACTCCCCAAGGCACCAAATAGAAGAGAAGTAAGGCAAAGAGTCACACACGTGCCACTTCATTGAATCCTATGAAGAAGGGACGTTTGGAAAGGTTGGATGTCTGGGAGACACTCCAGCACTGAAGTTCTGTTTTGTTCCAGTGCAATAACAATCACTTTTCTTTTTTAAAAACAGAAAAGATAACTTTAATAAAATAGATAAATAAATTATCCTATAACAACTTGTTTTTAAACTACGGTCATCTTCCCTCCGGGATGTTGAGGTTGGGATGGAAGGATGTCTGTCTTAGCTACTGACCAATCTCGGGCATGGTAATGGTATCACTACATCTCCAGCCTCAAGTACAGGAGACAAAAAAGGTGATGCTGTGCCTCTGGGTCAATTTGGACGTCCCATACACCAGTGCCTGATACCTGAACTGGAGGAAGGGAAGTCCTACCAGTGGGCAGGTATCTTCTTCAGCAGTCTTGATCTTTGTGAGTGCTCAGTTTTTAGTGGAAATTGAAGACAATCTTGAGTGTGTAGGGCTGCAGCTGGATGAGAAATGCCAGACCATGACATACCTCTTCAGGAGGCTGTAGGCCACAACTTCCTGGGCATAATCCCTTTACTCCAGGCTGACGCCAGCTTCTTCACCTGCACGACAGAGCACACCACTTCCACTTGACTGCATCTGTGTTTTGTAACCTGTTCTCTCTCGGTCCACGCCTCTGATATCCCTGTAGCACCAGCAGCTGATGTTGCTGGCAGTCCCCACTGCAACAGTCAAAGCTTCTCTCCTGGCACTTCCTCAACAGCCTGGTGGCAGAAGCTGCATTTAGGGACTTGTGGTGTCTTCAGTTCACCATTTATCACCATCTTTGGGGCTTCCACAGCACTTCTTGCCTTCCTACCTACCCCAGCATTCCCATCTGCCATTGCTATATTGGTTTACTATTTGGCCAGAGTACCAGGTTGTTAGGCAGGCTGCAGACACGCCTCAGCTTTGTCGGAATTGTCCTTGCTTTCAGGATACAGCTTCTTTCTTTTGTTTGCTGCAGGAATTCTCTTACTTTTTTCCATGAGCTCCCAGTAAGAGGAATTCTGTCATCTTTAAAATTCTTCCTGATGTTAGTAATTTTTCCTTTGTAAATCAAGAATATTTTACTGACATGTTTTTCAGCTTTCACAGCAACTACAACTCTGGATTTTAAATTATTTCTCTTCAGCCTGCCATTCCAAGTCTCACAAACCATCTGCTGTACTGAATGACATGTTGTGTTTAGGTATCTTTGCAGTCATTCCTGGAGCTACACAGAACTACAGTGAGAAGCAGCTGCTTGTAAACTGTGTCATTGCAATTAGCTCCAGGAAATTAAATTGGAGCTGCCACACAATCAGGCCTCAAAGGGCTGAAGGTTCAGTTTCCTTGTGTATCATCGTGTTCATCACATTGTACCGACTATTTTCTCCCATCACAGCCAAATTCTCACTGCTCCTCCTGTTTGCTGTTCAGCTTGTTTCTCTGCCTTCTCTGGCATCAGCTCTGATTTCGAGCCCAGCAACATCTCTGCAGACGCTGCTGAGCAGCCGTCCTGGGCTGTTCACCCTCACCCAGAGGCTGCCCTCTTCCACACGTATATCCGAGCCCCGCTGGGGCTAACGGACAGTCCTGTCTGACCCGCACACCATGTCTGCCTACTCAGATGCCAAAAGCCTGTTTGATTTTACCATGTTCCACATGGGTCATCTCCTCACAGTATCACAGTTTCCCTGCCTGGAGGACAACACAATTGCCAGAAAAATGGCACAAGCTGCAGGTAGTTTGGGCCTGCTTCAACGTGGAGAGCTGACTTTACCTGATGTATACCCCTAACCAGAGACACCCCATGGGCCACAGCAACAGCAGAGATGATGAGGCTGACTGGGTGCTCCTGGCTTCCTCTCCTCCTTTGTGTTTAGGCTGGTGCTTAGGTCTGGCTCTGTGTAATGCTTTGGGGTTGAAGTCTGCCCTACTGCAGAGTCTTCTTATCAGGCAGACAGTGAGGCTTAGCAAAGAGGGTGCTGAACACCACATAGAAGAACTAAAGAAAGCAACAAAAAAAATTGCACCAGGGCTAATTCTTCAGCTTTTTCCCACCTCCTTTGTTTCACACTGCCATCTCTGGCAGGTCTCCAGAGTTAAGGGGTGACAGGAGGTAAACGGCATTTCCATTCAAAGCTGCCAGTATATGGTTTAGGCACACTCACATTTGAATTTCATGGACACAACAAGCAGAAGACTGGGACTCAGGATGTTTAAATTTTACACAAGATGACTTCTACCTTCCTATGATTCTGTGTCTGGTGGAAATGAAGAAGTGGTTTCGTGGAGAGGATTTACGGAATTGAACTCTCCCAGGAACAAGAATGGGTGCTGCAGGATAATATAGCAGACACAGCATTTAGAGGGAAAGGGTGCAGAGTGGCGAGGGAGAGGGCAGCTGAAGGAACTCAGGGAATAACCATCAGGAATTGCACGTGCAATTCAGGTAGGAGAAGAGGTAGTTGGAGAGGTGGCTAGATGAGAAGATGCCGTTGGATGACCAGAAAGTGAGGCATGGTTGGAAAGCAGGCAGGAAGAAATAGGGAGGTCAAAAGGAGAATCGTTTACTGGAGGCTGAGTTGTGGGAAGTGAAGAGGTTGACTCTGAAATGAAATAATGAGATAGAGGAGTGTGTATGGTCAAGGCAGGAACTGAGGGGCCTGAAGAAAGAGTGAAGAAATGATTGCCAGTGGCCAAGGGTAGCTCAGAGGGTAAGGCAGAGTGATGTCTTTGCTGGATGAGCAACAGGTGGGTGTGACAGTTAAAAAAGTTCAGACCAAAACCAGCAGAGACAGTACCTCTGCGAGCAGAGCATTTACTCAGATAAGAGCATCATCGTGCTGGAGCCATTGCCTAGATTCAACATTTCAGTGGTTACTTCTCTGATAGCTTCCCACATAGATGGTAGAGACGATTTAGTATCTTACTTTACTGTTGTAACCACCTTGCTACTACTAGCTTGTGCCAAAACTGCTTCTCTAGGCCTTCTTTCCTGTACCAAGTCAGTAGAGGCTACACTTGTTTTCTTTTAAAATTTCAGAAGATACTGATCTTTCTCCAGATTTCAGTGTTACTGTTTAGATAACAGCATCTATAAGCATTGTAGAACAATTTCTATGCAGCAAATTCAAAACGCTATTTTCTTATAGTTGTTAGCTAAAGTTCCTATTAAGTCTGAGGCAAGGAATTGCAGAGCACAGGAACTGGCAGAAGGAAAACCAACTTAAATAAAAAAGTGCTGTGGTTTATTAGGAAATAAATAGTCCCTTAGCATTATATTATCCTCAGTGGGCCTACATCTTAAATACCTTGTGTAGTTCTCTTCATTGTACTTGGAGAAGACAGAGAAGACCTAGATCAGGCACATAGCAGGTGGATTTTGGGATCAGAACTGCTCTCTGAACAACAAATGATTGGGGCAGGAGGGGAGGAACACGATAGTGAGCTGTCAGATTGTGGGTTGACTACAGAAGGCAAGTAGCTCTCTCTTCCCATGCAAGAACGAAGACAACATTTAAACCTGGAGATGTGCGGATTAGTAGAAAGCAGAAGGAGAAGCTTCATATCATACATCACTGTGCTGTGCAGCTGCATAACGTTATGGGAAGTTTATAAGAGACTTCCAAAATCAGCTCATGGGAGAAAACACAATCTATCAAGTACTGTTTAAATACAACACTGCCACTGCTGGGGAAGACTCCCTGAGCAGGGATCACCAAGGGCTCAAAGTATAAAGCGGGGATGAATCACAATGTATTTCATACAAAGCGTTCTTCTCCCACCCTTCCCTAAGAAATTCGTACTTATTAGTCACTGCCTGTGCCAGGATACTGGACTGTATGGACCTCTGACCTAACCCCAATTTTTACTTTTCATAGACTTGGAAGGTAAGAAATGAATTTGTTTCAGCAATAGAGAAGACTAAGGAAAAGCATAAAGCAACAAAGGACAAAAAAGGCATTGACAACATATTTTCCTTCAATATATGTCAGCACCACAGCAACCAGGCAGTTAATTATACTTTTAAGCATACAACTGTACCGCATTTGATTTTCATGATAATGTGAGCCGACATGAAAGATTCCTGAGAACTGTGAGCAGTGCTAAGAGGGTGTCCTGGACTGACTCCCACATTTCCACGTTAACCACAGTGCCATCCAGCAACCTTTCTCCCTTTTAAATAGACTTGCCAGAAAGCGAAAGGGTGGTGGGAAGAGCTCCTGAAGCCTGGACCTGTGAGCAGCGAGCCATGATTGTCACCACACTGGAGAAGCCAGCTTCAAGACTAAGCAGTTGATACAAAAAGAGAGTCCTAGCCTCTTGGAGCAAACAAGCAGAGACAAACGATAGAATCTTAAAGCATTTGCTAAGCCTACAAAAAAAATCATAGCTCTGTAAATAAAAAGATCAGAACTTATGCTGTAGCTCCAGGAGACTGAGTGTTTGGTTTTCTGCTTTATAAAACAGGAAGTCAAAATAAAATTGGAGCTAGATGTTCTCATCCTCTGCTTTCAGGGACTTGTGAAAAAACCAGTGCAAACAGAGCATGCAGGATTAACCTGTGAGGCTGGACTGTTTGTCCCTACAATAAATACTTCGCTAGTGCATGTTTGTAATTTTTTTTCATTTGTATAAGGATGAAGACAGTCATTTATACAAGCAAGATTCTTTGAGCAAGAAATGTGACATTAGTATTTCTGTGTTTTGCTTCAAGATAGAAGATCCTGACTACCAAAACATCACTTGTGTGTGAGGTTAGTTCAACGTAAGGTGAGAAAACAGCACTCCGTGGGCCATTTTGCCACTGCATTTAATGGTAGCTGGCACCTGTGCAGCAAACCAGGAAAGACTGTAAGAGCCAAGTTAAACCAATTGCTTCAACTTTGCACACAGTTTTGCTTTTAAAGGTGAGGGTTCAAAACCACTTCCAGCCCATTCAGCTCATAGAACAAGTTTAACTTCTTCATTTAACTAGCAGCCGTAGCCAACAGATCACTGTCTGTCAGGCCCCTAAGTGTACCAAGAGGACTTCCCTGCCATCATCAGCCTGACCTGGGGCTTTCATCCACACTCTCTGCCCATAGTTCCACCAGCACCTTTTATGTTCAGGCCTGAGCTATGTTGTAGGTGTCTAAGCCATGGTGCAGGTGCAGCTGTCTCCAGCTTTTCTTCTTGGATGGACCTCAGATCTTAGTTGTAGCCTCATCTCCTGTTGCTCCTGACAAAATTCCATGGATGAACTGGGTTCATCACCTCACCTTGTCTTAGGATGTAGGTGCACTCATTACCAGCACCCTGCTTTTTCCACACTTTTTAGACCTGTGCCCCTGGTGAGTGTGGGCTCTGCCTGAGCTGTGGTCGCTTAGCTCCTGGTTTGTTCCGCCCTCAGGGAGCAACCCTGCCTTTTGCTGCTTCTATTGCTCAGCACATTTTTCACCAGGAAACATTACTATTTGTGATGGCTATATGCAAAACACTAGAACATAGAAAAAGCAACTCCACTAGGGTGATATCAAGGAAAAGAACTGTCCATTAGAGGATTATGTGATCCCTTTCCAAACCTGGCACCCTGTCATCCACCTGGCAGATGAAGATGCTAGGTGCTTTGGTGCTTCCAAGATTGCAGTTCCCTGTAGTATAAAGGTTCAGCATCACTTCTTTCTAGCTGCAAGTTATGTCCTACTCCATGAGCAAGGAATCTTGTGCTGCACCACCACAGCTCTGCCCTAGAAGGATGCTTTAAGTGCAAGGCTTTTCCCTGAAATCCCATCACAGGTTTTAGGTTAGGGTTAAGCAGTAATGCTTGAAGTAAGGTATGTAATATGGCTACAGATGTGTTGTCCTCTGCTGCCCATAAGTCAAAGTCATACGCAAAGAAAATCATGCAGTTTTAGAAATATGTCACATGGCACATCACACGACACCTCCTGCCATCTCCTCTTTCCTTGTACCGTTCCAAATTGGGATACATTGAGGGACTGTAGACTGACAATGAGCAAGAATGAGTCAATTATGGCAATCAAGCCAGAGTTTCAAAAGCAGGTGGCTTTCACATTTGTGGCCAAGGTGATGGATTTCTGCGCTGCTGGGTCTGTGCCTGCACGTGGTCCATCACCACCAGTCCCGGTAACACATCTTGCAGTTTTCAACTGACACAACTGCAGTTCTCTAAAGGCATTCTAGTCTGAAGCCTTCTAAGGCAAAAAGGGAGGCACACTGACATCTGGTGTAAAAGACTGAAACCTGCACTCCAAAAACTGCATTGTAAGATGCAGAAATGGCTTTGAACTGCAGGAGGGCAAAAGGGCACTGGCAAATAATCCTAGGGTTTCTCCCCAGGCAGCAAGTTGCTTAAAGAGAAAAACATGTGGAAAAGCTATGCCTGATATAATGTTATCTGCTACATTTTAAAAATAAACACCTAGAAGCAGTTTACCCTGTGTTCAGAACTTGTAGACTCATTTTCAGAGCAGATATTTTTATTGTGATAAATAGATTTAATCACACTACTGATTAGATTGCTTCTCTGTTTGTCTCAATGACTGGTCTTTTAACTACGTTTTTGTCAAGCACCTGGTGTGTTTCTTGACTGTAACCATACAGAGCTAGAGCCTCTCAATCTGAACTCTTTGGATCTCCAGTGTAAACTAAATCAGCATGGATCAGGTATAAATGTACTTACTCATCACAAGACTGCTGTGTTCACCCATGGGGCAGAAGCAGAAGAGTGCAGGGCTTGCTGGGACATACCCTGTTTTAACCACAAAACCTGAGCAAGTCCGAGCCTATGAGAACCTTTGACATGTTCTTGAAACTCACATTTTTTGCTGCTTTGTGTTCTGTCTCCAGTGGTGGAAATCCCCATGCAGCCAGGGGAGAGTGCACACGCCTGGTGCTCCCTCCCTCAAACTCCTGCCACAGTCCATACAGCTGCAGGACCTTCTGCCACCACAGGCTGAATCTCTGGCTCCAGCAGTTCTTGGAGTAAAATCTTTCTCCCAACAGCCTAAACCTGTTTCAGAGTTACGCAAACTTCTGACTTCCTCAGCATAAGCATTCGCAGCTTGACTGTGCAGCCTGAGAGGAATCACTGTCTTTTGCTCATTTTTTTGTTAAATTTAAATGCTTCTAGCAGGAGGGATTTGTGACGAAAAGAGCTTTCCTGGCTTGGTTCAGCTTCAGGTGAGGGAGGGGTACCCACAACTGCAGGATATATCAAAAACGGAGAAATACACGCAGGTACTCTGGGAAACTAATACAGGCTGGGAAGAGATGTAGCAGGCTGTTGAGAGGAAGGCTTCAAACCCTGGACCTCAGACGAGTTAGGAGTGGCAATCTAAAATGAGCCTTTAGCTTTTTAGACTTAAGTCCCTGTGCAAAACCCCAAACTGAACACGGAAAGAGGTGTTCACTTGACAATCACAAGACAGACAAGGTTTTGTCTTACAAATAGGAAACAGTTAAAACATGCTTGGACCCTGTCAAGCTTTACTAACCTACTGACTAGAGGGTTTTTATCAGACATGAGTTAAGCAGGAGGTACACCTTGTGCAGGACTGGAGCATACTGCCTTCCACAGAGGAAACAGTTACTGGGCACTGCCAGGGAAGCCACTCTCCAGAGTCCAGACCTACATAAGCACTGCAGGGCGATGCTTTCAGTCTGCCAGGTAGAGCAGGCTACTGCTGGTAAAAGACTAACTTTGCTTTTGTCACAGCAGGAGCAGTGTTGGGGCTCTAGACACTCCCAGGACTTTCTTGTTGGGAACTGTGGGACAGTAAGAATGAGCATATGAGAAAAACTTGCAGAAATGCCATTTTGTAAGGTAGATCTACACAAACTTTTCATCTTAGATGAAAAAGTATTGGTTTTGTGTCAAAAGGGTCAGTTCTAACACGTTGCACGGCTTTCCAGGCTCAGGGATTATATTAAACAACCACCTACAATGTGTGCTGGTTGCAGGAAGCCCGTCTGGAATAAAAAAAGCCCCCAAAATGCCAAGATTGTCCTTAAATCAATTGATGGGGCTTTTACTGCATAGTAGGTCACTGCAAAGTGCAGTCTTACCCCTGAAACAGGTATGCCTGAAGCGCTGCATTTTCAATCAAGAATCGAAACACAGTATGCAGTATCAAACGTTAACACTCAGCTTCAACAGCGTAAGACAAATGCATGGTGGCATCTGCGGCCAACATCAGATGCTTAGTCCTGAAATACTCTGTATAAACCCCTCATTCAGCCGTCACTGACTGAGTCCACGCCTGTATAATCTGACCACTGAAGTGGGATGCCCCTGTGGCAGCAGTGCCCTTGCACAATAGCCAGAATAAGCGAGGGTCTGGCCAAGTCTGGGCGGGTGCCGTCTGACACAGTGCAGGCTGCATTCACTGCAGTTTTCAGGACTGTCACAAACAAAACCTATGCTGGTTAAAGCATTTTTCTTGCAGTCACAGGGGCCAGCTGATGTTTTCCCCAGGCTCCTGTTGGGTCTTCACGCTGATTACAGGGCCATCAGTTCAGAATCTGCCCATTACAGGACTTGGGAAGGGGTCACACATCCAACTCGTGGCACATGCCCAGGAACAGCAACGCCAGCAAAATGGTGTTTTGTGTGTGCCTGAACAACTCTTCACAGCACCTCCTCCAAAGCATTTCCAGAGCTGCACCCCTCCCACCTCTGAACAGTGTGAAAAACTGTTTCTAAGCAGAGTTACCAGTCACCAGTACCCTTCTCAGAAAAGTCCAGCTTTTCAAAGCAGCCAAGGCATCCACACCACCGCCCACCCACCCTGATGGCAGGCAGGGCTGCACCCTGCCAGGGCTTTCCGATAGCTTCAGCATTGAAAAGCAAAACATCTCAGCAATCCAGGTCTTTACCTCTGAAAACTCAAACGATTCATGCAAATCCACCCCAACATGTCCCACCTCCTCCTTAAGCCAGAGGAATCTTAACAGTTTGTTCTGCTTCTTGGGGATTTAGTATTTCTTTGCAACATTCCTCAACAGTCTACTGGACCTCTTCCCTGAAGCTGCATCAATGCCCGCAGCGGCAGGGGAAGAGCACTGGGGACCAAGGCTTGTCACAGCAGGGCTGCAGCACCTTTTAGCAGTGTGCAACCAAGAGCCTGCCTCTCACAGCAGTTCTCTGTCACTTTTAACCACTGAATTGCTCCCAAATTCTGCCTTCAACAAGACTTCAGTTATTCCACCCCTGAAGGCAGCGGGGACCCAGCACAAATGCAGTAGAGGTGCTGTGAGGAACAGCATCCAGAGGAAAATGGGATCTGATCCAACCTGACGGTGTGCACACAGCCTCTGATTCCCACACATACTTAATATCTACAATAAAGCAGAAGTTAGGATATTCCTAACAATACTGTCCAGTTCACCATACATAAAACTTGTATTTATCTGGAGATCTCAGAATCATGTTGCTCATCAGGGAAATAGCAGAAGATGCAGACTGTATTGACATATTTTTATTTATAATTAACAGGAACTTCTGAAGTATTAGATAACAGCTTGAGGCAGAAAGCACGTCTAACTCTTAGTCCCAAAAGCGGTCTCAAATCAAATCTCCTCACTGATGCCCTTGCAGTTTTCTCTCCACTTCTGAGGAACGTGAGAGGGTCAAAGGCTTAATTGCACGGTGGAATCCAAGATGATTTTTTAATTATTTTAGTTGTAAAAGTCTAGCACGGGTATTCCTGTGCAGAATGCAGTAAAACCTCCTGCCCTTTATGTCTAAATGCCACAGACTGCGAGGCTGCCACCCTGCTACCCGTCCACTCTGGTCCCTTCACGGTTATGGTTTTCTGAGCGCTGGCACTACACCAGCATAGCAAATAAGTATCATAGCAAGTAAGTGTCATGGCTTGTACAGTAACGCCCCATCCCACGTTTCAAAGTTGTATCAAAGTCCTCTACAACTGAAAATGCTTTTTGCTGGTAAGCTGCAGTTAAACGTACCACAGCACATGGAGAATTGTTATGTATTCACCAGGCTGGACTGTACCATGCACCAACATCTGAGACAGCATTCTGAGATTTTTTAAACAGATTTAGACTACTTTGTGCAAGGTGAAAAGACTCTGCTGTGAAAACCAAGTATCCACCTGGAACTTTTTCAGTGCCTTACCTTCCTGCTCCTGTTCTGAGGAGAGTGTGCACACCTCGGCAACTACTTACCACATCAGTGCACAAACACACCGCGGAGCTGCAGGATGCCGTTCCGCAGGTGGCTGCAGAAGCTAAAATTTACACGAGTTCAAAACAGGACCAATTCTTAGAAGAAAGCTCCACTGAAGTTTGTGAGATGTGTGGATAACACCGTTACCTCCAGGGTCACTGAGTCACACATTGCTGGGAAGGTGGGCTCCAGTTCTGCAGCACTGCAACGCTCGCTCTGAGCTCTGCTTCTACAGCAGTATCCCACGCTGGTCACTTCTGAAGACAGTTGTTGGATTAGACAGGATTTTGGCAAGGCTGATTTTGACTCTGTCAGAAAACCTGCCAGCATGCATGTTAACTCAAATATTCAAAGCCAAACAATTTATTAAGAACAACATTTTACAACAGTGTTTTCTCTTCAACTAAGCTTCAAGATGCACGTGGAACTTGCAGGTAAAGGACTGACTGGGTGTAGCAGACTTACAAATCATTTAGAGCATGCCCATTTCATGGCAGCTGTGTTCAGACTGATCACAGTCAGCTTGCCCGCTTGTCTGAGAAAGAAAATCGCTTAACTACAGGCTTTTCTTAAAATGATTTCCTGGTAAAAACGAAATTTTAGGGACTGCACTCATCTGAATATCATGCAAAGATCTGAAAACTATAAGTACAAGTAGATTACACCCGAGTGATGTGATTGCAAATTCAAGCTGCATTAAGCTGGTATCAACAAAGCAGTACATGTGCATATGGTACCCCAAGTGTTCTTTGATGATATTGCATTCAAAAGACGTGAGGCTTTGGTAGAAGAAAAATCAACTGGGTAAAGACAATTCCATGCTTAGTGTGTCTCTGTACAGTTTATTTTACAGGAGATGAGATGAGCACTGTGGTGCATATAAACTTGCAGAACAATATAGGAAAATACAGTTTAACCATATGAAATTGTTTTACAGTAAGACAGAAAAACTATGTATAGGAAATGCCTTCAATACTGAAGGACAAGATCCACAGCTGACGTAGCTTCCACTGAACTCTGCCAGTTTACCTGAGCTGAAGATCTGCCCCTTTAATCTTTTCTGCATTCAACTTCTTAAATTCAGTAAATGATTCCTTCATGTATCCTTATGGAACAAAAGCCATCCTATAATTTGCACAATGATCCAAGATTTACTAGGTACCCAGACAGAGGCTGCATGATACATAAAGTATTTAAGGGGTCTATTCAGCCAAAATTTATGGAATGTTACAAAATTTTGGTTAAACATCTTTAAAAATAAGTCATTAGTACTGGCAAAAGACAACTTTCCTAGAAATTTAGAAGTATTTAGCAAAAGTTACACAAAAAAGGACCAATTAAGCAACTTTATTTTAGTAGAAAACTCTTATTTTAGTGTATGACTGGTGGTCTGGCCCACCTTTGAATCCCTGCTGTTAGAATGTCTGCAAAATTGTTTGGTGGATTTTTGACACTGTGTTGGACTGCCGACAGAAAGGAAACCATCTAAGGAGGAGAAGAAAGTACCCGTCCAATACTAGTACCTGCTCCTTTCATAACAGATAGAGGTTGCTGTCCCTAAACTGTGTTTTTGACCTGCTGGAGTTAAAGAGTGGTAAATGGACATCCAAATTCCTTCAGCTATTCTGAAAATCTCTGCCATCACATTAAAAAAAACTCCAAAGGAACAAGGGATTTCAGGTAAGCGTTCCCAAATTCAAACGACTAAGATTGTCATGGCACGCAGATGTGACATCCCTGAAATCACCATTTAGCTTTAGACTTCCAGTACCAGAAAATATCTTCTCAGCAACTGCTTTAAAAAAAGAGTCATTTTTTAAATTTTACACAATAAAGGCCTACTTAGGCGCCAAATGCTACTTACTCAACTATTTTTATGCAGAATTACCTGCTTATTCTACTAAGACCCCTACACTGAAGGATGCATCAGAAGACTAAGTCAGTGACGCTCCTTCAATGCAGTTGCGCTTAAGTCTAACATTTCCTACTCCATTTTCAGCACTGAGAATTCCAGATGACTGCACTGGACAGTAAATGACCAGTGAGACCAAGGCAGGTCTGCTGGACAGGCGGATGTCCTAACGGGGCGCACAGTGCAGAGCACGGCAGGAGGGTTGAGAATCCTGCACAGATCTGCGCGCACTGGCTGCTCCTCGGTTCTGGAAATTTGGAGGGTGAAATTTCAAATGCTTGTAGCTGACACAATTTAAAGAGGCACTTCAAGGGGAACTACTAGCAGAATTTTAGTAGAGTTCCGATACAAACCATTACTCAGTTACTCATTAATTCAGTAGCCCTGAAAGACTGCATATATTCAGAATCACAGTCTTGTCCACTCACTGAACCTGAATACAGCAGCTGAGCAGCTTTTGTTCTGAATATCCACTGAGTTTGTCTCTTACGACACACCTGAAATAGGTTCAACTTAATGTAAGTTGAGGGAATTAAATTTGAATGTTTCAAATTTATATTTTTTTTCTGTAATTATTATGTGGTTAACCTAAGACTTCTTTTTTATTGGTTTATGAAAGATTTTATCCATGTACAATTCTTAGAATCAGATGCATAATTAGGCACGAAAGGTTTCTGCCTTGAGGAATGCATGGGATTAGAAATTTAAGTCAAATTGTGCTATGTGTTGGTCCCTTCAGAAAAAATGTCCAGGAAGAAAAAAAAAAAAGTGACTGGCACAAAAAGGAGTCATTGCCCTTCCAAACAAAAAAGACCACGCAAACTGGTGTATGGTGATGTAGGGTTGGCTACAGTAACCATGAAGAGGACAAAAACAAGAACTGAAAGATGCACATTTATATGAATAAGATCTACTATAAGACAAAGTAATGAATACTATTTATACAATAGTGCTTCTGGGGAAAAGGCAAGGATTTGCTGACAGGAAAGAGTTCATCACCATTATGCCACAGAAAGACTTTGTGTTCCAAGCTCCTGGAGGACACCTGCATGCCAGGCTTCACACATCTCCACCAGACTCACAGTCAGGTCAGTGCAAGAGACATCACAGCGCTGCCAAATGCCAAACCCCATTCTGTAGTGACCAGTGCGGTGTTGCCACATGCCGGCCTCCCGCTAGCACAACCAGGTGCTACTTGGAGAGCCCTATATCAAGCAATAGATACATCAGAACGTTTCATCACTGATTTTCATGCACCAAACAGAATTTGGAGGGTGATGAGCCTTTTACTGGACCCACTGGGGTCTGAGGGAGACGAGTGCCTCATGTCAGAAGCTCAAATGCCCCTGTGACAGCTAAATATTTTCCTGCCCTATGTGTTTGTTTTTAATTTGAATACATCTGTGACTATTGCCCCCCTGGTTAAGTTAAATGTGCCCAGCAGTCTCCTCTGGTAATGTCAGACCCTTCTGCTCTGCAAAGGACACCCATCAGCCGTTCCCTACCACTGCCTGAGTGCGGGAGGAATACCCACACAGCAAGAACCATTCACAGCAAGCCTTGGGACCTCATTCTCCTATTTCAACACTCTGGGTAGCAAAAAGCCTACAGACTTTCCAGAAAGGTCTGTGATCAGGAAAGGTCATTATTTTGGAAACAGCCTTTTTGACACTATCTTTTGAAGATCTAGTTCTCGCAAAGCAGGGAACCAGTAAGGGGGACCACGACTGCCTCCGGGACACCAGGCTCCAACTGCCGTCTCTGGGAACGCACCCAGTAGGCTGCACTAGTGCAAAAGAGTACACTAGCTACTATGAGACAGCAAATGTGTTTTCAATTCAGAAGGAAACAATCAATCGATCATACCAAGAAGTCACATCTACTCATTCCAGGGGGACCTTCAAGGTGCTGGTCTGGATTTCTTAAGGTGCTTGATAGTGAAGGACCCACCTGGGTAAGCAGTGCTCTTTTTCTCTGTGTGCGTGATGGAAGGAATAGATGGGCAGAGCTACTTTTTCCATGTAATCTTGGATTTGGGTTTTTACAGCCGCATCAGAAGGTGAGCTGTAGGCTCACGCTCTAGAGCTGCGCTCCTACCACAGTCACTTGTGGGGCTGCTGGGAACTGCACGTATAGCAGCTAGGTCTTACGCAGTAAGTATCTGAGGTTCTTATTTCTTAATGTTTACCTTCTACATATACTCAACGACTGAGGAAAAAAGAGGCTTGTGCATTTCTATTTGTTAGCCTGATTTTCAAAGTCTCTCATCACCTACATGCTCGCTGTTGTCTTCCAAGAAATCTCCAAGTGTCGAGCACTTCCAAAGAGCAGGTGAAGAGTGCACATTTCTACAGAAAGAATCTGACCTGCAGCAAATATTTAAATGATGAAATTAAGAACAGGGACAAATTTAAAGGGGTTCTGAGAAGGTCTGAGAAATTATGACTGCTGCTAAGCATGTAAAAGTTTCCTGTGAATGCTTTACAGAAAATTCCTGTTAGGAAAAAAAAAAAGAAAAAACCAAACCCAGGGTGATTTGAGTGCAGTTCACTGTCACAAGACAGCTACACACACTGACATTACAGCATGGGGCTGTCAGTTAAACAAAAAGCAGCTAATTCTGCAACACGAAACTGTGCAGATGCATAAAGGGCAAAGAGAACCAAAGCACAAATCTGCATGCTGCCTGTTATGCATGAAGGGAAGAATTATTTCAGTGTTTACTGTAACTGTGCAACACAAGGGGGAGCACAGCTACCCCACAGCAGCTCAAAAAAAAAAAAAAAAAAAAAAAA
>Ga0065711_1033499_pt1 | contig 25389 bp, 14 predicted proteins | sample Hoacrofraction12_FD_59098 | JGI IMG/M metagenome (GOLD analysis project Ga0065711, IMG submission 59098) | Hoatzin crop microbial communities from Cojedes, Venezuela - Epithelial fraction 12 v2 (version 2) | ecosystem: Host-associated > Birds > Digestive system > Esophagus > Crop | place...
CGCTGAATGGCAGCACAGCCTTCTGGTGTATCTACCACTCCTCCCAGTTTGGTGTCATCAGCAAACTTGCTGAGGTTACATTCTAACTCTTCATCCAGGTCGTTGATGAACAAGCTGAACAAGACTGGGCCCAGTACTGACCCCTGGGGGACACCACTAGTTACCGGCCTCCAACTAGACTCAGCGCCACTGATGACAGCCCTCCGAGTTCTGCCATTCAGCCAGTTCTCAGTCCACCTCACTGACCACTCATCCAGCCCACACTTCCTGAGCTTCCCTAGGAGGATGTTATGGGAGACAGTGTCGAAAGCCTTGCTGAAGTCGAGGCAGACAACATCCACTGCTCTCCCCTCATCTACCCAGCCAGTCACACCATCATAGAAAGCTATCAGATTGGTCAAGCATGATTTCCACTTGGTGAATCCATGTTGACTGCTCTTGATAACCTTTTCCTCCACTTGCTTGATGATGACCTCCAGAATGAGTTGCTCCATCATTTTTCCAGGGATGGAAGTAAGGCTGACCAGCCTGTAGTTCCCTGGGTCCTCCTTCTTGCCCTTTTTGAAGATTGGAGTGACATTGGCTTTTCTCCAGTTCTTGGGCACCTCTCCTGTCCTCCAGGACCTCTCAAAGATGATGGAGTGTGGCTCAGCAACGACATTTGCCAGCTCCTTCAGCACTTGTGGGGGCGTCCCATCAGGGACCAGTGTTTCTCTTGGAAAGCTCAAAAATGTTGTTCCTTTCTGGCAGTCTCCCATTCAATGGGGTTGAAAGACACTGAGTGTAGGTTCCTGGGTAATGGTTCATATACAACCTAAGGAAAAAATTTTGGGCTGTGCAAATGACTTTATTTAGCAACATAAACTGGAAGAAATGACGTGTCAGCGTGATCCAAAAGGTCAAGAAGAAGAATATTGGCATTTTCTATTATGTTTCCTTGTTTCTCTGGAGGCCAACACTTAATTTATACTTGCAGTGATCTGGGAGGTAGGCTACACAAATTCTTCTGCTTTAGTCTAGAATGTTAGCTTCCCAGAATGAACATTTTAAGGGCAGCTTTGGAAGCTGAACATACAATTAAAGGAACACTTTTGTGAACTGATTTATAATGCTGCAAAGTTTTTGGCCTTTGGTGTACTCATAGTAGCTGACGGTATTCAGAGCAATTGCATCAGTATCCTTGCTCATGTAATAGGTATCTGATGTTTGATTCTCAGATGGGCAAAAGATGGTAGTCACTGGCAGGCAACAATTTAATAAATTATGATATTGAATTAGTCTGAACAGTCTAAAAAGGGAAAACAGAAAGTCACTGTGACGTCTTGCGGTGGGCTAAGCTTGGCTATTAGCCAAACACCCCTCCAGCTGCTTACTCCTTCCCCCTCCTCAGCATGACACTGGGAGAAAATAGGCTAAGAAAGCTCATGGAGCAAGCAGTGAGATTGTTTACAGTTTCCTAATTTTTTCAAAACTGGCTGTACTTAGGGAAGATTAATTTAATACTTGCCAATATGTATTTGGGTAGTGAGAAACAAAAACATTAAAAGAACATCTTTCCTTCCCCCTTTCCCAAGGTCAGCTTCACTCCTTCCATCCAGATTCCACTCCCAGCCCTGAGCAGTGCAAGGAGGGGGGGGAGTTATAGCCCGTACAATGTGGTTTCTAACTGCTTCTCCTTCCTCTTCTTACTTTTCCTCTGCTCCTGTATGGGGTCTCCAGGGGCTGCACTTCCTTCAGGAATATCCACCTGCAGCACCATGAGTCTTCCACAAGCTGCCGTGTGTCAATCTGCTCCACCATGGAGCACATTCTCCTCCTCCTGCTGGGACCTCGGCTTTCTCTCTGCTCTTTCTCACTCTTTTTTTTTCTCTCTCCCTTTCTCTGGCATTTTTTTCCCTTTCTTAAAAAAGTTTTTATAGTGCCACCACACACTTGGCTGAGGGACTCAGCTGTGTCCTATGATAGGTCCATTGGAGCCAGCTAGAATTGTCTGTGTCCAGCATGGGGCAGTCCCTGGTCTCTTCCCACAGAGGCCATCCTGCAGCCCCCACACTGCCAGCACCTTGCCATGGACACCCAGTACAAGTATTTATGACCCAAAGTTCGACAGATTTGATCAATTATTACCTAATATAATTGTTGCTAACATCTATTAATCCAGTGAAATGCTTATAAGGGTTGGTGATCATTCTCTCCTGTGGTGTGAGTACTGGGAACTGTAGAGTGTAAATGAGCAAGCACGTGCAAACTGTGTTTTGGCAGCTGAACAGGTTCCCTCTATAAAATTAGGAAAAGAAAACTTGTCAATCAATACACAAAAGAAGGTAGAGAGTTGTTAAAAATGTTTCCTGTTTATCATCTTTTAGGAAGTTCAATTTTTATTTGACTTTCAAATCCTTAGAAGTTTCTTGTGGGAAGGTTAAAGAAATGCATGAGAGCAGTAACACTACTCTTCTGTGTAAAACTTACTGTAAAGAAATAAAGGCAAACTTCAGCCCAGCAGAAATGATCAAAGTCTAATTTTACCTTGATTTTGTGCATGGGATAATGGCCAGAGAGACACTGGTAACATGTATGAAGATGGATTAAAAGAGATTAATAACATGCCTGTAATTCAGTCAAGAATTTTTGACAGACCCATAATGGTTTATGAGATCATCAGAACTCTGACACTGAATTATATCTTCAGTAATCAGTCTCCCTGTTCCATTTCTATCTGTTTCCTTTATGACAGGTGCAAAAAATAGAGAAGTCTTGAAGCTTTAAGTTTATTTGGTTATTTAGTTTTCTGCTTTCTTAGGAAAAGAGTTCAGATGCGGGTTTTTTTGTTTGTTTGTTTGTTTTATGATCTAGGGGGAGAAATCTCAATGGGATGGATTGTATAACAACTGGCTTTAGTTGTTATCCAGAAGTGGTGGAGGGTGAATGTAGGTTATTACCTAAAACCATACAATGTCACCAAATATCAATTCTAACTGAAGATCCTAATTTATGAAGACAGCTATCATGCATGTGTATAAATTTTTGCTGGGGTATTTGTTATTTCTGTGCCTGAATTTGTCAGTCAGCCACATAAGAAATTCAGTGACTGTATGGTGTTTGTTAAGTCTGTTAATTTGTTTTGTAAACAGGAAAACTTCAGGAAAGTCAAGATACTAAGCACCTTTATCTTGTACTACTTTTCAGGTAAACTACAGTTGTTAAGGAGGTTTCTAGCATGTATACAGACTATACTTCTTGCATTTTTAATCTACCAATTTCATTTTTCAGTGCAGCTGTTTTAAGCTGAGGTATACTATGACTGATATGCTCTAGCACAGCTGAAATATTGTGGATCTTCATTCTCGGTTAATAGATTCAATATCTGGTAGGGATACATCCACACTTTTCAGCGTGTGGGGAAAAAACCCCCACCACAAACCACAGCATTCTTCTTGGCCTGACGCAAAGTATTTAATGAAGTGTCTATATTAACCTACGAGGAACATTAATGTCCAACACCTGGACTTTTGTCAGTATTTCTATTGGGGTGTGCTTTGGATCCATGCCTTGAGTGACATGTCTCATGCCATAGTATCAGGAGGCAAGCACACTGCTCATTTGTCCATTAGTTGTAGAAAACTTTTTCTCTGTTTTCAAAGCCCACTTCCAATGCTCTGTAAGTCCTTAAAATGAGATAATCTGATGCTCCATTACAAAAAATTGAGGGTGTGTGCTCTTATCTTTTACTTTCTCAAGGCTTAGCATTTCATACCACTTTATGCCTAAGGAAGAACAAGCTGGTTCAATGTATACTTTTCAATATATTTTTCTTATTTCTACTATTGGATGTCTAAAATTTTTAGATTTTAAAATCCACTGAACTTTAATATTAGATTAGAATATTAGATGTGACACATGCTGTCAGTCACAGGACAGGCAAGTCACTCCACATTACCACCAGTGACACAGAAATACTTACAGATAGATGTTCTGATATCGAAGATAAATTAAAAAGTGGCTTTGCAAAGTTATTCTGCTTTGAACAGTGTTCAATACCACATCTGATCAGTCCCAGCAAGTGATCTGAAATGCTTTCTATACCCTTTGTGAGGTCTGGGTGGTGAAAAGTGAAGGAAAGAGACAGATACTGTTACAGCATATGAATACTTTGTCAAAGAAGGAGCATATGTATGTATGCCTGCATTTCCATGTCAATCCTGTATAAGTTGATCTTTGAAGTTCAGAGAAAAGGCAAGGCTATGTTTTCTGCCTGTTTTAGCACACCATGTTTTCAACAGATCAAATAAAATCTTGTTTTATATTTCTGATGCACAGAAGATTTCAGTTAGGTCCTGATATAAGCAAGTACAGACTTGGAGAGCTTGCAGAATCATAGAATCATAGAATAGTTTGGATTGGAAGGGACTTTAAAAGGTCACCTAACCCTCAGGACTCTGAGATGTGGTCTGTCGGGTGCTATAGACTTATGTACGTCCAGGTTCCTCAGTGGTCATGAACCCGATCTTCTCTTACAGTGGGAGGGACTTTGCTTCCCCAGTCTCTGTCCTGAGGTCCATGCACTGGAGAGGAGTGGGAGTAGAGGTTGTGAGTAAACACTGAGGAAATAAACTTGTTGAATTCCTCAGCCTTCTCCTCGTCCATTGTTCCCAGTTTGTCAGTCGTGTTCTTCATGTGGATACACTTTCTTTGACCTTCCTTTTATGGCTGAAATACCTGTGGAAGACCTGCTTATTATTCCTAGCTTCCCTTGCCAAGTTCAACTCCAGCTGTGCCTTGACCTTCCTGACCCCACCCCTACACAACCAGGCAGTGTCCCTGTAGTCTTCCCAGGGCACCTATCCCTGCTTCCACTGCCTGTTCATTTCATTCTTGCCCTTTTAGTTTGACCAGCAGGTCTCGACTCAGCCATACTGGTCTCTTGCTTTCCTTTCCTGATTTGTTACGTCCGGGGCTCGAGTGCTCTTGCGCTCAGTGGAAAGCATCCTTTAAAGATCTGCCAGCTCTGTTCTTCTCCCTTGTCTCTCAGGACAGTTTCCCAGAGGGTCGTATCGACTACCTGCTTGAAGAGCTGGAAGTTTGCTTTGCGAAAATTCAGGGTCCTGACTTTTCTTTTCACCTGACCCTTATCCTTCAGGACTGCAAACTCCAGCAGCGTGTGATCACTGCCCAGGCTGTGATCTTGATGTCACCAATTATCTCACTTGTGTTGGTGACAAACAGGCCCAGTACTGCATCCCCTCTGGTAAGGCTGTCTAGAGTTACAGAAGGTACAACTGATGCTGTTTCTTTGCTTTGTTTACATGAAAAAAAATATAATTATAATTAGTTTTTTACATGTTTTAACAAAGCTAGTATGTGTAACCTTAAAAAAAAAGCGGATGTGATTAGAGATTCATTAAGCACCAACATACGTCTCCTAAGCTTTTCAAACACACCAATATCCAGAAAAGACATAAATAACTTTTTACACATTAGCACAATTTTGAAAGATATTTTAAAACTGGTGTTTAAAAGCTGGAAAGTTTTCTGACTCTTTTGGTCTGGTCCTATTTCTCTGACCAGTCCTATTCAGCAAAGCAAAACATTCAGCAGGAGCAGCAGAGGCACAAGCGCTATGCAAGTGTGGGAAGACTTCTAATAAGTGCCCACTGGGCATTTCCATGTAGATTGTTGTCTTTGTGATCCGTGACTCATGCCTCCCAAAGCCATAACCTGGTTATGCAGGCAGGACACCCACCATCTCAATAGTAATGTAAAATGACAGTTTGTTTTACCAGCATGTTATTCTTCAAAGCTGTAAACTTCCAAACCTGTTTCTTTTCCTTGCCATTTGTTTTTTATGTGTGTAACTATTACAAAATGAATAACACAGGCAGGGGGATGTACAGGACACTAATTTCCCATGGATTTCATTATCCAGTTAGGCACCATAACTGACCTTTAGCTCCTTCCTCTCTCATTTGGTGACATTATAAAGGACCTGTAAAATCTGCACATAAGTAAAATTTTTAGAAAGTTACAAAGGAGTAATGTATTTGATTTGTTAAAAACTCGGTTTTATTTGTGTGCGTTTTTCAGGACCACAAAGCAGAAAGGAGTGGTTTAATAAAGAGCTTAACATGGTACTGTGAAGCCAATAGCATTAAGCTGACCTCTGGCAAAATTCCTTGGCAGAAGTCCAGTTGACTTTAATCGGACCAGCATTTCTGTGCATACATTTGACAGTCTCAGAAATATTTTTCCAATTGCTTGGCTTGAGTACATTTCTGTTAGATAGGATCTCATCTTGCCTGTTGTTGCTGAGTGCTTGTATTTGTTTTGAATTTGCTTAATGCTCATGGTGAGTTGCTTTCCAATACGATTGGCCAAAGTGCTGTCAATCCATGCAAAGCAACAGCTGCTTTATGAACTAGTACAAGATGTAACATCAAACATTAGCAGGAGGGGTGTGAAACCCAAAAGAGCAGGTGCAAAGGTGTTAGGTGTCAGAGGACATTTGTGGAGGTCTTGCTGCTGCAGGAGCTCTCATAAATGTTTTAATAGACAAGGAGGTGAAGCAGGGCATGGGTCTATGTTAGGAAACAGGATTATGCATTTAGGTACAGGAAAGTGTATCAGTTGATCCTGTTCTTGACACTGCGCTTCCAGAGTCTACTAATTAATATAGCATCACTTCAAAACCAGTCTGCTATCACAGCAAGTCAGCAGCTAATAATAGCAGCCCACTTCACTGGAGAAGCAACCCATGCCCACCTCTGTGCTGTTGTGCAAGTGACCTTTCCTTTACCTTTCACATGAGTTCAATAAAAGTAACATCACCTTTCACGGTCTGAAATTTTTTTATAATGGGGAAAGACAGATAAGTAGTTTTACAGTGTAAAGGAAGACTTAACGAGAAAAGGGACATAATGTGAACACTACAACATGGCTATGTTGTTAAAAAAATTATGGAGCTAATCATAAATGATTTCAGTGGTAGGAAATAGCATTCACTACTGTTCCAGATCTGCTTTCGCTGAAAATGGTTCAAAATCTCCTGAAATCCAATAGCAAAATAGGCTTTCAGAATCCTGGTTATATATCCTCCATTCATCAGCGAGACAATCTGAGGCAGATTTTATATAACTGCTGAACAGAAGCAGAGGAGGAAGAATACATAGCTCTATCATATTTGCGTATTTTAACTATAAGAAAAATGTCTCTGGTGCCCACATATATGGATTGAAGAAAGTCAGGAGACAGTGGTAGGTGAAGGGAGAGAAAATCATGTTATCTGTTATTTCATAAAGTGCAGCTAATGAGAGGTATTATTTATTCTGTAAGAAGAATAAAGTTGGAGAGTCTAACTGATGTTAATATATCTAATTCATTACTGAATACATTCCTATCAGTTGGTAACTAATTATAGGTAGTTACATGATTGATCAACACTTCATAGCTGTAAACAACACTTGGTAAGGTTGACTGCAATTTTTATTAATTATCATTGATCATTGGGAAAGGCATAAAGACAAGAGCCAGACCTACCAGTTGAAAGCAGTTATCATTCTATTTTTTTGTCTCTTATAGAGGTCAGTGAGGTAAGATCTCTGCTCTGCTAGTGCTGGGAAAGAGTGTAGAATTATACCCAAAATGAGGTGGAAGCAATGATGAAGACTCAAGGGAATTCAATGAATCATACGGCCCAGTGGTTCCTGCTTTTCTTATTGAAGAGGTACCATCTCATAAACCTAGGCGTCTGTCGTGATTTTTAACTGGAGTGCAACACACGATGAGTTTCAGGTTAAGAAATTCTTGTCTGGAAAACTCAGAACAAATATTAAAAAAGAGGCATCTTTTCACTCATTATTTACACTATCCTTCCAATTTACTGTTGTAGCTTGTCATGGCGCTGGTTACTACTGATGGAGTTTAGAATCATAGAACTGTAGAATCATAGAATAGTTTGGGTTGGAAGGGACCTTTAAAGATCATGTAGCCTAACCTCCCTTGTAATGAGCAGGGACATCTTCAAGTAGATCAGGGTGAGTAGCGTCCTGTCCAACCTGACCCTGAGTGTTTCCGGGGATGGGGCATCTGCCAGCTCTCTGGACAACAAGTTTCAGTGTTTCACCACCCTCATTGTGAAAAATTTCTTCCTTGTATCTAGTCTGAATCTATTCTCTTTCAGTTTAAAACTATTACCCCTTGTCCTATCACAACAGGCCCCATCCCCAGCTTCTTATAAGCCCCCTTTAAGTACTGAAAGGCCACAATAACGTCTTCCCAGAGCCTTCTCCTCCCCAGGCTGAATAGCCCCAACTCTTTCAGCCTTACCTCACAGAAGAGGGATTCCAGACCTCAGATCATTTTTGCGGCCCTCCTCTGGACCCGCTCCTACAGGTCCATGTCTTTCCTATGCTGAGGGCTCCAGAGCTGGATGCAATACTCCAGGTGGGGTCTCACCAGAGCATAGTAGAGAGGCAGAATCACCTCCCTTGACCTGCTGGCCAGGCTTATTTTGATGCAGCCTGCGATACAATTGGCTTTCTGGGCTTGCAAGTGCACTTTGTTGGCTCATGCCCAGGTTTTCATTCATCAGGACCCCCAAGTCCTGATTGGCAGGGCTGCTCTCAATCCCTTCATCCCCAGTCTGTATTGATACTGGGGGCTGCCCTGACCCATGGGCAGGACCTTGCACTTCGCCTTATTGAACCTCATGAAATTTACACAGGTCCAGTTCTTAAATTTGTCCAGATCCCTCTGGACAGGATCCTGTCTCTCCAGCATGTTGACCACATCACTCAGCTTGGTGTCCTCTGCAAATTTGTGGAGGGTGCACTCGATCCCACTGTCTGTGTCACTAATGGAGATATTAAACAACACTAGTCCCAGTACGGACCCCTGAGGGACACCACTTGTCACTAGTCTCCATCTGGACATTGAGACGTTGATCACTACTCTCTGGATGTGACCATCCAACTAATTCCTCATCCACCAAACAGTCCACCCATTGAATCCACATTGCTCCAGTACAGAGAGACTGATGTCATGGGGAATCATGTCAAAGGTCTTACAGAAGTCAAGATAGATGACATCCGTAACTCTTCCCTTTTCTGCTGATGTAGTGACATCATCATAGAAGACCACTAGGTTGGTTGGGCAAGATTTGCCCTTGGGGGAGCCAAGCTGACTGTCTCAAATCACCTCTCTGTCCTTCACATGCCTTAGCATAGCTTCGAGGAGTTTTTTTTCCATGATATTCCCAGGGCCAGAGACGAGGCTGACAGGTTGGTAGTTCTCAGGGTCCTTCTTTCTACCCCTTCTAAAAAAGGGGGCAATGTTTCCCTTTTTCCAGTCACCAGGGACTGCACCTGACTGCCATGACCTTTCAAGTATGATGGAGAGTGGCTTGGCAACTACACCAGCCAATTCCCTCAGGACCCTGGGATGCATCTTGTCAGGTGCTATCGACTTATGTATGCTCAGGTTCCTCAGGAGGTCATGAACCTGATCTTCTGTTACGGGGGGAGGGACTTTGGTCCCCCAGTCTCTGTCCTGAGGTCCATGCACTGGAGAGGTGTGAGAGGAGAAGTTGCCAGTAAACACTGAGGAAATAAACTTGGTGAATTCCTCAGTCTTCTCCTCATCCATTGTTACCAGCTTGTCAGTTTTGCTTATCCAGGGAGGTATGCTTTTTAGAAGGAGGTGGGTAATTTTACGAACAATAAAAACAAGTTACAAAGGTTCTGGTAAGGTTAAAGTAATTTCATGATTTATGGCATAAACATAGCTTTGCAAGAACAAGTTTTCCCAGATCTCCCTTATTTTTCACTTTGCAAAATTGGTGTTGGCATTTTTTTCCTTCCTATCTATTTGTGATTGACCTATGTTTTGCTTCCCCGTCATCTGCGTTACTCTAGCCACATCAGCTAATTGCTTTCTGGACTAATCTGGGGTGATACAGGTAATCCCAGTCTGCCTAATGCCTTGACCAGACACTTGAGACTCCATACATTTGTTTACATGGGCAGTATGAATGCTTGATATATGTGGCCAATGCTCACCTGATTTTGGAGTTTGTGTGAATAATGTGTATGACTACGGGACAGAACTTCCCCTGTGTCCGGTTATATGATACATGACTATATGCTATATGACTGTGAGATTATGCACCACAAGACTGCTGCTGAGGGCTGTGATTCCTGGCTTAAATCCTGTCAGACGGTGTACGCTGGCTGCCAAGCTGTTATGAGGCTGCTATTTTGTCTCATCTTGAAACACGGAGCTGGTCAGTTAAAACTTATGCCTGACCTGTGTGATAGTAGTGGTAGAGGGGCTGCAATGAATTAGAAGATACGTGTCAGGATCACACAGGGGCATCACCATTTCATGATTCACTGTTCTTCTTTTCTGCCTATGCTGGTGTTTTGTTCTGGATTTTTTTGGTGTCGGTTTTTGTTACTGTATTTTTTTATTTCGTTTTTTTTTGTTGTTGTTGTTTCTCTTTGAATACACTCCTTGCAGGGCAGGGAGATGGTTAAGAAGAGGCCAGGCTGTTGCAAACTGCTTTTACTATAGTTGAAATATTTTCATTCTCAGAAGCTGGTTCCAAGTCTTCAGGTTACTGATACAAAATGCTCTTTGAAGTGCTGGTTAGAGGCAATAAAAAGGTTGACTAAACTCAAGGACCTAATGTGATGCTTCAGAATTGTAGAATGCTGCAACATAGTTTTAAAAAAAAAGGAAGAAATGAGGAGGCTATAAAAAATATAGAGCATCTTAAATCTTCACTAATTTTATTACCATAGTCAAAATAAGTCTTGATAGGTGCCTGAGACTTTTCATAATACGTACCTGGAGTGGTCCTTATTATTTCAAGACTAGAAATAAGGAAGCCTGTGTTATACTTTCTCTGACATATTTTTTGACCTTGGTAAGTGACTTCTTGCCTCTATGTTCCTGTTTGCTTTCTCCCATTTGCTTGTCATGGCTATTAATGGTATCAAAACTGCACAGCAGAGATCTCTCAACATGCTTTTTTACAGCATAGCACCCCAGAGCTTTATTTGCAGTTCTGTGTGCTCTGTTAATACTGTTGCTAGTATGGTAATATACTGCTAAGTTGCAGATCTGCTTTCCAAGGAATTAAACTTTTAACAGTTTTCACATTTGAAATCTTAATAAGCAAGCTGAATATAGAGTTTTCAGTATTATTCTACTAGAACATCAGCAAGGTGTCTGTGCCATATTATAAGGCTGAAAAAATCTGAACTGTGCTTGTTTGAACTGTGACATAGAAATAGAGATTTTCATTATTTCTGCAAATGTCAGCTTGCTCTGAATTCTGCAAAGTTCTTAAACTGAAAAACATGTTGTTGCAAATCCTATAGCCTAATTGTATAGAAGTTTCATTTTATCATGAAGTGCAATGCTTTTCTATTGTGTTGCTCTTGTGTTGTGAAAGAAGAACGTACCAAGAATTTACTATTTCTTGCTCAACTATTCTAATCTTTACAGTCTTTCCCAGTCTTGATTCAGGTTTTTCAGAACTACTGCAAACCACAAAAATAACAAAAATAATAAAGTCTTTCCATTCTGTTAATGAATGTTGCTCATCTCTGAATCCCATGTACTGTTGTATTTTTCCTTGAGAAAAACTGACAAGAAGTATGGTGTTTTGTATGTAGGTGTAGAATTGTTCTATTTAGTGGGAAGTAATTTTGGGTTTACTTATTGTATATGTCATTAAGTATGTATCCAACTACTTATCTGCTTTTTGGACCACTAGTGCATACTTAATCCAAGACTTTCACTGGGTTATATACAGTTACTTTCTTCATCTTTCCATCTTTTCCCAGGTTTCTGTCAGTTTAAGAAATGTGTGTAGTTCATTGTGCTTGTATTAGCTTGTACTTCTCTGTATAAGATTTTATTTGCAGTTGTGAAAACCTTGACAGTTTTAAATGCATGCTCTTAACAAGAAATGTTACTCCTCCTAAGTATTTGTTCATTTGTCATAATTTCCTTTGTTATATTCATGTTTTTATATGCTCAAGGCATTACATAGGTATTTGTAAAATGTCATGTTGGCAGAAAATATTATCTGGCATTGCACACGAGATACATAAATATGCAGAACCTTTTTGCTGTTTACTGTTAAAATGTTACTGGGGGAATATATGTCTCCAGCAGCAATGTGTAGCTAAGGAAAGAGAAGTTGCTTGGACACAATCTGAAGGGGACTGGGTAGCAAAGCACTTGTTTGCAAGATGCATATTTTGGTATAGGATATAGAAGTGTAAGATGCACCTGAGCTTATACTGCTTCAGTATCATCAAAACTGACTCTACACAATTTATCTTCTGAGTAACCCTCGTGAGACAGGCCAGACGACTGATTTTATCAGAAATCTTTTCCTTATTGTTTAAGAGAAATAGGACAAATTTAGTAATCCGAGGAGCATTATGCACCAAGCCTTCAATTGTATTTGTGCCTACTTCTTCCTGAGGTACTCTAAGTTGATGGAAGAGCTCCTGGTGTAATTTAGACCTAAAAGCTTGCCTAAAATATACAAGCCGCTTGGTTATACTGGGGACCTGGCCAGATATTTTCTATGCAGGCAATTTTTTGTTTTTTTAAAAAGACAATTTCAACAAGCCCTTCATAAGTGTATAGGGAAAAAAAAGAAAGAAAATAAACATTAAATAATTTGCGGTAAAAAGCAGACAAGTTTTGTAGTCTTGCTATGTTTTCGTCTGTGGGGCAATATCAAAGAACATGTGGCTGGGTGGTATTACTGGAGGGCTGCAAGGTGTCTAGTGCCTGCATCAGGCCTCTGTAAATTCCATGTCAGGGGTATTCTTCCTGTAAAAAGAGTCTTGAAAGTCCAGCTTCAATACAACCTTTCATAAATAAGTATATGAATAAGTATTGTTATATTTCTATTAGCAGACACTTAATAAGAACAATAATAATTTAATACTTTGAATTACTTGTACACACCCAGCTTACCTCGACAGGTCAGGAAAAGATCTCTCCCATATCTGAATCTTTTACTAATATTAACTGTATTTCCAATTTTTACATGTTTGTATCAGAGTAAGATACAGTATCCTAGTAATATTTTTGTAATACAGAAAGAAAAGAATCCTTTGGAAAGAGATGAACTCAAATTTTTTCATGTTAGGTTTGTTACCATCTCAAAGAAAATATATAATCACCTCCACCGGCACGTATCTAACAGCACTATGAGAAAGGAAAGAGGAGGAGAGAGAGAAAATTTGCTATAATTTTGGCAAGCCATAAACTATGAACTGTCATTTTCAATTGTTGACAGTCTTCTCAATTGTAGGTTTGTGTACTATCAGTGTCATGCATATGCAGTCTGTGGCATTAAAAGAAAATGAATTTTGATGACAGATGTTTTGCAACAATTTGCTCAACTAGATAAGGTCTAATTCCATGCCTGATATGTCACAGGGTGCAAAATAGACTCGTCTCCATTGTGACTTTCCTGAATTTGAGGGTTTTCTGTATGAAACTCGTGCTTTAGGAAGGGGTAAATCCAGTTCCAAGTTGCAAGGTTCTCCTGCTTGGTAGCCAATTAGTGGAATTTGTCAAACTGCTCTGGTGCCCAGCACTACAGCAAACAAGGTCTTTAGTGAAGTTACTCTGTGCGGAGGCAAGAAAAATTATATCATTTCTGCTTGTAAAGCAAAAAGACATGGGGATGCTTGTTCCTGGTTACACAGCAGGCAGCTCATAGATCACAAACCTTCTGACCTCTGCTGCTGAAGTCAGAACGTCTTTTTTCCCTTAATATACTGTCTTCCACTTACATTTATAAACGAGCTGATTTCTGGCTGACATTCCACAGTAGTCTTGTTTCCAAGTTTTACCGGCTATATCTGTTCAATCTGGTGTGGAAAACTGTTGTCATCACCCAGCACCAATACACATAAGGTGAAAAGATTTCATCATCAAACATCAAAATGGTGCTACTGTAATAGATTAGAACCATAAGATCACATTCTTAGTTTCACTTGAATGTTTTCTTACATCATTTTTCTTATTATTTATGTTGATTCTGTCAATATTATGCTGTTACCTGGTTCTCTTCTACTGCTATTATATCTTCAAACATCCTTGATATTTTTTTCCTTTCAAGTGAATTGTTACTATTTTATCAATGTAAAATAAAACCATCAACCAATGTGTTATAATTCTTTATTTTTTCTGTCATTTTTGTTAACAGTATGTTTTTTGAGTTGCTACAGATTTAAATTTCCTTCTCTTTCGGATGTTTTCCCCTTTCCCTGCTTTGGCAAGCAGTGATTTACTCTGGATTTCAGACTGAGCTCAAATGAACATACTCTGTTTTTAAAATCAGAAGAATAACTTCACAGGATGCAGTGTATTGTCATGGCAAAACAGAATTTTTGTATGTGTTCATATCATAATTGAGATGGCAGCATTTGACTAGTGTCTCTTAAATTGCTATTGCATCTTGGAGCAGAAATAAGAAAATTTTTTAGCTTTATCTCTATTCTGATGTGAAAAGGAGCAATTTTGGTCATCTCTTGGTGAAGAACAGAATATATCCTAAGACGATCTTTTGATACATTCAAAGGATACTACCTATCCAAACATTTTGAAGAGAACAGTTAATGCCCGTATGGTACTGGCATTGCTGGTCTTCCTCTTCTAATGGTTTTAATTAAAACAGATGAAGATTATGCATCCAAAGTGAGCTACTGGATCCATTTAAGTTGATGAGATACCTTTGACTTCTGATAGTGCCTAGTTTTCGCTTCTAATGTATGTCTTTCATTTTTGAGTTTTGGGAATTTGAAGACAAGATGACTTTATGATGGCAACGTGCAATAATATATGCAGACTGTGTGTAGCGGTGGCAGTAATACTATGAAAATTTAATGTAACTAATCAACATAAATTTATTTTTTGAGGCAGCTGACTTGTTTTGGTTTCAGCTCAGAAAATCATTAATTGGGTACTTAATTTCATGCATGTGACTCATCTGTTGGCTTGGAACAACTCCTATACTTCAATTTGAACATGCAATTCACATTCTTAAGGATTTTGACTGTATGAAGGTAGTTCTGCTCGTATTGCTATGTGGTTCTTCAATCATCTATGAATGATCAATATCTGATATTTCTGTGAATATTGCATATGCAGCCACCTTTCTCATTCTTTGCAGACCTGATGAAAGGTTTGTGTGTGCAAAAAACTGCTCTAATAAAAGCAAAGTCCCTTTTTATGAACTTTCATGCTTAGACCGTCAGAGCTATAATTACTCTATTAGACTTTAAACATTAGGTGTTTGAGTAATGGTACTGCTCCAAAGACGAAAGGGCATAACATTAAACTTCCAAGTAAACAGCTTGACATCTGAATAACAGTGTCTGTTTGTGAATTATCTCTGCAAAATATTTAGCATTTTAGCATTGTAATATCAGAATAATGCCATTTGGGTGAAGACTTGCTTCCACATACTTTTCTTGGATTTAGCTTATCATGTTACCTCCAAATAAAGCAGTATTTTAAGTCATGCATTTTTATGCTTCAGAAAGTTTTGTCACAAAATACATGAACAAATACCCTGTTACTAAGGGGTGGAGTTGACTGTTAAATGCCTTTGCCTTATCAAGTTTAAGAGTCCAGTTCAGAAGTCTGATGGTGGACTGGGCTAGAAACACACAAGTATATATTCTTGAATAATATCTTCTGCCTCTAAAGATCTTTGTACCCTGTTTCTTTAATAGATGCTTTTCTCCAGGAATGTAAATGATATTGTAGAAGAGGTCACACTTACAGGTCTGTGAAAGAAAAACTGGGGATTTAGTTTGAATGTGTGAGATCTAAGTGGGCAACTGTGCAGTATGCACCTAGGATACTCTTTTGTCATGTACATCGTACTGCTTTCAGCAAGCTAATGAGATGCTAAGTGCCAATCTATGAGTTTTGGGAGACAACCTATGTGATAGCTTGATCCTACTGAAGCGGTATAAATTTTCTATGAATTCATTGAGTCTGAAATTTCCTGGCAAAAACGTGTTTGTAATGCATTGATAGACAGTTCTGGGTTAATCCTTTGTACGTCTTGTTGTACATTATCTTGAAGAGGAGAGTGACCAGCAGGTCAAGGGAGGTTATACTGCACCTCTACTCTGCTCTGGTGAGGCCCTATCTGGAGTACTGCGTCCAGTTCTGGGCTCCCCAGTGCAAGAAAGACAAGGAACTATCAGAGTCCAGTGGAGTGCTACAGGGATGATTAGGGGACAGGACCATCTCTGCTATGAGGAAAGGCTGAGGGAGCTGGGCTTGTTTAGCCTGAAGAAGAAAAGGCTGAGAGGGGACCTTCTATATGCCTATAAATATGTTAAGGGTGGGTGTCAGGAGGATGGGGCCAGACTCTTTCCAGTGGTGCCCAGCGACAGGACAAGGGGCAATGGGCACAAACTGAAGCATAGGAAGTTCCATCTGAACATGAGGAAGAACTTCTTCACTGTGAGGGTGACAGAGCCCTGGAACTGGCTGCCCAGGGAGGTTGTGGATTTTCCTTCTCTGGAGACAATCAAGACCCGCCTGGACAAGGTCCTGTGCAGCCTGCTGTAGGTGACCCTGCATCGGCAGGGAGATTGGACTAGAAGATTCCCAGAGATCCCTTCCAACCCCTATCATTCTGTGATACTGTGATGGGATGCTGTTTCTGTCACAGAATGTTTACATGTAAATGAAAAATACAGTATTATTGTGGTAAGGCTTGACATGACTGTACACCTTTTCATTTGGTGGTGCTAAGCAGTAGGCAACTCAAAACAAACTTGCATGCAACCTTATCAGTAAATCTCTTTCATGGCAAAAAGCAGAACAGGACTAAAAACACACCCATTAATCAAATAACTTGTTCAGCTCAGGATATGGTGTCCTTTTCTTTCAACTGAAGGTTTAACTGTCAGAGGGAAAGAGAAGAAGTGTAGTTCTACAATGTTATCTTGATTACTTCTAAGAACAAAATTATTAAGATAAGGAAAATGGGGCAGTGTGTCAAATAAAAATGACAAGAGTGATTAAATAGAAGGACCACAATAAGTGGATCCAGGTAGCTAGACTATCAAATGTAGTTATTTTTGAAAACAGAACTTGCATAAAGCTCATATACTGATTGATTCAAAGTCACATAAGAGAGGAAAATAGCAAAAATCAACATAAAAAAAAATTGTAACGTAAAAATGATAAGGGACCCATGCTTGTTTGAAAATCAAATATTACAAAAGATGCAAAAATCCATCAGTCCTTCAATAAGAAATAAAATAGGCAGAGTTTTCTTTAGAAAATATAATACGTAAGTGCCGTAATTTCCAATGCATCATATAGTGTAGATGTTTGTTGGTAGCATACCAGAGACAGATTAAATAAAAACTCCATTAGGTTTCAACATACTATAGAAAATGGACAGGTTTTGTTAAATATTACTGTAAAAAGAACAAGTACTGAGGAGGTGCAGCTTACAAAATATAATCATGGCTCCATATGTTCTGTGGCATGCTGTATCAAACTTTGTATCATGAAAGCCCATGGCCTTCTATATTGTTGGTACATTTTTATGGAAGTATAAACCCCAGTAAAAAGTAGATTTTCATCTAATCAAGTATTAAACCAATCTATTTTCAGTACTATATGAAAAAAGGAAGAAATAGGTCTGTTTATTAAAATAAAGATACTACTATATTAATGTTACTTTTAATATTTAACACAATAAGGGACTTCAGGAAAACACATAAAACCAGTTACTGCTGTTGAAGAAATATAATTTTACCACCTGCTGTTAATGTTACCAAGTTTTTTCAGCATGACAGTTGACTGCATATGAAATCAAAGTGTTTAGGAACTTGGAAGATCAGTGATTTCAATTTATTTTAAAATAATAATCTGCTGCTTAGTGTTTGGAGACATTTGCTTTTCTTCTTTGGGGATGATTTGAGAACATTTCGTGTGGCATTTAAGCCTGTGGGACATCATTTTAATTCTGTGCCTGCTAAATTCCTTTTGGGGACAGTTTGTTGAAAGAAATGTATGAGCATTTTCAGCAATTTGTTCTAAGTGCAGAGAAACTTGAAATATTTGCTTTGGATTTGGAATTATGACAATAATATGAAACCTGTCCTGGGTTTGGCCAGGACAGGGTTAATTTTCACCGGGAGCTGGGGGGCGGGAACTCTCTCACTCAGGAGGGAACAGCGGAGGTGCGGTCTGAGAGACAGGTTCTGTTCTGCGGGTTTGTTTTGTATATTCCCCTTTTCTGTATCGCTGTTGTTGCAGTTCCCTTTGTTTGCTGTTCTGTTAAACCGCCCTTATCCTGACCCACCAGTTTCTGCCTGGTTCTTTCCATTCTCCTCCGCACCCTGGCGGGGGGAGGGGCAGCCGCGTGGTGCTTTTGTTGCCGGCTGCATCCAAAACCAGAACAAACCACAAAGTAATTGCAATGTAAAGATCGTGCAAATTATTTTCTGTATTCTCTCATTGCTATGATCTTGAAAAGGCACTCTGCTTTCCTTGTTCAAAGGAAGGTTCTGTTTTGTTGGAAAAATACTCAGTATCTGAAAAATTTACAGTGTAGCAGCGTTCATTGCTAGTAGTCAGTCCTCAAAATGACAACATAGTTTGGAAGTGAGAAATGTCAGAATAAAATGTGTGTTTGCCATTTCCATGGTAATGCCTCGTCAGGGCTGTTTTAATGCAGTGGAGTACAGATTTTGAAATTATGTCTTTATCTTGAGAAACTCTGAAACTCTACTGTGTTTCTGCAAGGTAAACTTAATTGTGTAGTCATTTGTAATATGGTACTTTCAGTAAATCTCCCTGAAAAGACTTCCCTCAAATTTTCAGGTCTGGCAGCAATATGAGGCTAAATCTAGAAAAAATAAAACCAAACCCCAACTAAACTAAACCCCCATACCCCACAAACAAGAATACCATTCCCAAAATGTCCCAAACCAAACTGTCCCAGACACAGTGCCAGCCTATTAATGTAAGCATTTTAAACGGCAAAAGTCAAATTAAGGTGACAGTCTGGCAGTACTGAAGTAAGAAGAGGTTTGGCCATAGAATATAACAAAACAGGAATTAATTCTTGGTAAACAATATTTTAAAAATAAAGAATGTATTCTATTTTTTTCTAATTTTTTTCAAAATTTATACAGTTGCTTGCATTTCTCTCACTTTGGAAATGAAAAATATGTTTTGTCTGGGGTTTTTGGTTCCTAATTATTTTCTGCATTTTAACAAACCTTCAGGCAAAGACTAATGAAATTGTTTTGCTACTTTCTCTGCTGTATCAGGAACTATAGAACTAGATTGTGATGGTGACATATGATGAGAAGCTCAGAGACATAATTTTTGTTCTGAAGTAGATTTTTTGGTTAACATTTATACTCCTTTGACATTCACTTTAGCTAGCTGCATGGCTTTATGAACCCTGGTCATGTGAGTAATTGATTCAGTACACAGAGCTCTTTATTTAACATTTTTATTTCTTTAACAGGTATATTTTACTTTTGTAGTTAACCTTCATTGTGCTAAAGGTTTATTACGTAAAAATGTAATTCCTTTCTAAAGTATTCAAATAAAAAGTTCTAGTGCACCTTATTATGTATTTAGTTTGCAGTGTGAAAGATGTATATTAAAAGATCTTTAAAAAATATTGAACTAAATTTTATGTTGGCTTAAATTGGCAATTTCATTTTCTAAGGCTCTCTTAACAAAGCACTCTCAGTGTGTAACAGAGGTATAGAAAAGGGAATCTGTGCATTTTTGATGGGAGTTATAAAATCTCTAATTTTGAGAATGGTAACCTGGCATCTGTTAATTATGAAAACTGTTTTTTGTCACTTCAGATCTTAGTTCATATGTAAGCTAGGAAGCAACCAAGCCGTCGTCTGGTCTCAGCCTTGGTGTCATCTGAAGCTATAGTTTTTTTTAGAATTCAAATTTCATTCAATACCATGATAGTATTAGAAAGGTGAAGAACACATTGGGAGGTAGTAATTTCTGAAATCCTCTTTCCTATAAAATTATGACTAAGACATAAGGCTGACAAAATGTTATGTAAAAAAATCATGCAGTTCTTATTTTTCTGGGTGCTTAGAGAGGAATAAGAATGTTTGATGAATGAAATGTCTTCCTGTATTGGTAAAATGTAACTAAAACAAGGCACCACTTCTTTCTAGCTAAGTAACCTGAAAAAAGTCACAGTTGTGGACGTGTCAGCAAACAAGTTCCATTCTGTTCCAATTTGTGTACTCCGGATGTCTAATTTGCAGTGGTTGGATATTAGCAGCAACAACCTGACAGATCTCCCAGAAGACATAGACAGGTAGTTTATGTTCTAATTCATTGACAGGCTTGTAAACTATAAAGCAAATCTAGAAAGTAGCAAGCTTCTAGGGGACACCACTAATGAAAAATCGTGTGAAAAAATCACATTTGGAAATGCTTCAGATAGTTTTGCATGTAAGCTTTGTCGTTACTGTTGATGGATTAGGTAGGAGAACAGAAACTACATTTTCTAGCTCATTGATGGCAGATCGGTCACTCAGTTTCTCTGCTGTCAAGTTATCGAATTATATTTTCTGCTGCATTCCTATTAATTTTTTATTGTATTCAGGCATTGTGATTTGGGAAGTTCATGCACATACTCTGCCCCAGCTCCAGCTCATCACATGGAATTGGCAGCAATATGTCTCTTGAGGGTAGATGGGGTGGAAAGAAATGTGAACTAAAGCATATTTAAGTTACTGAAAGAATCTGATAAACTTTGACAGTAATGCAGAAAAATATAGGTAAGATGAACAAAAATGCTGACAATCCTCTCATCCTACTCTGAAGTATATATGCATGTGCATACATTTACTTCTGCTCTCAATTTAGAAATCCACTAGAACTAAATTTAGAAGAATCATGCTGATCCCTATAACGAGACTTCCTAGCCTGAGAAAAAACACTTTTTTTATCTCTAAGCCTATTTATTCACTCTCGAGTCCTGTTGTAACCTAGTTTACAGAACTTTGCATAGGCATAAGTAAATCAAAATACACATTAACTAAAGTTTATAACAAAAAAATTGATTTTTTAATTGATCTGTGTATAGAGATCCCTGAAGCAGAAGAAACTTCACAGAAAATTCATTCAACCTTAACTTTCACAAGATCTTTGTTACTGGGCAAAAAAAAACATTTTTGGGACATTGTGTAATCACAGATTTCGCTGACAGCAGGGCTGAAGTCTTCATTAGTATTAATAATTCACATGCTCTAGCCACAACAGCATAAACCTGCCAATTTTTTCCAGGGGATCTGAGCAGAGAATTGGTTATTTCATAGAGCTTCTAAGGGGATATTTTAGTTTTATGGGAGGATACCCACTCAACTTGAGGGTCATTTTTTCCCTGTGATCTCTACGTATTTCTCCGTCTCCAAAATCTTCTACATTTCATCTTCTCCATTTCGTATGGAGTTGCCAACCTTGATAATAAAGAATCATAATCAGATGCCACAAAACAAGGTTTTCTTTGTTTGGCTTTCAGTTTTGAATTTTGAGATCTCTTGGGCTCATGTGTATCCTGAAGAGATGAGAAAATGTCAGGATACCCCCTCCCTCCCACTAAACTGGTACTCTTGTTCAACTTCACGATTTCAATGTTTGCAGTGTTGAAGAACCTCAGCGAACTACCATGAAGCCTGTAATTAAAAAATATGAGTTGGCAATAAACTAAAGTCTTACTGAATATCTGTCCCAGAATTCAAACAAACCTTATGGGCCTGATAATCAATAGCCTGAAATGGTGTTTTAGGAATGGACCCTTCTAGTCAAATGAGACAAAGTATTTTTCATCAGTTTACTATGATGTTTTTCTTCTATCATCTGCTTCATAGAATAAACTTAGAGCCACACGTTACTGTTGCATTAGGAAAAGCCAGGGGAAATAAAACAAAAGAAGCCCAATGCTTTCCTCCACAACACATTGTCATTAAATTGATTTCAGTGGGACAACTTGCAAGAGGCGTGTGATCAGGAGCTGGTCTTTCTTTTGGTCTTTCTTTTGCTCCCCACAGTGCTAATTACTGGTGAAAAACTATAGACAGGAATATACTGCCAAGCACAGACATATCTAGTTCATAGAAACCAGCATATGGCAAAGGTGTACGCTGGTGACACGTATTTTTCATTAGTTCCATGATGCACTGGGTGAGGCTTTATATCATATTCTGTCAACATCTTCTGTATAAAAGCAAAGTAATTTTCACAGCCTTTTAGCTTGAGCGTTCTTCTGAGTACTTGTCAGAGGTATGCTATCAATATCTATGGCGTTGAACCAGGACTGGAAATTTCCATTAAAGCTAATGACAATTTGTGAAAGTGTGGTATGAGTAACTTTTGAAAAGCCAAAGGTGGTCCATGTAATTGTTCTTCTTTTACACAAGATTAAGTCTGTATTGCTGTTTTGGATAGATGCTCCTGCCTGGCATAAGTATTTTAAGTTATCTTTGTCTTTTAAATTTCTACAGGTTAGATCAACTGCAGACACTTCTCCTACAGAAAAACAAGCTGACTTATCTTCCACGAGCTCTGGTCAATATGCCAAAGCTCAGTTTGCTAGTTGTCAGTGGTGATGACCTGGTTGAGATACCCACAGCTGTCTGTGAGTCAACCACAGGTTTAAAGTAAGTAGAAGTGAGAGAAAGGAATATGTTCTGAAGAAGATAAGGCAGATGCATCCAGGAGAAATACTTTCAGAAGCATCAATTTCTACCACAGCTGGTGGTCAAATTATGACCCAATTTGTACCAGTGCCCTTAAAGAGGTATTAGAGAGATTTGAAATTGCGGAGGAGCTGCAGCTTTCCAGATTTCATCTGCCAGTTCCCCACACTGAGCATCTATATGCCTAAACTGCTATTCCTGTGTAGACTTGGCCATAGTAGATCTAACTCTGGAATCACAAGCCATGACCTGGAGTGGGACCAGTAGTCTGGCAGTTACCTGTTGATCAGCTCAGTGCAGTCAAAAGTATGCTGTTGGTAGTGGGAGATATGGGTAGTTAAAAGGCTAAATACTGCCACATGTGTTTAGTAGTTCATTTATTCTTTGTAGTGAAACTGCATCTTGTTGCTGCATGCAGGATAAGACTAAAAAGCCTTTTATCCTGCAATTACAATGATCTTGTATTTCTGCAGTCGACGTTCAAGACTTTGGTTTTTAAACAATTAAAGAGTCTATACTGGGTCTGGCTGGGATGGAGCTAACTTTCCCTGTAGCAGCCCTTATAGTGCTGGGATTTGTAGCTAGAATGATGTTGATAACACACTGAGGTTTTTGACTACTGTTGAGTGGTGCTTTCACAGCATCAAGGCTGTCTCTCCAATCCGCCCCCACAAAGGCCAATAGGCTGAGGATGAGCAAGAGGTTGGGAGGGGACATACCTGGGGCAGCTGACTCAAACTGACCAAAGGGATTTTCCACACCATCTGACCTCATGCTCAGCAATAAAAGCTAAGAGAGAGAAGAAGGGAGGTGGGTCATTTGTTACGAATGTGTTTGTCTTCCAAAACAACCACTACATGCACTGAGTGCCTGCTTCCCAGGAAGTGGCTGGACATTGCCTGTTGATGAAAAGCAGAGAATAAGTTATGTTGCTTTGCTTTGCTTCAGTGCATGGCTTTTGCTTTTCTTCATTAAGTTGTCTTTATGTCAGCCTATGAGTTTTTCATCTTATATTCTCCCCTTGTCCTGCTGAGAAGGGGGAGTGAGAGAGGTTCTTGGTGGGCATCTGGTCAGCCAAGATCAGCTGACCACAGGCTGACAGCAATTCATCAGGTTTTAAAAAGCTGTGTGATTTGTTGGAACATTGTTCTTTTGAAAGCAACAATTCTATTGTTTTTGTTCCTTGTTGGAGTGGTAATATCATCAGAGATTTTCAGAATGCTCTGCACTTAATTTGCACTTTATGCAAGTTGTTTATTTAACTGTCTTGTTCTTCAGCTGCAATGTGTAACTTTAGAAAATTTGCAAATATGACACAACTTACGTCCAGTCATGCATTGTAAAAGACAAGTAACATAACAACAACCAAAAAACGGAGATACATACTGTCAGCTAAAAGATACTGGCAAAATTCCAGATTGCCAGGCAGTGTTGTTAGGGTAGAGTTCATACAGCTTATTAACAGATGTGAAATTACAGTGTAGTCTGTCAGAAATTCCATAATAAAGAAATATATCTGTTATTGCAAAGAATGATTTATATAGAAAGGCAAAAAGAAAGACATAAATCTGATCATTTTTACATGGAAAGTGAAGTATATAGAAGGTGCCATTTGAAATCTTTTTTTCTAATAATAGATGGATCCTAAAAATGCCATAATGCAAAAGCAGAGCATATGTTCTTTACGTTTCACCTTCTGGAAGTAGTAGCAACTTCTGAAACCCCATTTGTGTTGGCCAGTGATGTTCAGAATCCTATTGCATATATTCTTGTGTTAATCTTTCTCTAGATTCATAAGCCTCAAGGACAGCCCAGTTGAAACTATTGTATGTGAAGACACCGAAGAAATTATAGAAAGTGAACGTGAACGGGAGCAATTTGAGAAAGAGTTTATGAAAGCATACATTGAAGAGCTAAAGGAAAGGGGTATGTGTTAACTTGTAGCAAACTTCTTGCTAGCTGGGATATAAATGCAGACATACATTTGGAACATTGATTTTTAAGACTACGAGCAATATACCCTAAAATGTAATTGTCTGTTACGGTATTAAGTAAGACTAAAAGTGAAAATGTTGACTGCATTTTGTAAGTGGTTTGGGCCCTAACTAAAACACTTGATATTGCACAAATGTATACAAAATTCATGGTGTGTTTATACATGCATTAACCTTAATTCAGTGATAATATATTCAATGATTATCCTCATTCTCCAGATTTACTTACCTCTCTTTGGATTAGCATTAGTCATTTTAAATACCTACAGAAGTGCTTCTTCTCCTCAAAAAGAGACATGGTGTATACACAAAATGCTATTTCCATTTCTATAACATTCTTTAACAGCGTGTCTGTATCAATGTACCAATTGTTTAACCACTGTAAAATTATTGTAGTAAAATCACGGTTTTTGTCTTTATTGCACAGCACCTGAAAGTTTACATATTACTTTATTTTGCTTTTCTGTCTCAGATTTACCATAACAAAGTAACTGTCAGTCACAGAATCACAGAATCACAGAATGTTCAGGGTTGGAAGGGACCTCTGTGGGTCATCTAGTCCAACCCTCCTGCCGAAGCAGGGTCACCTACAGCAGGCTGCACAGGACCTTGTCCAGGCGGGTCTT